>Ga0315298_1004719_pt1 | contig 20058 bp, 11 predicted proteins | sample WHS_1_MG_FD_203077 | JGI IMG/M metagenome (GOLD analysis project Ga0315298, IMG submission 203077) | Extremophilic microbial mat communities from Washburn Hot Springs, YNP, Wyoming, USA - WHS_1_MG | ecosystem: Environmental > Aquatic > Thermal springs > Hot (42-90C) | place: USA: Wyoming...
AGAGATGGGGAATAGCTGGAAAGGGGAGCGGGGATGAACCATACGTGGTCGAGAACATTGAAATAAGAAGCTTGACGATGAACGGAATAGAGGTCTGGAATACTAAATCCCACCTCGTCATAAGGAATGTCTTCATAGAGGGGAATGGAAGCTTTACCGGTATCTACCTTTACAATGTGGAGAATGTGAGGATAGAGAACTGCGAGCTTAAGGGCAACACATTCGGAATCCTGGTTCAAAACTCTTCGAACACAGTTATAATGGGCTGTAAGGTTGGTAACGGATCGATCGGGATCTTCGTCAACTCCTCCTCTAATGTAGCGATAATCGGCTCTGAGGCGCTTAACAGCAGCGTCGGAATATACGTTAAGCTTTCCTTGAACTGCACAGCAGCCAATTGCACTTTATCTAAAAACAAAAATGGAATTATGCTCGACTCATCCTCCTCGAACATGGTTTACAATTGCACAGTGGTTGAGAACGATTTGGGCATCATGCTCCTCTCCTCCACGAACAGCACCATCTACAACAACCGCTTTAATAACGAAATCGACTGGCATGTTGCTGGAAACTCGACTGGGAACAGGTGGAACGTCTCAAAAACTGGTGGAAGGAACATTATCGGAGGACCATTCGTCGGCGGAAACCACTGGAGCAGTTATAAGGGCGTTGACAAGGATAAGGATGGAATTGGAGACACTGATGTTCCATACGGTCCTGGCGACTATCTTCCATTGGTGAAGTATAAGAATTCACCGCCAAAAGCGGATTTCTTCCATTATCCATTTAAGGTAAAGTGCATGGATGAGGTCATTTTCCTGGATAACTCAACGGATCCGGATGGCGAGGTGGTGAGCTGGATGTGGGATTTCGGAGACGGTGGAAACGCCACCGGCATGAGCGTTAGGCATGTGTTCAGGAAGAAAGGCAACTACACGGTTAGGCTGAGGGTTATGGATGACGGAGGGCTTGAGGCGAAATGCGAGAAAGCCATTGTCGTGTACAACTCGCCGCCCAAAGCAGGCTTCACGTACTCGCCGATCGAGCCGAGGGTTAATGAAACAATCATTTTCACGAGCAACTCAACCGATGTTGACGGGAGGATTGCGAGCTGGGAATGGGAATTCGGAGACGGAGCCAAAGATACTGGTGAAAACGTGACTCATGCATATAGGAAGGAGGGAAACTACACGATAGTCCTTCTGGTTAGGGACGAGGAGGGGGATACGGATTGGTGCTTCGCAACGATAAGCGTTAAGCCGGCTTTGAGGACTGAGGGCTACGGCACAGAACACCCTCCGTGGATCCCGGTTGCTATAATCATCATAGCGGTTGTAGCGGCGTCTACGTACATTGCGCTTAGGAAGCGTTTAATGCAAAGGCGAGAGCGAGCTTAAGAAGCTGAGGGAAGAAGCACACAACTCCTAGAGAATAGTGGGAGAAGAAGAGCTTGAAAAATACCTTAGGGAAGATGGCAATTCGTAACATCCTGCCTTCGCAGAGAATACTGATGAGGAAAACATAATGCTAAGTTTATGCATTTGAAACGTTTCTAACTGGAGAGTACACTCCATACTGTTGATGAAATATTTTTATGCTTAGACCTCTTGCTGAAAACACGTGGCGAAGTGCGCCTACCGCAGGGAGAGAATAAGGGAGATAGAGGAGAAATGGATAGACGAGAATATCGGAGAAGAAAAGGAGAAGCATATGAAGAAAGTTGCTCTTGAAAAAATTCTAATATTATTGGGAGAAAAGGCTGACTGCAGGTTCGACGCAATCCACGGTAAGGAGTTCTGTATTTTCCACGACCCCAATTACTGGAGGGATCACCCGGATGAAGTTCGACAGAAGTTCTTGGAACATCTTGAGCGGGATGAAGAAAGGTTTTTTATTGGCTTCCACTTGCCGAGCATAGAATTTCCAAAAATTGTTAATAGAGAAATGCATATGGATTTGATAAAGCTTCATGATTCTTTATCTGGAGAAAAAACTGTGTTTAAAGGAAAAATATATTTTTTAGGAGCAACAATTGAAAAAGGGGTCAACTTCTATGGAGCAACAATTAAAGATGATGCTGCATTCACTTGGGCGACTTTCAAACAGATTACGAGGTTTAATCATGCGCGATTCGAAGGATTAGTAGAGTTCATTGAAGCAATTTTTGATGGATACGCCTGGTTTAATGGAGTATCATTTGAAGAAGCTTCATTTAAAGGAGCGCTATTTAAAGGCTATTCATGGTTTGATGGAGCAGTGTTTAAAAAGGATGCAGAATTTTTTGCGGCAAAGTTTGAAAAACATACATGGTTCAACGGGACAGAGTTCAGAAGAAATGCAGATTTTGGTGAAACGATGTTTGAGGAGGGTGTGGAGTTTATCAAAGCAACGTTCAAAGGAATTGCGAACTTTTATAGAGCAACGTTCAAAGAGAGAACGGTGTTTAATGAAGCAAAGTTCTTAGGAACAACACTATTTAATGGTTCAACTTTCTCAGAGAATGCCCGTTTTGAGAAGTCAGTTTTCTTGCCTGACCTTCTAGAAAAATGTTCAGATCCTTTCAGCCGTATCTCATTCAGGCGTGTCAACTTCAAGAATCCAAAAGAAGTAATATTTGACGGGTGTAGGATGAGTAGGGTTTCCTTCATCAATACGGACATAAGTAGAGTAGAATTCAGAAACATAGATTGGGGAAAAGACTTCAAAATATTCTACGAGAAAATATTCTTAATTAAAACAAGTAAGGGGAGAAAAGCTTTTCTTAGAGAATGTTGGAGAAAACTTGAAAGAACGCTAGACGTACTAGATGGCAAAAAAGATGAAGAGATCAGTAGGGAGATAGAACTTGAACCAGAGATATATGCTGTATTAAGAGAGCGCACGCGGAGACCGAGAGAACTTGAGGAGTTGAGAGAGAAAATAAGAAAAAGTATTAATGATTTAAAAGAAAGAGGAAAACAGGATGAAATCTTTAAGAAAGTAGAAGGGGAAGATGATTTAACTCTTGACAACGTTTTAGCCGTTTACAGGGGTTTAAGGGACAATTATGATTATCATCTGAGGTACGAGGAGTCCGGGAGGTTCTTCATTAACGAGATGAGGCTGAGGAGAATTGTCGGTAGGGGGTATGATGGGGAAAAGCCTCATGATCTAGGGGGAATTAAGACGAAGCTGTCCGATATTGTCGAGAGGGTTGCGATGTGGTTTTACGAGGTGCTTGCACTTTACGGCGAGAGCTATGCTCGTCCAATTCTCTGGGCTATTCTTCTCATCATCTCATCATCTTTAATCAGGCCGTTTTGGCTGTGGATGCAGGATCCAGATTGGAGGCCGGAGTTAGGCTTCATCCTGGAGCAGGTGAAGACGAGCACGCTTGTTTTCTTCCAGCTCCAGTGGGACATGAGGACTTTAACCATAGTTGAAAGGCTGTTGTCAATACCTATCCTCGGCACCCTAGTTTTAGCACTGAGAAGGAAGCTCGAGAGAAGGGTGAGGCATTGAGAAAAGACATGGCACGCGCTTAATTCTACTGAGTAAATTCTAAATGATCCTTTAACCTGACCCTTCTATTGGCATGCTGAAGACTTTTTATAGAAGGAGAGTTCGTGATAGAGCGATGTGCTCTGAATAGGTTAAAAAAGGAGGGGAATTTCAAGACTACGTGGTGGAGCTGTTGTACCGGTCTGGATTCTCTGAAGGCGAGATCTATTCTACCGGCTCAAAAGGTTACTACGAGAAGACCAAAGTGTTTCCCGGTTCAACAGATGCAGTTACTTCTCCTCTACGTTAAGCCACATTATAAGACGGTTCGTAAATAAGGAATAGAGATATAAAATATCTCGTTTTACATCCTCTCTAATATCAGGTCCTCCTATTTTGCATTCCCAAAACATTCTCTGAAACTCATCAGGTTTTAATCCATGATTTAGGAATTCTTTCTGGGATATGCTTTTATTCCCTGCAAGCATAAAAGATACATCTAACGCATGAAAAAATCTTTCTTCAATCTTGCTTTGACTCACCATTATTAAATGATAAAAGGCCACATGGAAAGGTAAATAATATGAGAGTAAGAAAGGTGAAACTGGGCCAAATAGAGGATACCTATAGTGTTTTTCAAACATGTAGTAGAAATGATGCATAATCCTTATCCACTCGTGAACGTCTATACCCGAATAAAATGGAAATGAACTGTAAATTTGTGTCTCAAGTTCAATAAGTTTTTGAAGTTGAAACCTGTTAAAATGTATTCTTCCATCCTTACCAACCCTCTTTGACTGGACAAAAATAATTTTCTTATCCTTAAGTTCAAAAGTAAGATCGGCACCAGTTATATGCTCCCCTCTTCTTGCATGAACGAAAGCGATCTTTAGTGTATATTTTTCCCGCTCAAAGGTTCTTACCCAAGGTCTATCTCCTTCTTGTTCTAACCATCCTTCTTCTTGAATTTTCTTGCATTCTTTTTCAATATACTCCTTCACATAAACAGGCTCAGGTTCCAGTTTCTGTAAAAGCTTTAGTGAGATATCACTTAATGTTTCCATTTCCTCTTGAAATCCCATATTTATATCTTCTTTTAGTCGCTAAGCATAGGTTTTTAACTCTAACTCAAAAACTTCGAGGTTAACTTTACCGTAGATTTCCTCTATTTATCATTATAACCTTCAGATTTTTAGAAGAATCTGAAACACCCTTTTCATTCATGGCCTCATTGTTTCCTTCATTCAACTGTTTGCATAACGCTTATTTAAGCAATTTGCTGACTGAATGCATGAGAATGATTGGAAACTTTGGAACTGCATGACAGAATATTTAGCAAGAACTTGGAGACAATGGATTGAGGAGATTAGGAGAAGGGTTGCTATTTACGGTCGAAGAAAAGCTTTCCTGATTCTTGATGCAACGCTATACTGTCTTCTTCTCGGCGTGCTGTCGTATATGTTTTTAGCTGTACCCTCCTTAGACATGGAGGGTCGTAAACATGCAGGATTGGCAATTATAACGTTAATTGTTATAAGTACACTTATCTATTCAGAGTTGAAAAAGTATATTTTGTCTAAGCGCGAAGGAAGCTGACTCAATGGAATAAATGACGTTGAGCGTAACATGTTGTTGTTCTCGACAACAAACGCTTAAATCATGCCTTCTCGCCGTTATAAAGGGATGTACTCCTCTGCGTACGACCTCGTGTGCGAAGAGTGCAGGAGGAGGTTCGACAGGATTTTCAGCGTTAAGATTGAGTCCGCGGAGCAGGAGAGAAGACTACTGGCAAAGTGGCTGAAGTCGCTATGCAAGGATTGTAAACGAATATTGATGGAAGAGGGGTTCATAGTCGAAGAGTAGAAGCACTCTAACGTAAACGTCTTTCCTAAACCTTAAAACCTCACCTACCTTCCCGAGAGAAGTCTTCAGGTTGAGCGAAGAGCTGTTGCAATCCAAACATTCATAACCTATCCTTATGTGGTTTTTAAGCATAAAAGGACATGTTAAATTTGGCGCACACTAAAGACATATAGGACAGAAAAATCTTCTACTAGCCTGAAATGCTAAGAAAAGGGATTTGCAGGGAAAAACTTATGAGGCCCAAAGAGAAATTGGTTTTATATTGGAGGGTTATTAATGAGTTCGCAGGTGGATGTGGATAAGGTTCTCGCAGAGCTTAAAGCCATAGCTGCCAAGGCCACGAATGAAGAAGAGTTTAAGATAAATGCTGAAAGGGTTCTTTACAACGAGGTTCTCTCTAAACTTAATCTTCAGCCGGGGAAATACGAATACACCTTCGTATCTGGCGGTAGGTCTGATGCTCTCTATGGGCATTTATTAATTGAATACAAAGCTCCTGGCAAACTCTCGAAGGAGGCTGAAGTTGCTAAAGCTAAGGAGCAGCTCATAGGATACATAAAGAAGGAGGCTGAAGTTGAAGAGAGGTATAAGCTCTTCCTAGGCGTGATACTATGCGACAAGATAGCATTCGTTAGATATGATGTTAAGAATAAAGACTGGACACTGAGAGGACCTTATGAATTGAACAGGGAAACCGTGCTCAGGCTGATAGAGGCAATAAGGGGGCTTAGGAGAAAGAGGCTTGCAGTAGATGAATTGCTTAATGACTTTGGACCTAAAAGCGAGATTGCTAGGAGAGCGGTGAAAGAATTCTACGATAAGATCGTTAAGACTAAAAGCTCCAAAGCCAAAGCTCTCTTCAATGACTGGACAAGGCTTTTTTCACAAGCATGTGCCTATAGCCCTAAGAAGCTTAGGGGGTTGGGGGCAGATTATGGAATCAGCGGGCGAGTAGATTATAATGTTCTCTTATTTTCAATTCACACATACTATGCTCTAATAATGAAGCTGTTAGGGGCAGAAGTAGCTTATTTATACGGTGCGGGTAAGTGGTTGAAATCATATGTGAGCGAACTTGAAGATGCACATATGAGGAGTTTAGATGCTCTAAGGACTGCCTTAGAGGAACTTGAAAGTGGAGGAATATTTAGAAAATTATTGAACATAACAAATTTCGTGGAGGGGGATTACTTCTCATGGTACCTAGAAGAACTAGACAAGAAATTCGCGGATATTATTTCTGATATAGCCAAGAAACTTGCAGAATATGAGCCTGCAACACCAGTATTGGAACCGGAGTACACTAGAGACTTATTAAAGAAACTGTATCAAAACTTAGTTCCCAAGAAGATTAGACATAACCTGGGAGAATACTATACCCCGGATTGGCTTGGAGAATTAGTCTTAAATGAAGTAGGCTTAACGGTTGAGAATTTGGAAAAACTAGCACAAGAGAAGAAAGACCCCACTGCTCCACTTAACCTAAGAGTTCTAGACCCTGCCTGTGGTTCTGGAACTTTTCTTATCCTTACGATAAAAAGGTTTAGGGAATACGCGGAAGAACATTACCTTAGAGATGTTTTAGCTAAATATCTTTTGAAAAACATCATTGGTTTTGACTTAAATCCACTAGCGATCTTAGCAGCTAGAACAAATTACTTATTAGCTATAGCTGATCTATTGTCATATGTTAAGGGGTATATAGAAATACCCATATACCTCTCAGATTCATTAGTCGTTGAAGAGAAAAATACACTCATGAGTAAGACTTATGTAATTCGAACATATGTTGGCGAGTTTCAAATACCTCAGTCCATCGTTGAAAGAGGGCTGCTGGGAAGGCTGCTTGAGACAGTAGATAGATACCTAAGGCTCATGTATAAACCTGAGGATTTTGAACAGGTTGTGGTAAAGGAACTTAATCTGGACGAAAGTGAACTACGACTTGTAAATAATCTCTATAAGACATTCTTAAAACTAGAAAAAGAAGGTAAAAATCATGTTTGGACGTCCATTATTAAAAACGTATTTGCACCACTAACAATCGTAAGTTCCCAAGGAAAATTTGACTATGTCGTTGGAAACCCGCCATGGATAAACTGGGAAAGTCTACCTGAAACCTATAGGGAAAATTCTAGAGAATTATGGGAGCGCTATCGACTAATTACTAAGAGAGAAGGAAAGGTAAGCCTAGGCAAAGCAAAAAAAGACATAGCAATGCTATTTGTATATGTTTCCATAGATAGATATCTAATTGATGGAGGTAAGCTTGGTTTTCTTATTACTCAAACAATATTCAAGAGTATGGCAGGAGAGGGCTTCCGGAACTTCTGGATAGCTCCTGAAGGTCCATATTTTAAGGTAACCGAAGTTCATGATCTTGTTAGCTTAGCTCCCTTTGAAGGATCTGCTAAAAACAGGACTGCGGTAATATTTTGCATAAAGGGCGAGAAAACAGATTATCCAGTGCCCTACCTATTGTGGAAAGGACCCAAAGTGAACCAAGAGCTCAGTCTAGAAGAAGTTTTAAGGCTTACCTCACGGATTAATCTTGAAGCAAGACCCTTAGTGAAAAGAGATGGGCCTTGGTCCACCTTACCTAAAGAAGCACAAAAATTGCATAAAGTCATAGAAAAAATAGCAGGTACTTCAGCATATAGAGCATTTGAGGGTGTTAATACGGCACTCAACGAAGCTTACTGGGTAAGTATTCTAGGCGAAACTCCAGACGGCAATCTTGCTATAGAAAATGTTACTAAAGGTAAAGTAGAAAGGTTTCAAACATCCCTAGAAAGAAAATTTGTTTATCCTCTTTTAAGAGGCAGGGATGTAGAAAGATGGAAAGCTTCGAGCAAACTTTACATAATTCTTCCTGTCGATAACAAGGGAAATACTATTAAAATAGCTGATCTTAAAACAAAATACCCGAAAACGTATGAATTCTTCCAAAAATTCTTCGATCAGTTAATAACGAGAGGCGGTGAACCATATAAATCCCAACTAAAACCATGGCGTGAAAAAACGAAGAGAATAACTGAAAAAATGCCGCCGTTTTATAAGGTATTTAATGCTGCCCCTTCTCTCTCAATGTACAAAGTTATATGGAGGGAACAGGCTAGTGGATTGATTGCTGCTGTAGTAGGTCCCATAGAAGATAGATATCTTGGACAAACTATAGTGATACCTGATCATAAACTTATGATTGTTCCTTGTAATGACGAAGAAGAAGCCCATTTTATCTGTGCATTTTTAAATTCTTGCACAGCTAAGCTAATAGCAAAGTCTTATATTGTTGAGACACAAATATCAACCCATATCACGCAATATGTTAAAATTCCGGTATACGAACCAAAAAATCATCTTCACAGAAAATTATCTGAACTATCGATGAAGGCTCATAGATTAAAACTTGAAGGGAAGGAAGGTGAATTAAGTAAAGTTGAGAAGGAGATTGATACAATTGTTGCATACCTTTATGGTTTATCAGATGAAGAGCTTGAAGAGATTACTAGTTCACTGGCTGTTCTTGAAGGAAAGGGAAATGAAGAGGAAGTTGAAGAAGAGGCAAGGGAGATTAAGGTTGAATTCCTAAACGCTGTAGTTAGACCCGATGTCATTGGCTCGTTCGAGGTATCTGTTTTAAACCCACTTAAAGAAAAAATAATGATAGAATTACAGCTTCCAGATCGCTTGGTTAGAATCGAGACGGATGAGGAGGAGGGCAGGATTCCGGTTAGAACTCCTAGGCTGGAGGCTGGAGAATATAAGATTCCCTACAAGATAATAACCTCTAAAGGGGTTAATGAGGGTGAGTTTACGCTTTACGTTAGGGAGGAGGAGAAGCATAGGGTTAAGGAAGCCTTGTCTTCGAAGCTCGATGAATTGCTTGGTGAATGAGTATGAGTGAGCTTTTCAACAAGGTTAAGAGGGTTTTTGGCGATTTAGCAACTGATAAGAGGGTTGCGAGCAGGCAGGAGTTGTTCATGCTTCCTAGGTATGTAGCCGAATACTTATCGTCTAATTTTATGGAAAAGTATGGTGAGGAGAATTACATGCCTCAGCTTTCAAAGTTCATAGTAAAATATTATCGTGAATCTAGGGAGAAGGATAAGGTATTAGCGGAACTAATGGAGCTTGGCAAAGTCACCTTGATAGAGGAGGTTAAGGTGGAGACGGATGTTGAACTGGGCATGTTTAGGGCTCACCTGCAGAACCTTAATGTTAGGGACTGCATGATAAATTTGGATGTTGTGAACAAGTATGAGAATCTTCTAGTTATAGGCATGTGGGGTCTTGCAACGCTGAGGTACGATCCAGATATTGTGCCCAGGGATCGCATGGGGAACCCTTTGATGATGCCCATAGTGATAGAGGATTTCATGCCGTTTCAGTCCTCGACGAGAGAAGTTAAAATAATTCAGGAAGCCAGGGATTCGTTTACTTTCGAAGAGTGGCTTGATGTCCTTATGAATACTGTTGGGCTTAACCATGAGCGTTATTCTCTTAGGCAGAAACTTGTATTTTTAACACGTTTAATACCTCTCGTTGAATGCAATGTAAATCTGATGGAGTTCGGCCCTAAGCAGACGGGTAAGACATATCTGTATCGAAACAGTTCATACTACACTAGGATTTTTGCTGGAGGCAACATAAGTCCAGCAACGTTATTCTATAATATAGCTAGAAAATCCTTAGGGGAGCTTGCCTTAAAAGATGCAGTCGTCATGGACGAGATAAGCAAGGTTAAATTCTCAAATCCTGATGAGATGGTAGGCAAGCTTGCCGACTATATGGAGAGCGGCCATTATGAAAGGGGGCCTAAAAGAGCTGTCAGCACATGTTCACTCATGCTAATGGGAAACATCAAGGTTGAAGCTGAAGAAAACGGCTATGTTCCGGCAGAAGAGTTCACATACGTGTTACCTGACGATGTAGGTAGGAAGGATCCGGCGAAGCTCATAGACAGGATTTATGGAGTAGTTCCTGGCTGGGAATTACCCAAGATAAGCATGTCAACCTATCATCTATCTAGAGGTTATGGAATAGCTTCTGATTATTTTTGCGAAGTCATGCATGAGATGAGAAAGCTTAGTTATAGCCACATAATAGACCAAGAAGTGGAGCTTACTGGAGACTACATGATAAGGGATGAGAAGTCGGTGAGGAGAATAGCTGAAGGCCTGTTAAAGCTTCTCGCACCAAGCGGAAGTATCAGTAGAAGTGAGATTAAAGCGATAATGGATATAGCAGTTGAGTATAGGAATAGAGTGAATGAATGGTTGCACATATTATCACCCGGAGAGTTCCCGAAAAAGAAACTCGGTTTCTCATTAAAATAATGACACGCTACTTTAGCGCGCGCGCTGATTTGGCAGAACTCCATATAGTAACTCCTGAGACGCTCCAACGGGTTATTACTGCACTCGCAAACATTAGAGGAAAATTCAAGCTACTACCCGCAGCGAGAGATATGAAGGCAGTTAGCGCGCGCGCCGGTCTGTTAAAGAAAGAATTATAAGGTAGCTTTCATAAAATAGGATAGGGTATGTCAACCAAATGGTTTACAAACTGGGACTTTAATTTTGACCTTTCTTACGGAGGGGTCGAATTGAGCTATAGAGATTATCAAATCGAATACTTAGTCGTAATTACGGAGCCAATCAAGCAAGCTTTAGATATCGTAGAGAATATAAATTCCAGTAGGATCGCACCACGTTATAATATAGTGGGTTCTAGAGGATATGGAAAATCTACGTTGCTCAATTATTTAACTTACATACTTTATAAAAAGATATTTGATCTATCTGTTGCACCAGTATTTTGCAAGGGAATCGAACTATCGGAGGGTACTGATTTCAATACCGCATTCTTTCGAAGCCTTTTAACGAGTATTTTTTGGATTCCAGAAGATGCAAAAAGATTCTATGGTGAAAAAGCGGCTTCCTTTGAAAGCCTACAAAAAATCAAGGAAGCAGAGCATCAATACAAAGAGTTGCTAATAAAACATGGTGGCCATGTATCTTTAGAATTTATAAGGGAAGCACTTGATAACCAACTAAATCGTCTATCCAAGGAGTTTCAACGAGTCGTTTTCCTTATAGATGGAATGGATAAACATGAAAAGAACGAAGTTCTCTCGTTCCTAAGAAAGAGTCAAGAAACTATTAATATGTTTATCAACACCTATCGTTGTGTGTTCTTTTTTGCGGCCGATCCTTCTTGGCTTGAAACGCTTGGAACCAGGGAATTCAGCGGTATAAGGGGAACAGTTATCCAGCTAAGGGAGTGGATGGTACCTGAAGTAAGGAAGTTAATAGAGAAAAGGATAGGGCAGAAAGGCTTACCGGTTCCACCAATTGACGATGCGGCTCTGGAAGTAATAGCCCAAGAGTGTGGAGGCAACCCTAGAGAGATATTGCAGAACGTGACTGATATCTTGAATTATGCTGCTAGGGAAAAACTTTCAACTATAGGTCCTGGAATAGTAAAAGACACTATCTGGTCTCCATTGACGAAATCGCAATTCCAACAGAAGATACTTGAGAAAGCCCCTTTGAGGTATGCATTTGAAAAACTGAAGGAAATCGCACATAGAGATGATAAAGAATCCTTTAATATACTTATAGCAACTTACAAAGAGAAAAGGCTTTTAAGAGATTTGAATTATTCGCAAAGATCATCTCAGGGCATTACTCTCAGCGATGAAGATTTCCGACGCAAAGTTGATGAATTACTAGCAAGCGGATGTTTAGAGATAGGCAAGACTCCGAATTTCTTGATCCTCTCAAGCGACTTAAAAGAAATGTTCGAGTACGTGAATATCGAACTAAAGCGATCTCTAGCAACGCTACCAAGTGTACTTCGAGAATTTAGCTTCGAAATCCCGCCTCCCATACCGCCTGAAGACATTCGTCTCCGAGATGAAATTAAACGGGCGTTGGAACATCATCCCGAGGAGTGGTTCAAATATGATCAATTAGTCAGAAGAATACTAGAGAATCCAATTAAGAGGGATGAGCTTAAAAAGAAATATGGTGATAGATTCGAAGAGAAATTAGAGAAAACGTGTCCTCTTGTAATTAGCAAGTTGAAGGGGGAACGGCTCCTTTTAATGGATAAGGAAAAGGGTGCTTTCAGATGGAGAGGAATGTATATCGATGAAGAAACAGCTCCTTACCTAATTTTCAGGGAAGATATTGAAGAACTTGAAAAAGCTAAACGCGATTTGAATCAAGAGCGTGCACCACAAGCTGTGGAACACTGTAAGAAAGCTCTCAATCAAGCTTTTTCAAGATTACGCAAATTAATTGGGGAAGAAGAGCAAGACGAGGTCATAAATTTTGTAAAGGAAAAGAAGCTAGATCTCACAGAACCAGTATCCGTTTTGACGTTATTAGAAACATCGGTGCATGATACTGAAACGGCAAAATGGTATTTTAATACTACTTTACTTTTTGTTAGAAAGATCCATGGATTTCTTGATGAAAACATGGAAAGAGGACCTGAACTTCAGATAGAATACAAAGAGTATAAGAAGAGTCTGAATGCGTCGGCGTATCAACATCTTTATGAATTAGAAAATAAACTACGTGAATTGATAGTAAATGTTTTAGGGAAAAGCGAAAACTGGTGGGATAGCGAGGCTATTCCTAATGATGTTAGAGAAAAGGCCAATCAGCGAAAAGCTACGGATGAAAAGCCGTGGCCATGGTTAGAGAAAGGAGATTTTGAACCGATTTTCTACGTAGATTTTGCGGACTATGCAAAGATAATTTCTAAGAACTGGCAAACAGTATTTAAAGAAATATTTGAGGATAGGCAAGAGATCATGCTGAAGCTTAAAGAACTTGATCCGATTAGAAATGCTATAGCTCATAGTAGGCCGTTAAAAACAAATGAGGCCAAGAAATTGGAACTGTATAAGGACGAAATAGTAAATCATATTAGAAGATGGCTGTCTCGCGCGTCAAATAGTTAGCTGGCATGTGCTCTCGAAACAAGCTTCGAATATACCTGTGAAAAGGATGGCTCAATGTTCTTCAAAAAGCGTAGCAGACCTTGTTCTTTAGCGCGCGCTCTTATAATGAGTAGAGTATGAGCCGCCAAACCCGAAGAGCTCAGGCAATGCCTCTTTAAGAATGCGATGAGGATAGAGAATAGCTACTTTCAACGCAACCTTTTCATCCTCATCCAATTGATCATACAATTCCTGAGACATTCAAATATTGGACTACTAACCTTTATTTTTAAGCTTTAACCTTATGCTCTAACTCCACCCGCGCGCTAGATCCATTCTGTATCATGTTAATGAGGGTTTAGAGGGATTGGCTTCAAGCGTGCATCCACCAGGCCCCCGGCGCGCGCTAAGCACATGAAGCCTCCGAGCAATAGCATAACGATCCCTATGGCGTGCGCACCTTCCAAGGTTTAAACGAAGAAGAAAGACTCTTTCCAATCCCTAAACCTATTTCAGAAAAAAGGTATAAAGCGCGCGCTATAAAGCCAACCTCAAAGTTTTAAGTTAAATGGACTATGGTCGAAAAAATTACTAATTGCTACTGCAAGCGCGCGCTCGTATTTCTAGCACGTAAATGCGCTCTATTTTTATCTTTCCCCATTTATTTATTGTTAGTATCACTAATCTCTATGAGATCATAAATACTTACAGCTACCAGGTAATTTGCCTTTATGGTTAATCCATCTTTGAGTCTTTTCTTTAGCATCAGAAATGGATGGAAGTATAGTCTTTTTCGTTTCTAGGTATTTCTTGACGGAATTATTCCCTTTTAGATCGTTAGAGATCTTCATCACTATTTCCAGAGGAGTAGTAATAGATTTACCTACTCCTTTTGAAAATTCTGCCAGATAATCGCTTTTCTCCTTTAGAAAGTTATAGGCCTTGGGCCAATATGATTCATCTATGCCTTCTATTTTGAATATGGTTGCATTTATAGAGTACCTTAGGAGCCTAATATATTCTTCACGATTTGTATTGACTAAGCTAATTCCGATTCTCTCCAATTCCGCTATAATTCCATTTCTAATCAATTCATATGTTTCTTTAAAAGACTGGAAAAACTTAGGACCATGCTCTCTTATTTCTTGCTCCAGTTCCCCGTAAGTTTTCGTCAAGTCTGGAAAATGATTTTTTAAATCGTCGCAAAGACTATAATCAAAGCTTAAATTCTCGTTAGAATATGCTGGTCGATTTAACACATTTTGCCTTATTGAATATTCTTTCATGTGGTTAATTTTAGCATTTACAAACGAATTTATGTCCTCAATTATCGGCAAATTTTCTTGAACAAAACAAAATATGCTTGGCATATATTCAAGATACTTATAAATTGGTTCAAGCACCTTACTTTTTATGTCTTCGAAGTGTTCCCTTCTAGCCCTAGTTCTTTCTCTGTAATAATTTGAAATATAGCCTCCGAAGAAACCGCTTATTAAACTTATAATTACATTGGATACTGGATCGAGACTCATCCCTGACTTTTAGATTAACTTATGTACATAAGGTTTACTGTCTGATCAAAGGTCCGCTCCAGCATGTTCTTCTTTAAGAGGATATTTATAGATTCCAAGGCTTCTAATTCTTATCTTCAAGTTAAAAAAAGACTTTTGGAGAAGTATTGCCAGTAATTCCTCTTTTTCCCTCACTTCCGGGTTTAAAAGCCCCTTAGCGCGCGCTAAAACTTTATGAGAAAGATGCTCGAATTTAGAGCGAATAAAACATGATCAAAAAGACTAAAAATGAATCTGAGTTTCAGGAAGAAGGACAAGAACCTCTTTTCAAACCTTTAGCAGTATGGTTAGAATCCAAAGGTTACTATTCGCTTATAACCCATGGTAAAAAAGAGGTTGGCATGTGGATCGGTGATCTTTTCCCCTCAAAGATATATATCGAACCAGATGTAGTAGGAGTTCGAAGCTCATGGTTAGATACAATCTGCATAGAAGCCGAATCTAAAGTTGAGAGTGAAAACCTCTTTGAGATTTTAGCTAAATGCAGACTTTGGAAATTAGTTACGAACAATGTTTACTTTGCCTATCCGAAACAGACAGGATTTAAAACATCGGGTTTTGAAAAATTAAATATCGGGCTTTTAGAAGTTTTAAATAATCACGTTAAAGAAGTCTTCACACCAAGAAGTGAAGGAGGTTGGGATAGTTCAAAATCCCAAGAGTTCTTTAACCAAGTCTGGAATGTTATTCGTTCTCAACCTCGGGAATCTGCAGTTCAATTAACAGATATTAATGCTTATAAATACGGGAAGAAATGGGACGTAACTGTAAAGTTTAGAAATACCGGGTCAGATGAATTAACCCTTACAGGACTCCTAATAAATGGAAAAGCCTCCCAAGAAATGCCGGATGTTAAGTTAACCTCAAAGTTCCCGACTAAAGAAAATCCCTTATTAATAGAACCGTTTAAGGAAGATTCTATCTACATGGAAATTTTTGAAAGTGAGTTGTTCAAGAGCAATTCTCAAGTTGAATTCTGCCTTGAGACAAAAGAGAAAGGAAAGGATATCCGGAAGATTAAGCTTCCACAGCTTTAAGCGCGTGCTAAAGGATAGCTGGCATCATCTAAGTTTGGTTTTGCAAGGGCTGAAGAGGTTTTCCTAATTTTATTGATTCGAAATGGTAATGAAGGAAGACTAATAAAATAGATGCGTTGAAAAGAAAGCTGAATGTCAGGAATATCAGAGGTAACTCTGATGGTATAACCTTTGCAGCGTTTAGAGATAGGCATATCACGGAGAAAGATAAGAGCATAAGAGTGTAGTAGATACTGTCACGAAAGAAATACTTATACCTGAATTTCTCAAAATATTCCTTAGGCTCCCTCTGTAGTATTACTGCTAAAAACCCGTAAAGTATACTTGAAGCAGTCAAAATCCTGTTAAGATATTCCGGATCAATTTGAAAGGTTTCGGGTTCACCCCATTCCTGCGCGCGCGCTTATCCAAGAGGCTGAGCCTACGAAATCGGATAGAGTCGTGGAACACGATGCTTTTCATATACTTCTAGTAAGACATAAACGAGCAGGACAACGAGAAGGAATTCTCGGACCTCCGTGTTGGTTCTTGACGAATGATCGTAGTCTCGACTTAGCTGAAACTGCACTTCTTTCTAGCAATTTATTACCATCCGCTGTCACGACAGAAACTTGGCTTAAGATGCTTTACCCACTTATGTCTGCGGAAACAGCATCGAAAGATGCTGTAGAAATATTCTCTAACTTATTTTCGTCTATGATAACACCAGCTACATTAGGAGTAAATCAACAAGATCTTTTGGCTGTACAAGGTCCTTGGTTAGATGATAGGGATCTTACTGCCGAGGACATTAAGGAGATATTAGGCTCAGCTTATGTAAAGAGTTTCATTAAACCGATAAGAAAAGAGCTTGAAAAAGAAGGTGCCTTATTTAGGATAAAGGAAGAACAACCGAAAATATATGAAGCAATTAAGCCTATAGTTAAAAGAAGAAAAGAAGACAAAAAATTAAGAGAGGTGATTGAAAAAGAAATGGAGGATCGTAGAAAAATGCGAAAAGCCCTTTTCGGTCTAGGATCATTAAGCTTTTTAACTGGTCTTTATCAGCTTTTGGCAAATATAATGGTAGGGGTACTTCCTTTAATTATTGGTATCGTTTTGATTTCAATTGCTTTAAAAGTAAAAAGAGTAAAAGTTCCAGGAGTCATAGAAGTGGAACAATGAACCTTGTTTTTCTCGGAACCTGGAATTTAGTAATAGTGCGAAGTACCCATTCTAAACAGCCCTCTCCCTCCTTTTTAGATCTACTGTCATCCTGTAGAGACCATAAGGGAGAAGTATCCTCTTTGGCTTTGTTTTACTTTTCCTGAATTACAGTATTAAAGCACTAGACAACATCTCTGAGCAATCAAGATAGAACTAGATTTGCCTTGGTCTTCGTTTCGATATTATTTGCCAGACCGATAAGCGCGCTATATAAAAAAAGATGAACGTGCGCTAATCCTTACTAAGGCTTATTAGCTGTAACAGTAAGAACCGGGAAAAATTAAAGAGAATTGAGAAAAGCAGGTTTTGAAAAAAATTACTCTTTGTCGGGATCAGGAAGATCCCAGTCGGGATCGGTTTTGAATTGGCCTAGAGCCTTTTCCAGCATTATGCGTTGCTCTACTGAGGCAACAAGCTTACGTGTAAACACTGCAGCATCAGGATTTATCGATATCGAGTCGATGCCACACCTCACTAGAAATTCAGCGAACTCAGGATACTGCGAAGGTCCTTGACCGCAGCAACTCACTGTCTTTCCATCGCGGTGTGCTAATTTAATTAAATATTTAATTGCTCTTTTTACTGCGAGGTTTCTCTCGTCGAAGATTTTTGCAACGGTCTCGTTGTCCCTGTCTGCTCCAAGTATTAACATACTTAAATCATTCGAACCAATACTATAACCATCTATATATCTATTGAATTTGTCTGCTAGTAGGACGTTCGAAGGTATCTCAGCCATGACCCACAGTTTGAAGTCTGGTCCTCTCTCCAATCCTTCCTCCTTCATTATTGCTATGACTTTCTCGATTTCTTCGACTGTTCTGCAGAAGGGGATCATGACCCACAGGTTCTTCAACCCATATTCTTCGCGGACCTTCTTTATAGCTCTGAGCTCAAGCCTGAAGGCAGGCAGATACTTAGGATCGTAATATCTTGATGCTCCTCTCCAGCCTAATAGCGCAGAAGGCTCCTCCGGCTCATATTTTTCCCCACCTTTCAAGTCTCTATACTCGCTGCTTTTGAAGTCGACGAGACGAGTAATCACCGGTCTCGGGTAGAATGCTGCGCATACTTTTCTCATTCCCTCGGCGAGCTTGTCAATGACTTTTTCAGGGTGGCCGGTTTCGATAAGGTAAAGTGGATGTTCACCGATTTCGGCAGCGTATGTGAACTCAAGCCTCATCAAACCGACGCCGTCAACAGGTAGCGCTGCAACCTTCTCAGCAAGTTCAGGCTCACCTAGATTAACATAAATCTTTGTTCCTGTGATTGGATATGATTCCGCCACCGCGACTGCTTCAACCTTCTTCTCCTCCTTCTTCTCAACAACCTCAGCTAATGCTCCCCTGTAGACTACTCCGAGCTTCGAGTCGACAGTTATTATCTCACCATCTTTGATCGCTTCAGTCGCTGGCCTTCCTTTGCTTCCCGTTCCAACGATGCATGGGATTCCGAGCTCACGACTAACGATCGCGGCGTGCGCCGTTAGGCCGCCTGCATCACAAACTATTGCAGCCGCTTTACGCATCGCCGGAACCCACTCTGGACTCGTCATTATAGTCACTAGTATTTCTCCCGGTTGGAATGTGTCTAATTTATCGACACTCATAATTATATGTGCTTTTCCTACTGCTAGTCCTGGTGATGCTGGTAGTCCTTGGCATATTACTTCTTTCTCTTTGGTTACCGCGACTGTTTCTGTTTTTTCCTCCTGGGGTTTTTTGAGTGCCCATACTGTTTCTGGTCTTGCTTGAAGTATGTAGAGTCTGTTGTCTCTTTCGTCTAGTGCCCATTCGATGTCCATTGGCTTGCCGTAGTGGTTTTCGATTTCTATTGCATAAGCGGCTAGTTCTTTTATCTGCTGGTCTGTTAGTATTTGCTTGTCTTGCAGCTCTGGTGGGACTTCTTTTTCCTCTGTTCCTCCGTCTGGTTTTCTTACTAGCATTGTTTTCTTTGTTGATACATTTTTCTTTACGATTTGCAGGTCGCTTTTCCTCACGTAGTAGTCGTCCGGTGTGATTTTTCCCTGGACCACGTATTCTCCTAATCCGTATCCTGCTTCTATCATTACTACGCTGCGGTCTCCGTTGCTTACGTCGAGTGTGAATATTACTCCTGAGGCTTTTGAATAGACCATTAGTTGGACCGCCGCTGACAGCGCGACCTTCATGTGTTCGAATCCTTTTTGGACTCGGTAGAATATTGCTCTGTCTGTGAAGAGGCTTGAGTAGCATTCTTTAACCTTGTCTACGACTTCTTCGGGTGTTGACACGTTTAGGTATGTTTCCTGTTGGCCTGCGAAGCTTGCGTCCGGGAGGTCTTCGGCTGTTGCTGATGATCTTACTGCTACGAACGGGTTTTTCTGCTTGACTTCTTTCTCCAGCCGGGCGTAGTATTTTTTGATTTCTTCCTCTATTTCCGGGGGCATTTTTGCCTCCATGATTGTTTTCCTGATTCTTGCTCCTACGTTTTGCAGGGTTTTGGTGTCGTTGGGGTCTTTCAGCTCGCTCAGTATGTCTGCTATCTTCTTCTCGAGATTGTTGTATTTTATGAAGTATCTGTAGGCTTCTGCTGTTGTTGCGAAGCCGTTTGGCACTGGTGCGCCTGTTCTGCGTAGCATTTCTCCTAGGCTTGCTGATTTTCCTCCTACTAGGGGTACGTCTTCTATGCCTATTTCGTTGAACCAGAGTACGTATTTCCTGGATTTTTCTCCTTGGGTCATCTTCTAGGGGGTTGGTTTACGTGGTGGTATATATGCGTTTCCTGTTTTCAACCGGTTGTTTTCCACCGTCTTTACACTCGGGTTCTTAAGACTTGAGTTTCAACATTGTTTTTAAATCGGGATGGGGATGGTTTATGCGTGGCCTCCTGTTCTAATCGCAACAGGTAGGTCTGAGGTTCTGAGGGCTGTGAAGGCGCTTTGTTCGACTTTTTTAAGAAGAGA
>Ga0315298_1004720_pt1 | contig 20055 bp, 20 predicted proteins | sample WHS_1_MG_FD_203077 | JGI IMG/M metagenome (GOLD analysis project Ga0315298, IMG submission 203077) | Extremophilic microbial mat communities from Washburn Hot Springs, YNP, Wyoming, USA - WHS_1_MG | ecosystem: Environmental > Aquatic > Thermal springs > Hot (42-90C) | place: USA: Wyoming...
CATCGCCTCTTCTTCCCCCTTCAAGGGACCCTCCGGGCGCTCCTTGAAGCGCTCGATGACCTTCCTGGCTTCCCTCAGCGGCAGAGGCAGGACGGCCCTGGCCAGCTCGATCAGCTTCTTATCCAGCTCATCCTTCGGCAGCCTCCCCTTGACCGAGTTGATCGCGTACCCCATCTCCACCAAATGGGCTATCGGGGCGATGCCCCTCTCCCTCTCCTCCCTCGTGGGGTTGGCCTTCATGCCCGATGCCAAGCCCGCGTCCCTTAGCCTCTCGAGGACCTCATAAGCCCCCACTATCCTAGAGAGCCATCGCTGATCCTTCCCGATCCTTTCGGCGACGATCCTTTGGCTCAGCTTCGGGTTGGCCCTCTTGAGCGCCAGATATGCCCTCGCGACCTCCTCCTCGGTTATCTCCCCCCTTTGGACGTTCTCCGCCAGCGAAACGAGCCCGGCCTCCTCATCGCCCATCTCCCGGATTGTGCAAGGGACTTTGGTGAGGCCCGCCCTCTTCGCCGCCTCATACCTCCTGCTGCCGGCCACCACCTCATACTTTTCGCCGGCTGGCCTGACCACCAACGGCTCCACTATGCCGACCCGCTTTACGCTCTTCACGAGCCCGCTTATGTCCCCGAGCTCCCTCCTGACGTTGGCCTCGCCGATGAACAGGCGCTCGATCTCTATCTCATGGGCCTCCATTTTATCACCTCCTTGTGATTTTTTATGTGTATTTGTTTCTGAATAAGCCGTGGGAAGGGCGCTTAATAAGGAAATATATTTTTAATCCGGCCCTCTTGGGCGTTGGCCTCGGGCTACCAGAGGAGGCCCTTCAGGAGCGCCGCTAGGACCGCCGCCAGGATCGGCACGTTGAAGCCCACGAGGAGCCTCTCGACCATCCCGACCCGCTTGTCCACATAGCGCGTCAGATCCTCGAAGCGCCGGTTCACATCCTCGAATCGCTTATCCATGGCTTCGAAGCGCCCCTCGCTGAAGGCCCTCATATCCTCAAATCGCTTATCGATGGCCTCGAACCGCCTCTCGGTGAAGGTCATCATATCCTCGAATCTCTTATCCATGGCCTCGAAGCGCCGGTTCATGAAATCCATGAGCATCTCGAACCGCTTGTCCATATCCTCCTTCGTTGCGAACCTGTCCCAAGGCGCGAGCCTCGCGATCAGGCCCGCCAATAGCTCCGGCCTGCGCTCCAACGCCTCCACGATGGCCTCGGGCCGCCGCCTTATGACCGCCAGGATCTCCTCCTCGCCCATCCGCCTTCGCCGATCCGGTTCCGCAGCCGGCCTTTTAAAGCGTTCGCCGATCCCCGAGCGGGTACACCGGGCCCTATCCCGGCCCCTCCCGGCCTTCGCGGGAGGCATCCGGCTTAAATATCCGGGCGAGCTCGTAACTACCGCCATGTCCGCTCCTGAGGGCGCCCGCTGGCTGGAGAAGGCCGAGGAGCATCTCCGGTTGGCCAAGCTGGCGATGGAAAACGGCATCTACTCGCTCAGCTGCTTCCACTCCCAACAGGCGGCCGAGGGGGCCCTCAAGGGCGTATTGATAGCCTTCGCCCGCGTCCATCTATTGACCCATTCCCTCGTGAGGCTGGCCGAGGAGGCCGGATCGCTCAAGGGCTTGCGCCTGCCACCCTCAGATGAGCTCGAGGAGCTCGAGGACCACTATCCACAGGCCGTATACCCGAACGCGAGGATCAGCCGATACGATCGCGAGGAGGCGGAGAGGGCGTATGGGATCGCGGAGGGGGTGGTCGATGAGTGTCGTAAACTCTTTGCGCAGGATTGATGCGGAGTCGAGGAGGGCCTACGAGGAGCTCGTTGGATCCTTGAAGGGCAGGAAGGTCGCCCTGTTGCTATTCGGCTCCAGGGCCGGCGGCGGGGGGACCTTGCTGAGCGATTACGATCTGCTCGCCATATACGGCGATGCGCCGGTCGAGGCGAAGGGGCTGACCGTGAACGTATTCAATGTGGGCGCGGGGGAGCTCGAGGGGAGGCTGAGCGAGCCCATGATCGTGAGCGCCTTGCTGGGGGGCGAGATCGTCCTCGACAACCTCGGCATATCGAAAAGGCTCGAGGGGCTCAAGGAGGAGCTCGAGCGCAGGGGCGCCAAGCTGGAGGGGGATAGGATGATCCTCCCCAGGCCCGGATAGCCCCGGCAACCGCCATATCGCGATCATGACGCCCCGGCCAGGCGATTAGGCCCTCATCCGCATATGCCCATCCCGTTCGCGATCGCCAACGCGCGCCTTCGCTAGCCCTTGCCGGCTTCAATCCCGCTTCGAAGGGCCCATCTCCCCTTACGATGGGCCCCTCGGGAAGCATTTATAAAATCCGCGCCCATCCCCCCCATGGGGAGGTTTGGCCTTAACCGCCGAAGGGGTCGTCGGGCTCTTCGAGAGGGACGCCGGGGCCAGGAAGAGGCTCGCCGAGCTGCTGGTCTCCGAGCCGGACGTCAGGCTGGCGATAATAAACGCCGTATTGAGGGATGTGGCCACGAAGGCCGACCTCGAGGCCTTGGGGAGGGCCCTGAGGGAGGAGATGAGGGAGCTCAAGGCCGATCTATTGGCCGAGATGGATAGGAGATCCGGCGACTTCGACAAGAGGTTCGAGATGTTCGATAAGAGGCTCGGGGACTTCAACGAGAGGTTCGAGATGTTCGACAAGAGGCTCGGGGACTTCAACGAGAGGTTCGAGATGTTCGATAAGAGGCTCGGCGACTTCGACAAGAGGTTTGGGGACTTCGATAAAAGATTTGAGATGTTCGATAAGAGGCTCGGGGACTTCAACGAGAGGTTCGAGATGTTCGACAAGAGGCTCGGCGACTTCGATAAGAGGCTCGGTGATCTGCACAAGGGGCTCGACGTGACCAATGAGAGGATCTCGGACCTGAATCGGATCGTCGCGGCATCGTTCGTCGGCATAGTGGCCACGCTCGTAGCGACGATCCTCCTCAGGTTCTTGCCATAGGGCCCTTGTCTCCGCCGGGGCTTGAGGCGGATGGGGATCGGTATCTTGTCAGTATCCATGAAGGCGTTGGAAAGATATAAAAATGAATAGCAAACGGTATTACATGGTGGTTAAAAATAGCTACCAAGAAGGTGAGCATAAGCCTCCCCGAGGGGCTCCTGAGGAGGGTCGACGAACTGTCCAAGCGATCCGATATGGCCAGGAGCGAACTCATAGCCAAGATCTTGGAGGGGGAGTTGGGGGCGGGCGAGGGCCGCAGATGCCCAACCGTATCGTGGAGGCTGAGCGCGTCCGGCCGGCTCAGGTTAAGGTCCCCCCGCCTCCCCGGCAGGGCCGTCAAAGGGAGGTGGGTCGTTGAAGGGGCGGGGATGAGAGCCGATCGGTTTAACGCGCGCGGATGATGAAAATGATGAGCTGTGAGGAAGTGGCCAAGATCATCAAAGAGAACATGGATGGAATAAAAAAATACGGCGTGAAGAGAATAGGATTGTTCGGCTCTTTCGCAAGGGGCGAACAAGGGGAAGGGAGCGATATCGATATCCTGGTCGAATTTGAGGAGGGAAAGGCGACGCTGGATAACTTCATGGATTTGGCATATTTCCTCGAGAGATCGTTGGGCAAGGATGTCGATCTGCTTACGTTGGAGGGCGTTAAGAGCATTAGGGTGAAAGGCGTCAGGAGGAGCATCGAGGAGAGCGTCATATATGTCTCGTAGGGGCGATCGGGAGATCCTCTTGGAGATCTTGGAGGCATCAGAAGGATAAGCGACTTTATAGAGGGGCTACCCTACGAGGTCTTCCTAGGAGACATAAAAACCCAGGACGCGATACTTCGAAATATCGAGATAGTGGGCGAAGCTGTGAAGAATCTATCGAATGAAGTTAAGAATAAACATGTGGAAATTGAGTGGGGGAAGATCGCAGCCATGAGGGATAAGTTAATACATTTTTATTTTGGAGTGAATTTGGAAATCGTCTGGGATGTAGCCAAAAATAAAATTCCAGCGTTAAAGGAAAATATTTCAAAATTATTGTCTGAATTGGAGGGCGATGGGGGACAGGGGCGCGCGTAAGCGAATTGCGGCCATCCGAAATTCAATCGCGAGAGCGGCCTTTCGGGCGATCAACCGATGTTATGCAGATGAGTTCGCTGAGGGAGCATTAGAGCGAGCAGAAGATTCTGCGGGTTCCGCGATTATGCGAGCCACCATCAGGCTTGAGTCTGGGAGGATCGTCCCCTCCCTCCGTACAAGACCCGGTCGATCTCGATGCTGAGCCTCTCGGTCCCCGCTCCCCAATCTCCGATCGATGGGATCGACGCGGGCGCGGGATCATATCGCCCCGATGAGCCTTAGGAGGATCGGGATCACGGTCGCGCCCCATACGACTAGGATCGTCCCTATGGTCCATCTGAAGTTGCTGGAGATCTCGATCCTCAATTGGCCTATTTCAGACCTGAGCTCGCCCATCTCGGACCTCAACTGGCCAATCTCAGAGCCCACATCGGATCTGAGCCCTTCCATCTCGGACCTCATCTCGGCCCTCAATTCGCCCATCTCAGACCGCAACCGGCTTACCTCGGACCTCACTTCTGACCTCAGCTCCCCCATCTCAGACCTCAACTGGCCCATCTCAGAGCCCACATCGGATCTGAGCCCTCCCATCTCGGATCTGAGCCCTTCCATCTCGGACCTCAACTGGCCCATCTCGGACCTCATCTCGGACCTCAATTCGCCCAGGTCCCTCCTCGTGGCGACCTCGGCCATCAGCGCGTTTATCATCGCCAGCCTCACGTCCGGCTCCACGACGAGCAATTCGGCGAGCCTCTTCTTGGCCCTAGGGTCCTTCTCGAATTCCTCTATGAGCTTCTCTGCAAGCGACATGGCCCTCCTGAGCCCTTGGGGAAGGTCCTTAAAAAGCCCTCCCATCCGCCCGCCTCGGGCCTCCAGAAGGGCCTCGGGGCGGCCCCATGGCTCGATAATTTTTATAATGGCCCGCCGGCCCTTTCGGGCCCCGAACGCCCTTGCCGCCCTATTGGGAGCTCGTCAAGGCCTTAACGGCCAAGGATTTCAAGCTCCGCTATAGGAACTCGGCCCTGGGCTTCGCCTGGTCGCTCCTAAACCCGTTGGCCATGATGGCCATATTGACGCTCGTGTTCTCGACCCTCCTGCGGTCCGGCATCGAGAACTTCCCCGCCTTCCTATTCCCGGCCCTATTGGCTTGGAGGTTCTTCTCCATCGGGACCTCGATGGCCCTATGGGCCGTCCTGGGCAATGCGCCCCTCGTCTCCAAGGTCTACTTCCCGAGGTGGCTCCTGATCCTATCCAGTAACCTCGCGAACCTATTGGGATCCTCGCTCGAGTTCTTGGCCCTCCTGCCCCTGATGGCCCTCTTGGGGATGCGCCTCTCCACCCCGGCCCTTTTGCTGCCATTGATCCTGGCCTTGGAGTTCCTCCTGATATTCGCCATCTCCCTCCCGCTCTCCGCCCTGAACGTATATTATAGGGACGCCCACCAGGTTTGGGACATAGCGCTCCAAGCGGGCTTCTTCCTTACGCCCATCTTCTACGGCCCCGAGCTCATACCCGGCCGGTACCTGGCGCTCTATATGCTCAACCCGATGGCCCGGATCGTCCAATGCGCCAGGAAGGTCCTCCACCTCGGAGCCCTCCCCGAGCCCGCCGATCTGGCGATACCGCTCTTGGAGGCGCTGTTGCTGCTGGCCCTCGGGGCCCTCGCCTTCTCCAGGCTCGAGCCGAGGTTCGCGGAGGAGGTCTGAAGCCTTGGAGGCCATAAGGGTCGAGGACCTCTGGAAGAGGTTCAGGATACCGCACGAGAGGGGGAATACGATCCTCGAGGGCCTGGCGGCCGCCCTGGGCGGCAGATCGCTCTCGTACGAGGAGCTCTGGGCCCTGAAGGCCGTCAGCTTCTCGTTGGAGGAGGGCCGATCGTTGGGCATCATAGGGCCGAACGGCAGCGGGAAGAGCACCCTGCTGAAGATAATGGCCAGGATCCTCAGGCCCGATCGGGGGAGGGTCCTGGTCAACGGCAAGGTCGCCCCGATCCTGGAGCTCGGGGTGGGCTTCCATCCCGATCTGACCGTGAGGGAGAACGTCCTCGTCTACGGCTCGATAATGGGGCTGAGGGGGGGCGAGGTGAAGGGGCGGATGGACTCGATCCTCGGGTTCGCCGGCTTGGAGAGGTTCAGGGACGCGAAGCTGAAGAACCTCTCATCGGGCATGCAGATGAGGCTGGGCTTCTCGGTCGCGATCGAGACCGATCCGGATATATTCCTCATAGACGAGGCCCTGGCCGTGGGCGATATGGAATTCCAGGGCAAATGCCTCGAGAGGTTCGGGCATTTCAAGGCGGAGGGGAAGACCATAGTCCTGGTGTCCCACGCCTTAGGCCTCGTGAAGGAGTTTTGCGATAAGGCCCTATTCCTATCCAAGGGCGAGATCGCGGGCTTCGGGGAGGCGGAGGCCGTCGTGAGCGAATATATGAGGCGGGCCCAAGGCCCCTGATCGTCGCCCAACCGGCGGACCATGCCCGAGGGGCTTGCTTTGCGGATCGCAATGGTTCGGGATGGCCCCCGATGCCCGTAGCCCCGCGAAGGCCTTCGCATCGCCGATAGAGTTAAAAATCCCGCCGGAGGCCCTACCGCTGAAAAACGTTGATCGATGCCCATCTAACGGGGATCTCGCCCAGGGGCCAGGCCCTCATAGAGGCGACGAGGGCCTTCGAGAAGGGTAAGGCCTCGAAGGAGGAGCTCGACGCGGCCTTCGCCGAGGACGCGAAGGCCCTGGTGGCCCTCCAATCCCGCTTGGGCATCGGGTACCTTTCGGACGGCATGCTCCGGTGGCAGGACCTCCTCAGGCCCTTCGCCTTGGGATGGCGGGGGCTGGAGGTCGGGCCGCTGGCGAGGTGGTTCGACAACAATACCTTCTACAGGAGGCCGATCGTCGCGGGCCCCGTGGAGTCCGAGGGGAAGGCCCTCGGGCCCTTCTTGGAGCTCGCCGCGATGCCCCGGGGCCCCGGGTGGAAGGCGATCCTGCCTTCGCCGTACGCATTCGCGAAGCTCTCCGAGGATCGATTCTATGGGGACTTGGCGGAGCTGGCATCGGCGATCGCCGGGGCCCTGAGGAAAGAGGCCGAGGCCCTGGTCGGGATGGGCTTCGCCTATATCCAGTTCAGCGAGCCCCACCTGGCCTATGGGCGCCCGGGGAGGGATGAGGTGGCGATCGCGAAGGCCGCCATAGCGAAGGCCGCCGAGGGCCTCGGGGCCCGGACCTGCCTCCACCTATACTTCGGCGATGCCTCGCCCCTTTTGGCCGACTTGGCCGACCTGCCCGTCGACGACATCGGCCTCGACTTCACGGAGGCGGACCCCGAAGCCCTGGAGGGATTCCCGGCCGATAAGGGGATGGCCTGCGGGATCGCGGATGGGAGGAACTCGCTCGTCGAGGAGCCGGGGGAGCTCGCGGCGCTCGCAGGGCGGATCCTCGAGGCCGTCCCGGTCCGGGATCTATTCCTCTGCCCCAGCTGCGAGCTCGAGCATCTGCCCAGGCCCGTGGCCGATAGGAAGCTCGAGAGCTTGGCCCGGGCGGCGAGGGAATTGGGGGGATAGCCTTGGGGCCCTTCGCGACGATGGAGATAGGGAGCCTCTCCAAGCCGGCATGGAGGGTGAAGGCCTACAGGGGCGAGGCGGTTTCGGAGGCGGACCTGAGGGAGGCGGAGCTCTGGGGCGGGAGGCTGGGCATAGAGGGCTACGGGGGCCTCTTGGAGGCCCTGAGGGCGCCGGACTCGCCCGAGAGGCGGAGGGCCGCGCTCGAATGGTCCGCCCTATATGCCCTCAGGCTCTTGGAGTCGGCGGGCCTCGACTTCGTCTTCGACGGGGAGCAATGGCGGAGGGAGATGTACGAGCACGCGATCGCCGCCATCGAGGGGTTCTCCTTCCTCGGCGAGGTCCGGTCCTTCGATGCCAAGTACTATAGGAAGGCGGCGTGCGTCGGGAGGCCGAGGCGGAGGGGCCCCATCTACCTGGAGGAGTTCCTCTTCGCCAAATCGAAGGCCCGGAGGCCCCTGAAGGTCCCGGTGACGGGCGCCTATACGCTCGCGGATTGGTCGTTCGACGAGTTCCACCGGAGGGCTTGGAGGGCGAAGGCCAAGAGCCCCAAGGCCGTTAGGGAGGGGGCGAAGCGCGATCTGGTCCTCGACCTCGCGGAGGAGGTCCTGAGGCCCGAGCTCCAAGCCCTCGCGGCGGCCGGGGCCGAGTGGATCCAGATGGACGAGCCGGCCGCGACGACCCACCCGGGCGAATGGGAGATGGAGCTCTTCGTCGAGGCGTTCAACGAGGCGGTCGCCGGGCTCCAATGCAGGGTCAGCCTCCACAACTGCTATAGCGATTACGCCCTTTTGGCCCGGTACGCGCCGGAGCTGAAGGGCTGTAGCCAGATCTCGCTCGAGCTCGCCAACAGGGATTCGAGGCGGCTGGGCCGGTCAGAGGGCGACAGGCCGGGCTACGGGGCCTTGAGGGCCTTCGAGGAGAATGGCTACGAGGGCTCCTACGGCCTAGGGGTCCTCGACGTCCATACGGACTTCATGGAGCCGAAGGAGCTCGTGAGGGATCGCATACTATACGCCCTAAGCATCGCGGGCGGGGATCCTAGGCGGATCCAGCCCTCGCCCGACTGCGGCCTCAGGACGAGGACTTGGGAGGTGGCGCTGGCGAAGCTCAAAGCCGAGGTCGAGGGCGCCCGGCTGGCCCGGGAGGCGCTCGGGCTCGGGTAGGCGGTCGGGATGGGCCTGAAGGGCCTCATGGGCCGGGGGCGGCCGGTCATAACGCTCGAGTCGAGGCCCCATCCGCCGGCCTCGGGGCCCGGCCCGCTCGGCCCGAGGCATTCGGCCCTCATCCGCCGCGTGGACGCGATAGTCTTCACGGCCCTAAGGGATTCGGCGCCCGGAACGCCCTACGGGCCCACGGGGGAGAGCGCCGAGGGCGCCCTGAGGGCGAAGCGGGAGTTCGGGATCGAGGCGATACCGACGGTGACCTGCAGGGACTACCCCAGGTCCGACGGGTTCGAGCTATTCTCGAGGCTGAGGGGGGGCGGCATCGACGCGGTCCTCGTGGTCTGGGGCGATCCGTCCTCGGACCCGCGCAGGGACCTATACGATTACCGGGCCACGTGGGAGCTGATAGGCGAGCTGAGGGCTTGGGAGAGGGCCCGGGGCGTGCGGCCGTTCGAGGTGGCCGTCCAGGCGAACCCGACGGCCGAGGATATCGAGGGCGAGCTGGAGAGGCTGAGGCGGAAGCGGGAGAGCGGCGCCTCCATGGCCTTCACGCAGCCCGAGTTCGATGCGGAGAGGGGCCTCCGGTTCCTCGACCGGCTCGAGGCGGAGGGCCTGGGCCTCAAGGTCATGATGGGCCTATTGGCCATGAAGGGCCCGGGCTCGCCCGCGGCCCTAGAGGCGAGGCTGGGCATAAGGATACCGGCATCGGTGAAGGAGCGGATGGCCAAGGGCGGCCCGGGCGAGGGGGTCCGCATCGCCTTGGAGCTCCATGAGGCCTTCAAGGGCAGGGTCGAGGGCTTCCATGTATATTCCTATGGAGGCCCCGATGCGCTCGCGGCCCTGCTGGCGGGCATCGGGGCGGGCGGGCCCGATTGACATCTTCGATGCAAATCGCCCGCGGCCCTCCCTGGGCTATTATTGAGAACATTTAAACATTGGCGCGCAATGGCCACAACCATCGGGGATCGGGCGCCCTGGGGCCGGGGACCGCCGGGCCTTGGAGCGGGAAAGGGCCGGAAAGCCGCTCCCCACTCCGAAAAGGGCCTTTTTTCCGGGATTTTCGGGGAAAGGGGGCCGGATTGGATTTTGAAGGAACAAAGGACGATTAAAGTTATATATCGATCCGGGGGATATGTAGGCCCACGCGAGATAATAACCCGGTGCTGAACTTGATGGGCGCGATTGGAAACGATCCCAGGCTTAGGGCATTTGCGATCCCATCGATCGCGGCCGGAATCGCCGCCGCCTCCCTCCTGTGGCTGCCGAAGGGCATCGCCGTCCTCGCCTTAATGGCCTCTTCGCTCCTCGGGGCGTTCGCCTTGAAGGGTTCGAGGCGTAGGGCCCTAAGGGCGCTGAGGGGCCTATCCCTGACGGCCTCGGCGGGCCTGATGATCTATTTGCTGCTATCCTCGGCCCCGTCGGCCCAAGCCGCCTCCATAGCCGAATGGAACCTGACGCCAGGCTCGATGCCGAACGGCCTCGTGGTCGCGAAGCCGGGCATCAATCCCCTTGGGGTATACTTCGCGGATGGGAGGGGCTGGGTGGGGAGGTTGAGGCCGGATAGCAATGTGATAACCTATTATGCTACCCCCGTGGGCAGCGTGCCATATGACATAATCAGCGGGGCGATGGACGCTACAAAGGAGCAGGTTTGGCTCACCCTCTCCGGCTCCAACGAGATAGCTTTCTTCGACTTTAGGCCTTCTCCTGCAACGATCTACCTTTACCCCTACCCTTACCCTACATATGTTTCGACGAGCCCTAGGGGCCTAGCCATGCAGCCATCCACTACGGGCGCCGGCAATTATTCGCTCTGGTTTGCGGAGTATGGGGCGAATGCCATAGGCATGATAGATCCCTTCAACGGCGGGGGGGTGATAGGAAATACCTACACATATAAGGAGATAAAGTTGCCGGCCGATAGCAGCGGCCCCTTGGACATCGCCTTCAGCGCCCCATTGAACGGGGCGTTCTTCACGGAGATGGACGGCGATAGGATAGGCTTCATAAACGCCACCTGCCGGTATGAGGGCGGACCCGGTGGGCACGAGATAACCGAGTGGCAGCTCCCGTCCGGGAGCAAGCCTTGGGGGATAGCCATCGACAGCTTCGGCAACGTCTGGTTCACGATGTCCGGTAGGGACAGGATAGGCAAATTGAATCCCTATACGAACGTCATCACGGAATACTCGATACCGATGGGTAGCGCCGACCCGAGGGGTATAGCCGTCGACAACATGAATCGGATCTGGTTCGCAATCCGCGGGCAGAACATGATAGGGAGGCTGGACCCGGTCGATTGCAAGTTCCTCATCTTCCACAGGACCAACCCGGGCGCGCCCATGGGGATGGCCTTCGATACGATCGAATCGAAGGTCTGGTTCTCCGACGAGGCGGGCGCCAGGATCTGCAAGGTGGACCCGGACGTCATGAAGACCACGACGACCACCAACTGGATCTCCTCCGCGCAGACGACCTCGTTCACGACCATGACCACGAGCAGCACGACGGCTACCTTGATTTGGACAACTGGCACGAGCATCGCAGGTGTGGCCAGAGCAACATGGACTGTGACTACAAACGCCACCTCCACGACCGTCCGCACCTCGTACGGGGCCTCGGAGACCGTTGAGGTCCTAAAGACCTCGACGGCCGGCTACTCTACATCGACCATAATGTCCACGCAATCCACAACCGCCACGAGCACCGTAACGAGCTATGTACAAACCACCACGACTACGTTCACGACGACGCCCATAGTCACCTACACTACGTACGTCTCCACGGTTCAGGCCACTACGACGGCCTCTCTGACCTCGACAACTACCTCGACCACGAGCATGACCTCCACCAGCACGAGCGTCCAATTGGTCGCGACGACCACCACGACGACCTCGACCACCACGACGACCTCGACCTTGGGCATGGGGACAACAGCCATACCGGGCTTCCCGATCGAATCGATAGCGGTTGGCCTCCTACTCGGGGCCGCCTCGTTGGCATTGTTTAGGAGGTTTAAGAGATCGGAGGCGATCAGGAGATGAAGGCATTGAAGCCTTTTGGCATTAAAGGTTTGTCGGTGGCCGCATCCGCAGCCCTGATGATCGCCCTGTTGCTATCGAGTCCACCCAGGGTGAGCGGGGCGGCGTTCATGGAGTGGACGATCCCACCCACTGGGACGACCCCCTACGGGATAGCGGCGACCAGCGGGCTGCCATCCATCTGGTTCGTAGAATATGGCACCAGCAGGTTGGGCAGATTGGACCCGACGACCGGCGAGATAAAGGAATATCAGTTGCCTTCCACCGGCCGGCCATGGGATATAAAGCTCGATACGGATCCATCGGGCAACTTCAGGTCCGCATGGATCAGCTTCTCCGAGGCCATCGATACGAAGTACTACGTCGCCAAATACGACGGCTCGGACCTCCATATGTTCCAAATACCCTCTCCTTGTGAGCGGCCCCATGGGCTTTGGCTCGAGCGCGACCCCACTACGTCCCAACTGGACGTCAAGTACGTCTGGATCGCGTTTGGGAACGGCTATATAGGGAGGATAGACCCAGTCAACCCGCAGGCCGGGGCCACCTGGAGCTTCTCATATTGGCAGTTGCCTGGTTTAGGCACCCCTACGGATCCCAGCGCAGCTCCGTTGTCGATAATCTTCGTCCCCATGTACGGGGGGGTCTTCTACACGGACCCCGGCAGGGACAAGATCGGCTTCCTGAACCCATACCCGAAGGCCACCTTGGTGGAATGGCCCACAATCGCCTCCGGATCCGACCCATACGGCATAGCTGTGGATAAGGATGGCAACATATGGTTCACCGAGTCGGGATCTACGGACGGGAGGAGCAGGATAGGAAAGCTGAACCCAATGACGAACGTGCTCACGGAATATAGGATCCCATCGGACAACGCGGAGCCCAGGGGGATCCTCGTGGACAACGTGGACGAGATGGGGAGGAAGCTATCGGACAAGACGGGGATATGGATCGCCGAGCACAGGACCAACAAGATAGCCAAGTTCGATCCGGAGGGCAACACCTTCGTGGAGTTCACCAGGCCCGTGAGCGGGGCGCCCCATGGCCTCGCGATGGACCTGACGCCCTCCCGCAGGATATGGTATTCTGACGAGGGCGGGGCCAGGATAGGGAGGATCGACCCGAGCATAGCGATCGCGGCCACATCGACGAACTTCATCTCCACGGCCACGACCTCGATAACGACCGAAACTGCAAACGCCGGCGCCACAACCTCTACGACGATCTCTAGAACATCCGCCACCACAGTTGCAGTGATCTCCGGAGTGTCCGCAATTACGTCTACATGGACCTCCACGACCGCCTCGACCTACTACGAGCTGACCGAGACGAGCCAAGTCCTAGTCGGGACCACTTACGCGACCGTCACAGGGACCTCTACGTCCACGAGGTCCACCACGGTCCCCGCCACGAGCACCGAAACCTCAACGGTGGCGCCTACGACCTCCACAGCCCTCGTGAGCGCCACTACGACGACCTATGCCAGCACGACGACCATGACGATACCGGCGACGTTCACGTCCACGGTCGTATCGCAAACCACGACCTCCACGACATTGACGACGACATCGACCCAGACGGTCACGACGACCGCCACCTACATCACGGCCGCCGCCGGGGTACCGGGCGCCCCCGCCATACCGGGCTTCCCGATCGAATCGATAGCGGCGGGCATCTTGGCGGGCCTCTCGGCGCTCGCCCTGATAGGCAGGGGCAGGAGAAGGCGATCCTGAAGGCCCAATCCCTTCTTTACCCTCGCCCCCTTCCCGGATTATCGAGCGCTCGGTTCGGCGATTGGAATATGCGGACCCTCAGGATCCCCTTGGCCCTGGCGCTGGCCTTGGCCCTGCTGATGGCCTATGGGGCGGCGCCGGCCGCGGCCATCGACCCCATCAACTGGTCCGATTACCCGGCCAATCCGGTCCTGACGAGCAACGAGTACCAGCCGTCCCAACCGAGCATCGCATTTGACCCGAACAAGTTCGGGTCTCCGATCGGCGGCCATGCTTATCTGATGTGGGCGCAGAATGGCTCTTGGGGGGGCATAACGCTCTGGGGATCGAACGACGGCGTGAATTGGAACTTCAGGGGCAAGGCAACAGGCCCCCCGGGCTCTACAGTGCCACCCGCCTCCTTCAACAGGGCGAAGAACCCATGCGTCCTCTACGACGCGGGCGGCTTCGGGGGCGGGACGGCCAAGTTCAAGATCTGGTGGTGGAATGGCACCGAGGTTCAGGGCCGGGACGGCAAGGAGGCGGAGTGGGGCATATGGCACGCCTCATCCCTCGACGGCCTCGTCTGGATCGTGAACCAATCCATAACCGGGAAGCTGGCCGGGAGCGGCTACAAGGTCGTGGGGCCCGCGGACGTCATCTACCAGGCCGGGGCGCCGAACTCCGGGGCCAGCCCGTTCGGCTACTCCTACGTAATGCTCTACTTGGTCAAGGCAAGCGACAACAAGACTGGCTTGTCGCTGGCCTACAGCGCTAACGGCGTCGACTGGACCAGGTATGGGTCCGACTCGGTCCTCAAGGTCGGCGGGGCCCTCGAGTGGGACTACAACAACGTTACCTTCGCATCGCTCGTGAAGAACCCGGACGGGACCTATGGGCTCTGGTACACGGGCGATGACGGGACCACGGGGGGCCTCGGCTTGGGCATAGGCTATGCCTTCTCGAACGACGGCCTCACATGGACCAAGTTGCCCTCCGGGCCGCTCTTCAACCCGATCCTCAAGGTCTCGCCGGGCTCTTGGCGAGGCTCCGCCTGCTACGCCCCGAGGGTCCTCTACAGCGCCAGCAAGTTCGGGGGCTTCGGCGACTCCGTCTATTACAAGATGTGGTACGCGGGCCGGTCGGGCTCCTCCTATGCGATAGGATACGCCAACGTGGGCCACTCCTACGCCTTCTACTTGCCCATAGGCTTCAATACGCTCGACTGCCGCGGCGTGGGGACCGATGCCGTCATGGCCCTGTCGACCTCCACGGACGGGACCCTGGCCATAAGCCGTTCGTCCACCTCGCCCGTGGGGCCGCCGCCCGCGGGCCTGAAGTCGCTCAGCAAATTCCTATCGATCGAGTCCACGGGCCTCACGATCTCCTGGCCCGCCCTGCTCAAGGTCTACTACGAGGACTCGGAGATCCCCTCCGACGTCGATCCCGCCAGCCTGAAGCTCTATAGATGGGACGGATCCTCCTGGGCCTCCATGCCCACGACCTCCGGCTCGGAGCTGGGCAGGAAGTACCTCCAGGCCCAGGTATCGGGCTTCGGGGCCTTCGCCCCGATGGGGAGCGCCCTCTTCGTTCAAGTCTACCAGGTCCGATACGGCTCCGCCTCCTACCAGGTTAGGCTCGTGACCAACTCCACCCTCTCGGGCTTCATCTACGACGAGGCGAGGCAGCTGATGAACTTCACGCTCTCCGGGCCCCAGGGGTCGACGGGCTACTGCAGGGCGGCGTTCGCGAAGGCCCTCATCTCGGGCACCCCAGTAGTCTTCATAGACGGGCGAGAGGTCACGTATGCCCCATGGTCCGCCAACGAGACCCACTACTCCGTCTACTTCTTGTACCTCCATAGCGCCCACTCCGTGACGATAGGCGGGTCGAATACGATACCGGAGTTCAGCCCCTCCATGCCCATGGCCGCGATCGCGCTGGCCGCGGCGGCCCTGGCCCTGAGGCGGATCGGGCCGCATGGGAAGAGGGCTCGGCCCTGAGGCCTGTTGCCCGCGGGAGGGGCTGGGCATCGAAGCTCATGAAGGCCATGGATACTGCTGAGTTCGTTAAAGCCCACGGCGAAGTTTGGCCATAAGAGATTGGGCCCTCATGGAAAATTTTTCCTGAGGATGGCCACCGCGGACTTCCTGAAGTCCCTTTCGGCCATCCCCTTCGAGAGCCTCTCCCACATCGCCGGATGGTCCTCCATGAGATGCTTGGAAAGCCTCTCGAGTATCAAGGGGATGTTCTTGGGCTCCCTCAGGAAGCCGTCCCCCAGCTCATGCCCCATCTTGTTCAATTCGTTGAAGACCTCTTGGGAGGCGTCCTCGGGGAGCTCGTAGAGCCTCTTGGCCCCGCCCCCCGCCTCGGCCTTCCCCTCGCGCCTCGACGGCCCCCTATACCCATGCTTCTTGAACTTGAAGGCCAGCAGGCCCCCGTCCTTGATATACGCGAGCTCATACTTGGACTTCGGGGCGTATCCCTCGGCATCGCCCTTGACCACGACCCCCTCCCCCGCTATCCCCTCGACTCTGGCCTCGAGCCCCTCGACGAGCTCCTGGTAGCCCCTTGGCCTATACTCGAACTCGGGCCTTACGAAGGCAACCCCGAGCCCCTCGAGGACCTCGTATTTTCTAGGGGGCGGGATCCACCCCTCGCCCCTTCCGACCTCGAAGACGATGGCGGAGAAGGGCTTCGGGTGGCCCCTATGGACCCCCATGGGCGTATAGGCGGAGCCGAAGAGCTCCAGGGCCAGATGGCATCCGCTCGAGGCGGTGAGCAGGCCCTCGATGGCCTCGGGCTCCCTGCCGGCGATGTGCATCAGACCGGCAAGCTGATCGCTCGAGATATGGCCCCCGTCGTGCTTGAAGATCCCCGTCGGGCACATGAGTATATGGCTCCCGTCGTACTTGGCCTCGGCGTATAAAGGCCCATGGAGCGCCATGAGCACGTCCGAGAGTATTGGATCCGGGGGGTCGAGGTGGTAGGGCCTCAGCGCGGGCCTGCTCGAGGCGAGGAACCTCTCGATGAGGCCATCCACGGCCCCGCCCGAAGGCTTGTACTTGAACCTATCCCATAGGGATTCGTAGGCCTTGGCAACGGTTTCGGACGACACGCATGCGATATACGGGCCGAAATAAAAATACTTTGCAGCCGGGACATGCTCCAAATCAAAGCTGCCCCCTCAACGCCCTCAAAATGGGGGTCTCCCGTTAAGATCTTGGAGCCGCTCCTCCTCGCAACGGCCAGTACGTAGGCTTCTGCGAGCCCGAAATCCCTTCTGGCCCCCCGCACCTCGGAATGAAGAACGCCCGCCTCCCGCGAGAGCTCCCCATCGACGGCCATTGAGGCTACACGATTGAGGCGCAGGTATGTGGGTTTGCCCATGTCCAACGCCATGATAGCGGATACCACGATCGAACGCCGTCCGCCTCCGTCCTAACGGGTGGCGACCGTGGATGAGCGGCCATCACGCTTCGGAGGGGCCCCCGGCAAATATGTCAAACTGGCTCTTCGAGAATGGCTTATATTCGTCTTTGGGAACATCTGGGTTGGAGATGAAGGCTCGGGTCGAGGAGAGGGTTTTCAACGTCCTAGTGGAGAGGGATGAGGACGGCTACTATGTGGCTTCGGTAGTGGAGTTGCCTGGGTGCCACACCCAAGCTAAGACCTTGGATCAGCTAACGCGCAGGATTCGCAAAGCAGTGGAAGCTTATCTACAAGTGGCTAAGCCTGAACGCGGACCTGAATTTGTAGGCATGCAGCAGCTAAAAATAATATCGTCCTATTAGTGAATCTCGCTTGCCCCTTAGGCCCACAAAGGTAAGGAAAGTCGTCAAGGCCTTGGCCGGGCTTGGCTTCACCTTAGAACGAATCCATGGGAGCCATCTGGTCTTCAAACATCCCGACGGTCGGATCACAGTCGTTCCTCGGCATGGCAACGAGGAGATCGGGCGAGGGCTTCTGCGAAAGATAGCGCTGGACCTAAGGATGTCGGCCGAAAAGTTTGCTGAGATGCTTGAAGGGGAGTGACTCTATCCGGTGCATCGAGCCCTCACCCCCTAAAGGGAAGCTTTTCGGAACGCTTGGGGGATACACGGTGCCCAACGGGAGGAACCGGCCCAGTTGAGGAGGAAGCGGCATGGTCGTCGAGGGCATGAAGATGCCTCCCGAGGGTTGAGGATCTCGCGGGCGTTGATTCTGGGAGATCGATGCGCGGGAAGGCCCTGAGGCCATCGATGAGATCAGCGCGTCTGGAGGAGGATGAATGTTCAACAAAGGATAAATATGGGCCTTCGCAATAATCATCTGAGCCTTATGAAGCGTATTGCTGCCATTCGCCGGGGCGATAGGAGGGCCACGGGCCTAGTGCTCGCGGTGGCGCTCTCGGCCTTGGTCGCATCGGCCTTCTGGCCCACTTATGTAGGCCTCACCTACGACTCCTCCCAGCCCAGATCCTACTTCTATACCTCCCAAACGGAGCGCTATTACTACGTCTACTACTCATGGCCCGGCTACTACTACAACTATCATTACGGATATGTATGGGCCTACAGGACCTACTACTACAAGGTCTGGGAGTTCTACCTGACCGTGAACACGGCCCCAGAGGGCATCGGCTCCCCCTCGGGCAGCGGCTGGTATAGGGAGGGGACGAGCGCCTCCTTCAGCGCGCAGGGCCAAGTGGCCGGCGCCTCGGAGGGCATCAGGTACGTATTCGATCGCTGGACCGGGGACTACTCCGGGCAGGGCCCCTCCGGGACCGTCACTATGGATAAGCCCAAGGCCGTGACGGCCGTATACAGGACCCAATACTACCTCGATACTGGCTCCAGCCCATCCGGGCTGCCCGATCCGGGAAAGGACGGATGGTACGATGCCGGCGGCAAGGTCTCCCTCTCGCAGCCCGGGAAGCTCGTGAGCGGCGGGCCGGCCAAGAGATACGCCTTCGACCATTGGCTCTTGGACGGGCAGAGGGTGGACGGGGAGGCGATCTCCGTGGAGATGGACTCCCCGCATAAACTAATAGCCGTATACAAGACCCAATACTACCTATCGGTCTCCTCCCCCTACGGCGATCCCAAGGGATCCGGCTGGTACGACGAGGGATCGACCGCCACCATATCGGTCAATACCCCGATCGAGGACGGATTCGGGGTCAGCTACGTCTTCGTCCAATGGGGCGGGGATGTGGCCTCGAGCTCGCCCACGGCCCAGGTCCTCATGGACGGCCCCAAGACGGCCGTGGCGGCTTGGAGGACCGATTCGACCGTCCTATACGCCACCATAGCCCTTATCGTGGCGGCCGCCGTGGCCTCCGTCGCGGCGCTGGCGTTCGCGAGGCGGAGGGGGCTCGGGCCCTTCCGGGGCCAGCCCCTGTGCGCCAACTGCGGGGCCAGGATCCCGAAGGGCGCGCAGTTCTGCCCCGGGTGCGGGCAGAAGCAGGGGGCTAGCCCCGAGGGGGCCGAGTAGGCCGGGCCGGGCCCTCGCCCGATGCCGCCGTCCGGCTACTCCGCCTCCCTGACGTCCTTGACGAGCCTCGGGTAAGGATCGGAGGGCCTTCGGATCAGCTCCCGATCCCCAGTATACATCTGGGCTCCTTCGCGAACGGCCAAAGCCACGTAGGAAGAATCGTAAATCGTTATATCGTTTTTGAACGCCGCCTCGACCGCATCGGCGGCATACTTCCCCTTGAGCGAGTATGGACCGAACGCATACAAATCCAAGGCCTCCGCTATCCGGATCGGCCTCCGTGAAGAGCCCCTTATGGCGCAAGGCGTTCAAGGCCTCGAATAGGATGAGCTCGGGCGCTATGATCTCGGCCTCCCCTTCCGCGTATTTCTTCCTGATCGCCAGAGCCCCCTCCGACCCCTCCTCATCAACAAACCACTTGACCACTACGCTCGCGTCAATGACGATCCTTTCCATGCCGCCCATCCCTGAACTCCCTTATGATCTCCTCGGCCCTCATCTCCCCCTTGCTCGCCCTCCTCAAATCCTCGTTTATCAGCACGGCCTTGGCCAAGTTCCTCATGCCCTCCTCCTCGACCCCCCTCCTTATGGCGCGCCTTATGACTTCGCTCCAGTCGTCATCGATGCCATCCATCATCCTCTTCGTCCCCTCATCGATCCATACTGTAATTACGGCCATGCACGTCATTACGGGTCGAGCCATATAAGCCTCGCCCCCCGCCAGGGGTTGTCAACTTAAGGGGGATGCGCCCAATTCTCTCCCATAGGGCTCAGGCCCTTGATGCCTGGTGGATCCTTTCGGAGGAGGCGCACGAGCCGCGAGGCTGGCCCTGGCCGTGCCTTGGGAAGGTTCGGCATTTGCTTCTCCAACTACCCCCACGGGAGCGCCAAGAGATGGATAGAAGCCTACGCTACGATCCGCAACCTGCTAGCGTTAAGTTAACAACCCCACTTCATATAAGTAAGGATGAATAATCCTTAGTAAAGGTCAGCTGACTTTGCCCAAAGCGCTGAGGGAAAGATTTGCGATAGGTAGAGGTAGCAAAGTTGTTTTAGA
>Ga0315298_1004721_pt1 | contig 20042 bp, 25 predicted proteins | sample WHS_1_MG_FD_203077 | JGI IMG/M metagenome (GOLD analysis project Ga0315298, IMG submission 203077) | Extremophilic microbial mat communities from Washburn Hot Springs, YNP, Wyoming, USA - WHS_1_MG | ecosystem: Environmental > Aquatic > Thermal springs > Hot (42-90C) | place: USA: Wyoming...
TTTTAGAAGGTTTATGACGAAATGAATGAATCAGATATTGCTATTGTAAATGGTGGACCGGGCGGGATTTGAACCCGCGACCTCCCGAGTGCGAGTCGGGCGTTCATACCAGCTGAACTACCGGCCCATGAACCCTCTTTCTGAAAAGAGGCTTCACCGAGAAATTTAGAGCTTTCGGTTTGGCTTGTTTCAAGGTTTTGAGCTTCCATATAGCCTAGAATGGAGCTTAAGGCTTCCTCGAGGATTTTGCTTAAGTTTAGCTTGTGTTTTTTGGCTTTTTCCACTAGGGTTTTAGGCAAATAAACGCCTATGGTTGTTTTAGCTTCTGTTCGCCTATGAGATTTTCCTCGAGGAACTCCGCCTATTTTCCTCGAGGAATTTAAGCGTATGGCCCCTTCACTCATGGCTTATCCTTCCTTTTCCCTTTTCATGGCTTGTAGGATTATAACTTCTATTGCATGGCTGCGGTTTGCGTAGATTCTGTCTTTGATTTTTTTGTCAAGCCAATCAACGATTTCTTTAGGTAATGTTATGCTTATTCTTTCTCTAACCATTGTGGTAACCTCGGATAAGTTATCTGTAAACGTAATACATATAAGCATTTTGCATAAATGGATTTTGCTGTGAAAATGTTAAAAATGAAAAAACAGAATGCGTTTAAAAAGAACTTGAAACCTATGTAACCGGCTAAATTCAATGATTTTTTGGAAAATGAAGCCTTTGCTACCATAATTAAATTTCATTTTAATTGATGGTGTGAGTCTAGTGACTTTTGGCTATTTTTCAGTTATCTCTTAGAAAAATCGGTTATTTTGTAACTTATTTCACTTAAAAAAGCAAGAAAAAAGGCTTATTTTTCAGTTCAGCTGATATAGGCTTAGGAAACGCCTATGAAAAAGAAGTACAAACACCCTAAAGCCCTGCGGGAATATTGGGCCAAAGTTAAACGAGAGTATAGGGCGAGAAAAAGGGCCCAGCGAAAAGGAGGCTGAGATAAAATTTAAACAGAGGTGGAAAAATTGAGAGATGGCCAAATAAGTTTAAACAAAAATGACTATAAAAGTTTTCTCGTTGAGTCTGGCTGCCATATTGTGAGAAAGCGATGTTTAAGGTTCATTGAGGCTTTGAAAGCTTTAAACATTGAACGTGAAATCCCCTTAGAGGAAGCAAAAGAACTATTCTCTAAGATTATTGGGCCATCCGATAGGAAAACCATTAAGGCATACTTTGGAACACAAGCCTCGCAAAGTATTAAGAGGATTCAGAAAATCGCTAGGTATTCAACTGGAACATTTAGCGTTAAAAACGTTGAACTGGCTCAGGAAGTGCAGCAGCAAAAAGGCTATTTCGAGATTTTAGGCCTTGCAAAAATTGAACAAAGAGGGCATAGGTACTTTTTTGTTTTAACGAATGAAGTGCTTATTCCTCAGCTGTTTCGACGACAAAATGAAGGTTTAAACTCCATGGGAAACTTCTCTCTCCCCCTTATGCCTCATTCACTTATTGGAAAGCCTAATAACACAGTTTTAGAGAAGTTCACGGAAAAAAGCAGCATAGAAGAAAAAGAAAATAAACAAACAAATTATAGGGTGGGAGAGAGAAATCTTGTAGAAGGCGGATTTCTCCCACTTAATGGAGAAAAGCATACCAGTTATGTCTCAATATGCCTAACACCAGAAGAGGAAGCCATTCTAAAAGCTAAGCCTTTGGATTCAGAGCCGGATAGGGCCAAAATAAATTGGGGTGAAAACCATGAGTGATTCTGAAGATTTGAAGATTTTAGCCGAGGAAATCGTGGATTTCTGCAATGGCTTAGAGGCATTAGCTGTTAAGCTGCGAACTCAGATAAACAAGCTTTTCGGCCCACAGCCAGAACATAAATGGAGCTGGAATCCAAACAATATTAAATGGGAGAAAGCTGAGGGCCGGAAAGGCGAGTTTGAAAAATCAGAAGATGTAAACAACCCTGAGTTTAAGGCGATGCTAAAAGACTTGAATGAGCATAAAGGTAAGCTAACAAGAGATGGAATGTTCTATTGGGTTTACAAGAATGGTTCAACTGTTGGAAGAAAAAAGCGAGGCTAAACGTTAATGGTGAAATTTGAGGTTGTTCAGGGCCGAAAGGGGCCAAACGATAAGCTTGTTAAAGTTTGGAGTTATGGAGAAATATTTACTATTGAGGATGTTCTACGCCTTTTGAAAATCTTTTTTGAGAGTGAGGATTCCGTTTACCCAATTAATGAGGGTTATCAAGGGAAAGCCATGCTGTTGAAGGCTATAATAGACGTTTATTCTGGCCTTCCTATTGAGCGTGTTTTAGAATCATACAAGTTAAAGCGGAAAGCTCCCAAAACCGTGATAATAGAAAAGCTACCTGAAGTGATGGAGCAATGCCATGGTATCGTAGGCATGGAAAAATCGAGTCGCCTTTAACCTTTCAAGACTTTTTGAAGGCTATGCAGAGGGCGGTTAATGCCAAACCGGAGCATAGAGCCTTTGCTGTTCTGCTTTATTATACTGGTGTGCGTAGAAGCGAGGCTTTAAAGGCTGTTAGGGAACAGTTTTGGGTTAAGGATGGTTTCTTATATTTTGATGTGGGTAAAAGGCTTAAGGGCGGTTTGAAAACTCCGCCTTTAAACATTCCGGTTAACGCTCCCTATGTTAACGAGTTATTGAAGGTTATTAGCCAAACCAGAAAGGGCGAGAGGGTTTTCAAGTTTACGGATAGAACAGCCTACAACATTATAAATCGGATTTTTGGAACATACCCTCACCATTTACGGTTAAGCCGGATAACCGATTTTCTAATGAAGGGTTTCAGCATACCTGAAGTGAAAAGCTGGACTGGACACGCTTCAAGTAAAAGCCTCGACTCCTACGTGGCTATTGTTGATGTCAAAAGGATGGGTGAGGCTTTAGGCAAAGAAACGGGAAAGTAAAAGTGTTTGTCATGCTGAAAGCGGTGAAACCGTGTGTTTCATGTTTTGGTTGATGCCTTCCTATTACGGCAATTATAGGAAAGTTAACGTTGAACTGAAAGCGGTTTCAAAACATGCTTTTCAAAGCTCACAAAACCCTACAAAGTTTCAATGTTAATGAGTTTCCGTGTGTTCTTTCTCGGTTTAAGCCTCAATAAAGGCTTCTTTAACAGTTATCCTCATTTATTTGGTTTCATTTTCATGTTCAAAGTTAATATTTTGAATGTTGAACTGAAGGCGGTTATTAAACGTGTTTTCAGCCTTCAAGTTTAATGGAAAACAACATGATGGTTTCAAAACCTATGAAACTGAAACCGTTTTTAACATTAACTGTTACAGAGTTTGCTTTGAATTTCCGCTATGCCTTTGAAAACCCTCTCTTTTAAATCGCCTATCAAAGCTGGGTTAAAATAGTTTCGCATGAACACGCTTCCGCTTATCCTTCCCTGAAGGAAATCTATTTCCGCAGGGTTAAGCCATCGAGTCATAACTGAAGCGAAATATTCTCTGATATCAGAAAATCTTGCCTTCAGCCTCTTATCCCTTCTAACCCAATTGTTGATTTGGTAAAACGTAACCTTCTCTTGTTTGCTGATTTCTTGTACAAGCTTTTTGGGAATGAAGCTGACAAACACTTTTTTGCTTTTACGCATGAACAAGCCTTTGAAACGGTAATGCTCAAGGGCCTCATTTTCCTCATTATAGTATTCGCTTAGCCTTCCTTCCCTCGCTAAGTCAATAATCAAGTTGAAGCTGTTCACAGCTTCCTTAAGCCTCAAACCGCTTAAAACCATGAAATCCATGAAAACGTTAAGCTGAGGAATCTCAGCCTTGACAAGCCTAACCCATTCTAAAACTTCTCCGTTATTCTCTGTGTGAGCTATTCTCGAAATAAGGTAATCCTCAGCCTTTCCGCCACTCCATTTTAAACCATAATTCTTAACAAGCCTCTTGAAATCCTCATATATTCCTAAAAACTTAGCTAAGTTTGAAAGCGAAGCTAAGGCCATCTTTCTAACACCGTTGGAAAGCCTAAGCAATTCTGAAGCTTCACCACTAAACAAAACATGGCTGAAACGCTTAGAATAATTCAGTAAATCCCTCGAATAGCCTTCAGAAAAGTTTTTCTGAAGCCATTCACCAAAAGCTTCCCAATCCAAACTTTTTCCGTTAAATGAACCGTTAAAAACGAGTGCGAGTCGGGCGTTCATACCAGCTGAACTACCGGCCCGCTTTGCTCCGAGTCAGTTGAGTTGATCATGGAATTTAGGCTTTTCCATCTGAAAAGTTACTGTTTAGGTTTTTCTGCGCTGTGGGAAGCTAGAGTTTTTCGACTTTTAGTTTTTCGCCTTCCTTTACTTTTTCAAGGATTTTGGGATTTTCAAGGATTTTTCCTATAACGTTTACTGGGCTATAGGGCTTAATTATGTTTGGTGATGGGCTTGAGAGGGTTGGGCCGAAGAATAGGCATAGGGCTGGTCCTTCAGGCCAGTAGGCTACATCGCCGTAATCAACTATGGCTTTCGCCTTTTCTAAGCCTACTTTAAATGGTGCTTCGAAGTAGATTTCTTTGCCCCAAAATTCGGCTCGTGCTTCGAAGGGTAAAGCCTTCATTAAAGCCTCAGCGGTTTTTGGGTTTTCGTCAAACCTTATTTCGCATTGAATGGTTATTCCAGATTCAAATGATATTTTTATTTGCTCCCTTTTGTCCATGGGTTCACCTTTTAAGTCTATTCTTTTGTTAGGTTTAAGAGGATTCGCATAGAGTTTTCCACTACTTTTGTGCATACATTCTCTCTTATTTGTTGCTCTTTGAATTTCTGCCTTCCCTCCATCGTTGTGAGGTCGCATTGGGTTATGTCTCGGCAGTAAACGCTTCCAAAAATGCTTTCAAAACGCTTGCATAGTTCTTGGCACTTGGCCATGCATTTTTCATAGGCCTCTGCTTCGTTGGGCTTGTTTCTACCATATTTTAGGCCTAAAGCCGTCACGGCACCTGTTAGTGCCCCGCAGAGGAAGCCGCATCTGCCTATTCCTCCGGCGAATCCTGTGGCAATTTTTGGTATTTGTTTGCATTTTATTCCTTGGGATTCTGCGAAGGTCATGAGGATAGATTCAGAACACACATAGCCTTCTCTGAATCTGGAAACTGCCTTTTCCACGGTTTCTTCTAAGCTTTTCATGTGGCTTGACCATTTGGATATACTATAGGATTGCAATGTAAATTTTCTTTTCATCTAATGGATACTCATGCCACTCAGCCTTGACTTCGTCTCGACTTCTGTGCAAGTGAACTGCCTTTGCCCTCACAAGTTCAGCCATCTCGCTCAAGTATGACTGTAGAAGCCTTATGTTTTCTTCGTCTAATCCGGCGATGTGAACACTGTTCAGTATATCCGTTGGCACGTAGCCTAGCTCTTTCCTTAAGGATTGCACTCTTCTGGCTATGTCCCGCATGAGGCCCTCACCTAAAAGTTTCTCGTCGCGGTAGACGTCGAGGTATACGCTTATTTCCTTTTCAGAGGCTTCAACCCATTTTCCCGTGCTGATTTCAGCCTTAACTACTTCTGGAAGTTTTTCTGCAAATTCCACTTCTTTCACATTTGAAAGCTCTAAGAGAACCTCGTTTAGGCTTTGGAGGGCTTTGCAGACTTTTTCAGGCGTTACCACCAACATTTTTCTTAGGGGCCATCTCCTCTTGAGCTTGGCTGATTGGCGGGCAGAATAAACCAGTGAAACGCAATCCAGCATTATTTCAAATTCTTCCTCAAGGGCTTTGTTGCGCAGCTTTTCGTCTGGCTCTGGCCATTTTTCAAAGTTGATGGATTCTGGCAGTGCTGGGTCTAGGCGTCTGTAGATTTTCTGGTATAGGGCTTCACATAGGAAGGGTGTTACTGGGTTGAAGAGGGCTAAAACCGTTTTTAGCACATGCCATAGGACTGCGTATATGGCTAGTCGGCGGTTTAGGGTTTCAGGGTCATCTGTCCATAGCTCCTTTCTTATCATTGGCACGTATAGGCGGCTTATTGTTTCGACGACAAACTCTTCAAGTTCTGCGAGAGCGAGGTTAAACTCGCATTTTTCCAGCCTCGTCGTGTAATCGCCTATTGCCTTCTGAAGCTTTGATAAAAGCCATAGGTCTGGTTTTTTGAATAGCCCATTAGTTTTTGCCCATTCAAGGGTGTGTTTTTGCGGGTTGAAGTTGTCGTATTCGGCGTTTTGTATGAAAAAGCGGTTCAGGTGGTATAGGGTTGCCAGCACTTGGTATGGGCGGCGGTTCATCTCGTTTAGGTCGAAGTTCATGAACTCTATTGGCGAGCATTTCCGCAGTAGGTAGAATCTGCAGACGTCGGCTGAAGCCCTTTCCAGTAGCTTGTTTACTTCTATTATGTTGCCTAGGCTTTTGCTCATCTTTCTGCCCTTAGCGTCTTGGGTTAATCCTTGGAATAGGAAAGCCTTGTAGGGGGCTTCAGCCCTCCCTGTCAGTATCACGTGCTCCAGCAGAAGCGAGTTTGCCCATCCGCGGGTTTGGTCTATGCCCTCTGTTAGGAATTCCACTGGCACGTATTTTGCGAATTCTTCATCTGTGAATCTTGCGTATGGTGAGGCTCCACTGTTGTGCCAAGTGTCTAGGACGAAGGGTTCGCGGTGCATCGTGCCTCCGCATTTTTCGCATTTTATTTTTATTCTGTCTATCCATGGCTTGTGGAGTTCAAAGTTTGGCGGGGGCTTTTCTATGGCTTTTTCAATAAGCTCCTTCTTGCTTGCCACCAGGGTTTTTGCTCCACATCTTTCGCAAACCCATATGGGTAGTGGGGCACCCCAGACACGTTCTCTTGAGATGCACCATGGTTTGCCCTCTTTCAAGAAGGATATGAAGCGGTTCTTCGGGGCTTCGAAGAAGTATTCGACCTTCTCCGCTGCCTCCAAAACCTTGTCGTTTATCTTGTCCGTTCTTAGGAAGTACTCCCTCCTAGCAAGCCAAACAAGCTTGTGGTGGGAGCGCCAACAAGTTGGATACTCATGCCTTATCGTCTTAACCTCAACAAGCAAACCTCTTTTGCGGAGCTCCTCAACAACCATGGCGTCAGCGTCTCTTGCAAAAACCCCGCTGAAGGCTCCGGCTTCCTCAGTAAACTTCACCTCATCGTCGAAGGGAGCGAAAACCGGGACTCCACGCTTTTGCGCCGCCAAAAAGTCTTCTTCACCGTTTCCCGGAGAAAGGTGCACAACACCAGTTGCCGTGTTGACGTCAACAAAGTCTTCGCATACAACCCTGTGCACAAGGGGATGCCTATCTAACTCCGCCTGTTTTGGAATCAAATCCTTGAATGGATAATCGTACTTTAAGCCTTCAAGGCTCTTGCCAGAAACCGTTTCCGTCACTGCATATTTTTCTATGCCTAATTCTTGCATAACTGGTTCTACGCGTTGCCTCACCATAATCCACTTCTCGTCGCCAACTTGGACTTTGGCGTATTCAGCTTCTGGGTGGACTGCCAGCATTAGGTCTGTAACTATTGTGAAGGGCATTGTCGTCCAAACTAGGAAGTACTCGTTTTGGCTTTCTGCCACTTTGAACTTGAAGTAGAGCGAGGGATCTTCAACCTCCACATATGAGCCTTCATAGCCCACCTCTGCGCTGCTTAGGCTTGTTTGGCATCCGGGGCAGTAGGCCACCACATAATAGCCCTCTTCGAGTAGGCCTTGTTCCCATGCGCGTTTGAGGTACTGCCACTCGCGTTCTATGTAGTTGTCCAAGTATGTCCAGTAGGCTTTTTCTTGGTCTATGAATATGCCAAGTTTCCGGTCAGCTTCAACCCACTCCTTGTGGTAGCGCATTATTGTTTTCTTGCACTCTTCTATGAAGCGTTCCTCGCCCACCCTCTCCAAAAGTTCCCGTTTGTTTTTGACGCCTAGAAGCTTTTCAACTTCAAGCTCCACTGGCAAGCCTTGGCAGTCCCAACCAGCCCAGAAGGGTACAAAATAGCCCCTCATGGTTTTCCATCTAAACCACAAGTCTTTCATCACTCGGCCTCTAGCATGTCCAACATGGGGTATGCCGTTCAGTGTTGGCGGCCCCTCAACCCATCCAGAAAAGCCCACATTATTCTTCTCGCGGTAAGCCATCAGCTTTTCTCTTATGCGGTTTTTCTCCCAGAATTCGCGAATTTCCCTTTCAATTTCAAGCGGGCGGTAGTCCATGCTCAACTGCTTTTCAAAACTAGCTTGGAATTTGGCGGTCACCTTTCACCACAACACACCCGCAAACACAACAGAATAGCCCAAGCCAAATATAACCTTTTTGAATCAAGCACCACCTTACGTCAAATTTAGGACCGTGAAACGGCCTAAATTGGATACCCCCTCCCTTATCTATTTTTGGTTGTTGGAAAAGATACGAGTAGCCTCTCCCATATTTTTCAGCCAGCAGCATAAAGAGTAAATGGACAGTATGATTAAGGCGGCGTCTATAATCATTGAGGCTTGCCGCATGTAGAAGGGGTTCCCCGTTGCAAAGGGGTATAGCACCCAAAGCATCTCGCGATGGGTGAGCATGTCCAAAAATATGTGGCTGAACCCGCCGAAAAGGCTTATCAAGTATATATTTAGTGGCGGGTAACTCGCCTTAACAGGGTTGAGCATCGCCCACTTATAAATAGCCAGCAGCTTATTTTGGAAAAGATGCTCCACCACGTAGGCGCCAATGGTTACTAGGATGGGGTATATGGTTAGTGCCAAAGTGAAACTGTGCCAGATCCTATGGCTCAAGGGCTCCCCTAGGAGAATATAGTATAATGGTTCAATGTCTATGAATGTTGTTGAAACCACCAATGCCAAAGGGTCAATGCGCCGTTTGTCCTTAAAGTATAAGAAAAGGAAGGCTGTTGCGTGGAGAGGTGTGATTGGCATTTTGTGTATGTCCGCATTTATATGGGTATTCTTTTTCCGTTGAAGTCGCGCTTATAAAGCCCAAATTCGTCTTCGACTGTTCTGAGTTGTTCTGTATTGAATATTGGTCCATCCTTGCAGACGCGGTACCTTCCAACAATGCAGCTTCCACATATGCCAATGGCGCAGCGCATTAGGCGTTCTAGGCTTGCCTCCATGAAAACTCCATGCCTTTCACATTGATCAAAGACTTTTCGGATCATTTGCTCTGGACCGCAAGCATAAACCATGTCAAATTTTTCCTTAGCCAAAACCGTTTCAGCAAGGTTTGACGCCACATCCTTTACGCCAAAACTGCCATCCTCTGTTGCCGCCAAAACGTTTGCCTCGCCACAAAGCTTTTTCAGTTCGCTTATAAATGGTAGTTCACTTCTCGTCTTTGCACCCACAGCCACAACAATCTTTGCCTTTTTAGAAGACGCCAAATTTTTAGCCAGAAATGATAGTGGTGCCACGCCTATTCCGCCTCCAACCATGAGGATCCTGCCGGCACTAAGTGTGAAGCTGTTTCCGAAGGGTCCCCGCACGCCAATTATATCACCAACCTTTTTTTCATGCAGTGCTTTGGTTGCTTCGCCAACTCTTTTGACGGCTACTGAGACTATGCCTTTCCTTTCGTTTGTGTCAAAAATGCTTAAGGGGATTTCGTCAACGCCTGGAATCCAGAGCATAAGGAACTGTCCGGGTTTCGCCTTTGTGCATAGCCTATCCATGAATGTAAAGGTTTTTACTGTTGGGCTTTCCGTCTTTACGCTGAGGAGGCGTGTGGTTCTTAGCCTATTAGCTTTTGTGAGCCAAGCCGACAATTTCATTCACGCTCTTAAACCCTTTTCTTTCCAAATACGCCCTAATCCCTCTTGCCACAGCCTTGAAAACATTTGGTCCTTTAATGGCGATGGCTGTACCAATTTGGACGGCTGTGGCTCCAGCAAGCATGAATTCAACAGCGTCCCGCCAGCTGGTTATTCCCCCGCATCCTACTATTGGCTTTTTAATTCCTCTTTCATAGATTTCGTAGACGCATCTGACGGCTATGGGCTTTATTGCCGGTCCGGATAATCCGCCCTTCCTGTTACTTAGTATGGGTTTTGTGGTTTCGATGTCTATTGCCATGGCTTTAACGGTGTTTATAGCTGTTATGGCGTCTGCGCCGGCCTTAACGGCTGCTTCCGCGATTTCCGCTATGTCCGTGACGTTTGGCGAAAGCTTTACGAAGACCGGCTTCTCAACAGAAGCCTTAACTTTCCCAACAACTTCAGCCAAAACCTCTAGCTTCTGCCCAATCTCAGCGCCGGTCTCTTTTACATGGGGACATGAAACATTAAGCTCAACAGCATCCGCGCCAGCCCCAGCGGCTTTTTCAGCAACTATGGCATATTCTTCGGCGGAAAACCCATAAACACTCACGATTATTGGCACTTTTAAAGTGGCTTTTGCCTCCCGAATGTCCTTTACAAATTCCTCTATCCCTGGGTTTGGAAGCCCCATAGCATTTATCAAGCCACAGCTGGCTTGGACAACTGTTGGGTTTGCATAGCCGCTTCTAGGCTTTAAGCCAACAGATTTCGTGACAACGGCGCCAGCGCCGCCATCCACGATGATTTTTAAAGTTTCAGCGGAATATCCCAAAATTCCGGAAGCCAGCATGGTGGGGTTTTTAAGGCTTAAACCTGCCAAATCAACCCTTAAACCTTCATTTCCCAACGAGTTTCCACCGCTAGGGTTTTCTGTTATTGTTGTTGCTTTTGAAAGATAAACTTTCGTTTAGTTTTACAGCATGTTTCTAAATTTCTATAAACATCTAGAAGCTTTGTGTTATAGCGAGGTGCGTTTAATGTCTGTGGTTGAGGTTACGGTTAAAAGTCAGAGGGGAAGGTGCGCCTTTGGACATAAGGTTGGCGACAAAATAGTCTTTGACGGAAAATCCATTAAAGGTGATATATGCTACAGTGCATTAATGGTTCTGCTTCCAAAGGTCTTTGCCATGCGTTATGGTGCAGAGTTTCCATGGGCAGAAGATAAGGACGTAATCTTTAACGCCTGCCCGGACCCTGAAAACCCTGTTGTCTTCGAGATTCGCCGCATCAGAAAGTGAGGACGCTTTCCTTTCAGAATCCTTTATCTATACAAGCCGCCAGAATAGTATTCTAGGCTCTGAGAAGAGGATGGATGATGAAGGCAACAATAGTTCAGTCGTTGTTTGGGGTTTTAGCCTTCGACGAAGGGAATAGGCTTGTGGCTTATTCGCTTTTCAGCAAAAAGCCTGAAGAGGCTGCGAGGGCTATTGTTGAGATAGAGTCTGGAAAAGCCGTGAAAGAGGTTGCTGAACTCGTCAACCATTTGAGGGGGATGGGCTACAATGCTTTTGTTTTTGAGAATCCCTTTTTAGCGGCGGATGTTAAGGAAAAGTTTGGCGTTGAAGTTGAGTTTTCAAAGGTTTCCGAAGCGGGTGAGCTGCTCCGCGCTAATGTGGAAGGATTCGCCATAGAAACAGGCTTCGTTAAGGATTATGAGGAATTCCGCGTTTGGGCGCATAACGTGACGATGGAGGTTGCCAAGCTCCGCGTTAAGAGGGCTGTCGAGAAAAGGGACTTGATAATTGCTCAGGCTATTCAGACCCTTGACGATTTGGATAAGACCATAAACCTTTTCATGAGCCGCGTTCGGGAGTGGTATGGCATCCACTTCCCAGAGCTTGACCGTTTGCTCGAAAAGCATGAAACCTACGCCCGCCTTGTCGTGAACCTTGGGGTTAGGGAGAACTTCACTGCGGAAAAGCTTGAGAAGGAGGGCTTGCCAGAATCAAAGGCTGAGCAGATAGCGAAATCAGCCCAAACCTCCATGGGCGCAGACCTTGCAGAAGTGGACCTAGCCCAGATCCAAGCCCTCGGCAGAACAGTGTTAAACCTTTACGAGCTTAGGCAAAGGCTGGAAGACTACATAGACTCAACCATGGAAGAGGTAGCGCCAAACATAAAAGCCCTGACCGGAGCACTTTTGGGCGCCCGCCTCATCGCCTTGGCTGGCGGATTAACAAATTTGGCTAAAATGCCAGCCAGCACATTGCAGGTTCTCGGCGCTGAGAAGGCTTTGTTCCGTTCCCTTAAAACTGGGACCAAACCGCCGAAGCATGGAATAATTTTCCAGCATGCCTTTCTGCATGAAGCTAAAAAGTGGCAGAGGGGCAAGATAGCCCGTGCCTTGGCCGGCAAGCTTGCCATAGCCGCAAGAACAGACGCCTTCGGCGGAAGGTACATAGGCGAGGAGTTGAAGGCTGACCTGGAAAAGCGAGTAGAGGAAATCCGCCAGAAATACGCTGAACCTCCAAAGGTGCCGGAGAAAAAGCCTAAAGCTAAAGAAAAATGGAGAAGGGGCAGGCATGCACGTTAAACCCCACCCCCAGTTCCCACAAGTATTCTTGGTCACTTTGGAGGATGGAAGCCAAAAACTTGCAACACGAAACCTTACGCCTGGAAGAGCAGTCTACGGTGAGAAGCTTATACGGTTTGAAGGCGTTGAATACCGCCTATGGGACCCCTTTAGGAGCAAGCTGGCAGCAGCCATACTAAAAGGGATAAAAACAGTTCCAATAAGGCCAAACCACCAGGTTCTCTATTTGGGCGCGGCTTCTGGCACAACAGCCAGCCACGTCTCAGACATTATAGGCGAAAAGGGATATGTTTACTGCGTAGAGTTTGCACCAAGGGCCATAAGGGAGCTCGTCAACAACGTCTGCGCCTATAGGGTTAACATGTTGCCCATACTTGAGGATGCCCGATTTCCAGAAAAATACGCCATTTTCATCCGCGGCAAGGTTGACGACATATACTGCGATCTTGCTCAACCTGAGCAGGCAAGGATTCTGGCTGATAATGCTGACATGTTTCTAAAAAATGGTGGATACGTTATGTTAGCGATAAAGGCTAGGAGTATAGATGTCACAAAGGAGCCATCAGAGGTTTATAAAAGGGAAATAAAGGTGTTATGCGATAGGGGTTTCGATGTGTTGCATGTGGTAAATCTTGAACCTTATGATGTCGACCATGTTATGGTGCTTGCTAAGCTAAAATGAATTTAAGGGACGATCAACATTTTCTCCCAAATTACACTCACGGAAATATCAAACCTGTTAACGGAGATGTTAAGTTCTTCTAGGGCTTTTCTAAGGTTGTATATGCATGTTCCAACATCGTCTTTATCACAAAGTATAGTTACAATTATGTCATGATGCCCATATGTTCTCCATAAGAACTTAACTTGATGTTGAACCTTCAAAAATGAAATAGCCTTGTCAATATCTTTTGGATTTAAATTCATACCTATAACTACGGCTGAAAATCCAATTTTACTAAAATCCGGAATAGCCGTAATCCTTCTTTTTATGATCCCCTTCTCCTCAAGTTTGGCTATTCTTCGATAAACAGTATTACGTCCAACTCCGCAACGTTTTGCTAAATCTTCATATGAGTATAATCCCTCACACATGCATCTTAAAATTTTCATATCAAGTTCATCTAACACCCATGCTATCACCTCTTATCAGTATATACTTCTATCTCTTTCTATATACTTTCTTCCATAAATATTTACCGTCGGATAGTGACAATTGTTCATGATGGAACATCAGATGTGAACTTTCTTCACCACCAGTTAATGATAATCCAAACAAACGACTTTTATAATCTTGAGATGATGGAAATGGCGCAACAAATGTTAATTGAAAGGAAGCCTGAGCCTGAAGACGAAATAGTTGGGCTGAGAAGGCTCATGTGCGCAAACGAACATCCCCACAAAGTCTGCGTAGTCAGATACGGAGACGGCTCAATATGGGTGTTCTGTCCATACTTCGGCCGTGTAGGGTTAGAACTGGGATGCAAAATCAGGCAAGCCCATTGCAGATACTTCAAGGCGATTTAAGCAATTAAGCCTTCAACAACGCTCACGCCATAATTGTGGCAAAAGATACGGGCAAAGCCAAGGCGCATATCCTTTATATTTCAGTGCGCTAATGGATTCTTTTGTGAGTAGCCGATGACTTATAGGGAGATGGGGAAGGTTAAGGCTGCAGAATCCATACTGAAAGAGGGCGGCTTCACCGTCTCCCAAATGTGCCGTTCAAGACCAAGCTGCTTCGACATAGCAGCAAGAAAAAGAGAAGCACTAATTTTCATAAAAGTTCAGCCAGACATCGGATGCGTCTCCCCATATGATTCCCTAGAGTTGAGGATAATTTCTGAACATATTTCTGCAGCATCCCTCTTCATAAGTGAGAAAACCCGCGAAAAACCCTTAGAAGACGACACGGTTTATTCGCGATACAATGTTTTGGCTATAACTCCCAAAACCTTTGAAAACATAGTTTTGAGGGGAGTACACCCATTAATCCAGGCTGGTCCAGGAGGCTATTATGTAGAAATTGACGGAGAAGCCATAAAAAGGCGTAGGCAAGAGTTGGGCTTGTCCGTTGGCGAAGTTGCAGAGAAAATTGGGATTTCGAGGCGGACGCTTTATGGTTATGAGCGGGGAATGGCTAAAGCCTCGGTAACAGTGGCTTACAATCTTCTCTGCACTTTAGGCATTCCAGTCGCAAAACCAGTCAACATTTTCGAGGCTCACAAAAGTCAACGGAAAACCTTCATGGCGAGGGCAAGGCGAATAATAACTAGGAATAGGCTTCTTCAAAGGATTTTCAGGAGGCTTGCAGGCTACAACATAGTGGCCGTTAGGAAGGCTCCCTTCGACTTTGTCATAACAGTTCCAGAGGAGAACATGAAAATCATCGGCGGAGTTGCAGACGGCAGGGAGGAAACACTAAGCCGAAGGGTTGAGGAAATCTTAAGCCTAAGCAAGGTTGTCCAAGCCCACCCAGTTCTTGTGACTGACGGAAAAAAGCCCCCGTTGGACAAGGACATCGCATGCGTCAAAAGTGAGGAAATATCAAAAATTAAAAGTCCAGAAGACCTTTGCAAGCTCTAGCAAAGCCTTGTCTGCCGCGTCTCGTTTTCCCGTCTAATCTTTTTCGCCGGCTTCCAACTCTTCCTCACAAATTCTGGATACTCCTTAGAGTTTTCTAGGCAGCGGCGGAGAAACTCTAAAGTTTTCGGGTCTGTTGGGTAGCCGCATCCAAAATCGCCATACTTGGCTTTTAACTCGGCTATTTCACGGTCTCTTTCAACCTTGGCAATTATTGATGCTGCTGAAACCACTGGGTATTTCCTATCCGCTTTATGCTCCGAAACTATCTCAACCTTGAAGGGTAAGCATTCAAGGATGTGCTGTTTGAAGCGTTCTTCCAAAACGTCTGAGGCATCCACGTAGGCGACGTCTGGCTTGAGAAGCTCTATGACTTTCGCCATGGCTTGTGCCTCCAGCCTATTAAGCCTAAAAAGTTTTCTGCCCCTCTCCACAGCCATGTCAATTTCCGCTGGCGAAAGCTTCACAACAGCATGTTTTTGGGCTAAGCGTTTGATTTCGACGGCAAGGGCTTCTCTTCTGCTTGGCGAAAGAAGCTTTGAATCCTTAACGCCCAACTGAACAAGTTTGGGGATATCCCCCTCATCTATTAGGATTCCAGCAATTACCAGCGGTCCGATGACTGAACCGCGTCCAGCATCGTCAACTCCGGCAACCAACATTTTAGGATTCCTTCAACACACTAACAGTCAAGATAATAGCGTTTATGCTGGTTAAAGCTTTAGCGTTTCTGTCCCTTTCAAGAATTCTTCGGCCTTCTGCACAACAGCTTCATGGAGCTCAGTTCTGTTTTCAAAAGTGACAGCGAATATTTCAGCATCTTCCCTAGTCTTTGCCGCGTCTATTAGTTTGTCGCGGGCTTTCCAGTGGACAACGGCTAAAACCAGTTTGCCACTTTCGAAAGCCTCCAAAACCGCCCGCCTAAAATTTTCTGAGAAAAGCTCCATTGGTCCTATTTCGTCTATGGCTATTACATGGCATTCCTTAACAGCCTTTAAAATTGCCTCTACGCCAACCCTGTCCAAGTCTTCTAGGTTTACGCGGTACTTGCCAACTTGTGGACCCCTTTTCTGGTTTACATGAGCAAGCCATCCACGTTTTTTGTTGTCGGCTAAGTCTAGAATTTCAAAGCCTACTCGGGTCCCACATGAGCGAACCTCACGGCTTACCATTCCACCTACGCTGTAGCCCTTAGCCCCCAAAGCCTCAACAACCTTAAGCAGAAGGGTTGTTTTACCAACGCCTGGGCTGCCAGTTATTAGGAGAATTCGCTTAGGCAATTTCTTTCAGCCCTTTATGAAAGTTGTGTTAGGAGGGCGGAGATTCCGCTTGCCGCCAGCACCAGCAGCTCAAAGGTTTTGTAGGCTTCAACCATGCTCTTAGCTGTATACTCCACCGTTAAGCCGTCAGCCCTTTTAGCGTTTGGCAGAAGCTCTGCAACATCTGCAAAGTGGCTTACTTGGAAGGTTACCCGCATGTTAACAGGCTTTTTGGCCATAAGCAGCTTGTCCTTTGCCGCTGTTGGCTTAAAGTTTGATGCAGCCCTTTTTGCGGCTTCCCTTAATGCTTTCTCAATTTTTGTCATGCTTGGACTTTTGGCGGAAACCCTGCTCAAAGAGTCTTTGAGGGCGACTGCCTCAGCCCATGGAGCAAAACGCCTAACATCGTCCCTTATGAGCTGGGCTTCGCCAGCAACCATTACTATTGGCACGCCAAGTTCTCCGGCAATATAAGCGTTTAATAGGAACTCGCTGACCTCGACGCCGTTAACCTCAACCTTTCGGATGCTTCCGCCACTGTATGTGTGGTCGAAGGATGATTTAGCCGTTCCAAACTTCGCGTGATATCCTAGAAAAACGGCGGCGTCGCACCCTTCAATGCCGGCAACCATGCTTAATGGGCGTGGGAAACCTCTAACAATTTCCATGTATTCTGGCAAGTCTTCCACGTGAATGTTAACCATTGGACCGTGGCTGTCCGCTACAACAATTTCTTCAAAGCCGTTTTTGTGCAGTTCATCAGCCACTATAAGCGTGACTTTAGTGGCGATTTTCCTAGCCTCTTCGTAAAGTGTTCCCTTCAAGCCCAAGTGGCTTGGCGTGACGATGTAGGGCATGCCTTCCAAGTCTACGGAAATAAACGCCTTCAACATTGGTCACCATTTTGCTGTGTTATGCATTACTCCCCTTTAAGGCTAAAATGTTTTATGTGTGACGTATCACCAGAAGTCTAATATTCGGCAGTTAAACGTGTTATGGCTGATGGCTGGGCATGAGCGGCGGAAAGGAGGATGAGGGCATAGTTTCATCCTTTGAGAGGCAGCTCAGCGAGTGGGTAGCCCGAAGACACAGCAGAGTCTTTAGAATAGCCTTGCTTTTGGCCATAATCCTGCTGGTTTTTCTAACATCTTTTAAATACACTGTTGGCGGATTAGGCGAGTGGACCAGAATAGACCCGGCGGCAATCCTTAACATAACCATCCAGCTTTTCACGATAATGAATCCGATTAGCACCATACCGACATTTCTCCTATACACTGGCAACCTAAAACGTGAAGAAAGGCTGAAAATAACAAGCACAACAACAATGATAGTTATCGTTCTCATTCTAACTTTCACCCTCTTCGGTCCACTAATACTGAGCGCCCTAGACGTTTCAGTCACAAACTTCAGATTCGGCGGCGGCATCCTCCTCCTAATATTAGCCATAGACATGCTCGGCGGAATGTCAAGATCAAAAGCAATAGACGTAAAACAGGTGGCAGTTGTGCCTTTGGCAACACCCTTATTGGTTGGACCTGGGACAATGACGACGCTTATCGTGTTGTCTGGCACTTACCCAATAATAAACGTTTTAGTTGGCGGTTTAATTGCGGCTGTAGGCGTGTACCTAACCCTCCGTTTTTCACCGGTTCTTGTTTCGGCTGTTGGCAGCAACGGCGTCCAAGCCTTAAGCCGCATAATGGCTGTTGTGTTGGCGGCAATAGCTTCACAAATGATCCACTCAGCCCTAGTGGAATGGGGCATAGCAAAAATATGAAAAGCCAAACGCCAAAAATCGATTTTCCAACAGAAACCGTCGAGGAAGGCGAAGTTAGAGTAACAGTTCCAAAACTTTCAGCCTTTGTGGAAAAGCCAAGCGAGTACGCACCTTCAAAGGCTCCAGTCTTCTACAACCCGGTTATGGAGTTAAACCGCGACTTGGCTGTTTTAGCAGTTCAAGCGTATCAAAAAATGGTGAAAGGAGAGCTTTTCATCTGCGAGCCACTGGCTGGCTGCGGCGTAAGGGGCATACGCTTCGCAAAAGAGGTCAAGGGCGTCAAAAAAGTCTTGATTAACGACATTAACGAGAAGGCTTACCAGCTTGCAAAATACAACGTCAAAATGAACGGGCTGGAAAAGTGTGTGATCGTCAAAAATGAGGACGCCAACCTCCTGCTAGCCCGCCACGGCGCGCCGAGAAAACGCTTCGACGTCATAGACATAGACCCCTTCGGCTCCCCAGTACCCTTCTTGGATTCTGCCATACGCGCCCTCAAAGACGGAGGTTTACTCGCCTTAACAGCCACAGACATGGCACCCTTGTGTGGTGTGCACCCGAAGGCTTGCATCCGAAAATATGGCGGCAAACCCCTCCGCACAGAATACTGCCACGAGTTGGCTGTTAGGCTTCTGATAGGCTGCCTAGCCACAATGGCAGCGAAACATGAGATGGGCATTAAAGTGCTCTTCAGCCACAGCACAAACCATTACATACGCGTTTACGTGATTCTAGTGCATGGTGCAAAAAACACCGACAAAAGCCTCCAAAACATGGGCTACATCCTCCACTGCTTCAACTGTTTCCACAGAGAAACCTCAAAAAACCCCTTTACTAAAGATTTCAGCTTACAATGTCCGGAATGCGGTTCAAGAATGGATTTCTCCGGACCATTATGGCTTGGGAGAATAGCCGACAAAAGCTTTTGTATTTTAATGGAAGAAAACATTACTGACAAAAGGCTCAAGTTTGAGGGAAAAATTCGGAAAATTCTGGGCTTAATAAAAGATGAATGCAATGCACCAGCTACATATTATGTTTTGGATAAAATCTGTGACAAGCTCGGTTTATCTGTTCCATCAACCAGCAGGATTCTCAAAGCACTGGCGAAGGAAGGTTTCATCATTTCACTGACACATTTTAACCCTAAAGGAATAAAAACGGACGCGCCAGCGAGAGAGCTTCAGAAACTTATAAGGTGTCACACCTTGTAAGTGGCAAATTTTAAATAATCTTAAAACCAAAGTGGATGACTTAGGTGAGCATAATGAACAAAAGAATAGTTTTTGCTGTTCTACTGCTATTCCTCCTAGCACAATGCATTACATTAGTGAGCGCACAAAAAGCCATAACAGCATGGACCAATAAGTCAACATATAATCCAGGGGAGTCTGGAACACTTTACATAGCCTTCTACAATACAAGAGATAGCGCAATAACAGTCAAGAAAATTGTTATAACCTTTGAAAATTGGAGAGCCTTCAAGGATGGAAAATGGGAGGGTAACGCAACTATAGAGGTGAATAGGGCTTTGGCGGGCAAGGAGGTCTACTCAACCAAGATGGACTTTACGGTTCCAACAGACGGAAGAGCTGTCGATACACCCGTCCAAATAGAGGTCCACACAGAGGAAGCAGGAGTTATATCATCACCAGGGGATGAATTCTTAATACGTGTCTCCGAGACCCCACCCTACATGGCGCAAATATTAAACCTCTTAACAGTGCATGTGGTTTTAATGATTGTTTGTACCATAATAATAGCTGCGATCATATTTCTGTCAACGCGAAGGCCCAAAATAATTTGGGAGGAAAAAGAGGAGAAGTCTGAATAGGCCTCCAACACCCCACATTTTTCCACTTAATTTTTAAGTATGAACTCTTTTTATTTAACTAGCATAACAGTTTAAGGAAACAGTTGGAGGTGCCGTGGAACTCGGAAAGGTTTTGGTTACTTCAGCTTGGCCCTACATAAATGTGACTCCCCACATTGGCAACTTGGTGGGCTCTGTTCTTTCAGCGGATGTTGTTGCCCGCTATTATAGGCTTAAGGGCGAAGAAGTTGTTATGGTGAGCGGCTCCGACGAGCATGGAACCCCAA
>Ga0315298_1004723_pt1 | contig 20035 bp, 13 predicted proteins | sample WHS_1_MG_FD_203077 | JGI IMG/M metagenome (GOLD analysis project Ga0315298, IMG submission 203077) | Extremophilic microbial mat communities from Washburn Hot Springs, YNP, Wyoming, USA - WHS_1_MG | ecosystem: Environmental > Aquatic > Thermal springs > Hot (42-90C) | place: USA: Wyoming...
CGTTTACGATGTTTTTCTTCGGGACATAGGTTCCCCTGCCAAAGGTCGTGATGAGGCCCCTTGGGAAATCTCCAAGGGGCCTCGTTGTGTAAATACCCTCTTGACAAGAAGTGCCCTCTTGCCTACATTTTGGGCGCACATTGCACAAGGAGGTGCCCTATGCAGGAAACGCTCGCCATCGAAGGGGGTATGCCGGTTCGCACGGCGCCCTTCCCTGCCTGGCCTCAATGGACGGAGGAAGAGGAGCGCGCCCTCTTGGAGACGCTTCGCTCCGGCGTATGGTGGTCCTATGAGGGGTCCCAAGTCAAGGCCTTTGAGGAGGAATTCGCCGCGTATCATGATGCTGCCTATGGCGTGGCCTGCACGAATGGCTCGGCAGCGCTCGAGGTTTGCCTGCGGGCAGCGGGCATTGACTGGGGAGATGAAGTCATCACCACGCCCTATACTTTTATCGCCACGGCCAATGCTTGCCTCCTAGTGGGGGCCATCCCGCGTTTTGCGGATATTTCCCTCGCCACGTGGAACCTCGACCCCGAACGGATCGAAGCCCTCATCACGTCGCGCACCAAGGCCATCCTCCCCGTGCACCTGGGCGGGGAACCTGCCGATATGGATGCCATCCAAGAGATCGCAGCACGCTATGGGCTGCTCGTCATCGAAGATGCCTGCCAGGCCCATGGCGCCGTTTGGCGAGGCCGCAAAGTGGGCAGCCTGGGAGATATGGGTTGCTTCAGTTTTCAAAACAGCAAGAACATCACGGCCGGCGAAGGCGGAATGGTCGTGACGAATTCCGCCGAATGGGCTGACAAATGCTGGTCGGTGGTCAACGTCGGTCGCGGGCGAGGCGGAGCCTTCTATGAGCACATTGGCCTCGCCTCCAACTACCGCATGGTGGAGTGGAGCGCCGCTGTACTCCGTGTGCAACTCAAACGCCTGCAGGAGCAAACGGAACGACGCGCCGCGAATGCCGCCTATCTCGATGAGGCGATCAGCGAGGTGCCCGGCCTAACGCCCGTGCGCAGCGATCCCCGCACCACCCTGTGCGCCTATCACCTCTACCGCTTGATGTACGATCCGGCGGCCTTCGGCGGGCGCTCGGCCGGCGAGTTCGCGCGGGCGATGCGCGCGGAGGGCATCCCCATCGCTTTGGGCTACCCCGAGCCGCTCAGCCAGCAAGAGGTCATCGTGAAGCGGAGCCGGTTCATCCGCGAGCGGTTGGGCCTGCCTCAACAGGCGCCCGACCCCACGCCCGCCTGCGAGCATGTGTGCACGCATGGCCTGTGGATGCCTCAACGCGCGCTGTTGGGGAGCCGCGAGGATATGGATGACATCGTGGCGGCGGCGCGAAAGGTCCACAGGGCATGGCACGCTTAAAGTCTTGATAACACGCAAGGAGTTCACAATGCCCAAGAAAACGATCCCCGATCTCTATGCCATGGTCGAACGCGGCGAGCCGCTGAGCATGATCACCTGCTATGACTATCCCTCCGCGCGCATCATTGACAAGGCCGGGGTGGATATCGTCCTCGTGGGAGATTCCGTCGCGATGACCGTGCTCGGCAACCCCACCACCCTCCCCGCCACGATGGATATGATGATCGTCTTTGCGCGCGCTGTGGCCAAAGGGTGCGAAAATGCCTTTGTCATCGGCGATATGCCCTATATGAGTTACCAGGCTTCGGTGAGCGAGGCGATTCACAACGCCGGCCGTTTTATGGCCGAGGCAGGGGTAGATGGCGTCAAACTCGAGGGAGGGCGTAACATGGTGGAGGCCGTGCGGGGCATCACCAAGGCGGGTATCCCCGTGATGGGGCACTTGGGCCTCACGCCGCAATCCGCCTCGGCCATCGGGGGGTATCGCGTCCAAGGGCGCACGGCCGATGCCGCCATTGCGCTCTTGGAAGATGCCTTGGCCCTCCAAGATGCCGGCGTTTGGTCCATCCTCCTCGAACTCGTGCCAGCCCGCGTGGCCGAGGTCATCACCGAGAAATTGAGCATCCCCACTATCAGCATTGGCTCAGGGGCAGGCTGCTCGGGCCACTGCCAAATCTTTCATGACGTGGTGGGGATGTTCGAGGCCTTTACACCACGCCATGCGAAAAAATATGCCGACGTGGGCGCCATCTTGCGCGAGGCGATGGAGGCCTTTCAGCGAGAGATCAAAGATCGCACCTATCCCGGCCCAGAGCATTCGTTCAAGATTCCCACTGACGCGCTCAAGCAGTTCCTTGATTACGCTGCGAAACGCTAAGCCTATCCCAATGCCCTTTTGTGGAGGGAAAAAGGCCCATGCTCGGTTTGAGACCGCCTAACGTGGAACGGTTGGCCGAAAAGGCCGATGTCGAAGGGCTGATCAAGGCCCTCAATTACGATCGAGATCCTGCCATCCGCGCCGCAGCCGCCCAGGCGCTGGCGGCCTTTCCCTCGGCGGAGGTGCAAAAAGCCTTGCGAGAGGTCCTCTCCGACCCCGCCCCGGAGGTGCGCCAAGCGGCCGTGCGATCGCTTGCGACGGTGGGCAAATTCCAGGCGACGGAGGCGCTCATCGCCGCGCTTGCCGATGAAGACGATGCTGTAGCCCAAGAAGCGGCCATGAGCCTCGCCACCGTCAAAGATCCGCGCGCCGTTTCGCCGCTCGTTCAAATCGTGCGCAGTGGCAAGCGCCCTTACCTGCGCGAGGCGGCGCTCGATGCGTTAAAGACCATCGGCCCAGCCGCAGCGCGCGCCGCGGTGCCCCTTCTCTATCACCAAGATGCCCAGGCCCGCGAGACCGGGCGGGCCATCCTCAAGCGGATAGGGGCAGCGGCCATCCCCACCTTACGCCCCTACCTGAGCGATGAAAACCGCGACCTTCGTTGGCGCCTGGTGGAAGTGGTCGGCGAGATCGAGGGCGAGGAGGCCACGGCCTTCCTCGTGCAGGCCTTGCAAGATCGCGATTACTATGTGCGCGAGGCAGCCATTGCGGCGCTGGCCGTTCGAGGGGAGACAAGCATCCCTCCGGTGGCCGATCTGTTACGTCTAGAGAGCGTCGCGCTTCGCGAGGCGGCCATCACGATCTTGGAACGCATCGGCACGCCGGCCGTTGTCGTGCCCCTTTTGACGGCCCTGGAGGCCGTGCAGGCCAAATTGCGCAGCCAGGCCGCCCTGGCTCTGAGCAAGACGGGCGATCCTCGCGCCATCCAGGCGCTGAACAACCTTCTCGTGCACGATGACGATACCATGGTGCGGCGAGACGCCGTCGAAGCCCTGAAGCGCCTGCGCGACCCCTCTTCGCTCGATGCCTTTGTGCGCGCTTTAAGCGACCGCGATTACGTCGTGCGCCAAAAGGCCGCCGAGGCCATCAAGGCACTCGGCTGGGAACCGGATCAATCGGAGACGGCCGCGCGCTATTGGGCTAGCCAAGGCCGCTGGGAGCGATGCGTGCAAATCGGCGAGCCGGCCGTAGCGGTCCTCCTCGATTACCTTCTGACGGCTACCTCCTCCGAGCAGCGCCTCATTCGGAATGCCTTGGAACGCATCGGGGCCATCGCAGTGCCATATCTTCTGCAAGCCTTACAGGCGCCCCAAAAGGCCCTGCGGGTCGAAGCCGCCGGCCTTTTGGCGCGCATCGCCGGCCAAGAAGCGCTCGATCCCCTCCTGCAGGCCCTTCAAGACCCCGAACGTGCCGTGCGCGAAGCGGCTGCCACGGCCCTCGGCGAAATCAAGGATCCTCGGGCCATCCCCGCCCTAGTGGAGGCCCTGAAGGATTGGGAACCTAACGTGCAAGAGGCCGCCGCCAAGGCCCTCAGCGTTTTCGGTGAACAGGTTTTGCCGGACGTACTGCCCCTTCTCAAGGCCGAAGATTGGCACGCTCGCCAAGGGGCGGTGATGGCCCTGGGCTATTCGGGCCTCGAACAGGCCACGCAAATCCTTTTGCCGATCTTTCGCAATGACCCCGAACGGAACGTGCGCAACGCGGCGATGGAGGCGCTCAAACGCCTTCAGGTGGCCTCCGTCGAGGCATTCATCGCCATGCTCTACGATCCCGATATCGAGACGCGCCAGAAAGCCATCGCCGCCTTGGGCGATATGCGCGACCGCCGCGCTGAGGAGCCGCTCCTTTCGCTCCTTTGGGATGAGGATCAGGCCATTCGCACAGCGGCCTTTGGCGCGCTGCAACGGCTTGGCGTGTTTGACCCCATCGCGCTCTCCACACCGCCCCGCACCTCGCACCTGTACGTGATGGTCTGCAGCCCGCGCGACCTCCCCCCTGACGAATGGAGCGAGATCGCCCATCAGGCCCTGATGGAACTCGGCGAGCAGGCGCCGGCGCTGCAGTGGGTGCATGCCACGGTTTTGAGCGATTTTTCTCGCTTACACGAGTCGTTCTACCGCTTTGAGCCGAGCGAACGGGCCTTCCAGGGTTTGGTCAAGGCTTTCCAAGAATGGATCCTCAGCGAGGGGGGTACCATCGCCGAATGGGAGGCGCGCTTTTTCCACCGCGAATTGGCCGACCTCCCCGATCTCGAAGAGGTGGATGCGATCCTCCTTTATTACCAGCCTTAAAGAAAGAGGGGGGCGTCCAATGCGCCCCCCTCTCCCTAAAAACGCCGTTCAGCGGTGATGTGCTGCATGGTCATGCGGGGGCGTGTGTTCGTGGTAGTGCCCCATTTGGTGCATGCGGTTGTGTAACCGCCGGTGCGCCCCTTCGAGGATAAGGCGCATCCGCTTATAGGCGCGCGTTTCGGCGCGGGTGCCCACCGTATCGAGGTAAGCCAAGGCCCCCTCGATCTGTTCGAGGATGGTTACCGCATCCGCAGCGGCATAGAAGGGCGATCCTTCGACCTCCACCATCACCGGCGTAGAATGGGCCGCGATGATCTCCGGCTTATCGGTATAGTGGCCGCGCACGAGAAGCGCGATCCATGAGGAGCGCGAGACGGGCACGCGGAACGACCCTCGCGCTGCCCAAGGGTCAATCGCCAGGCTCTCGCGGATCTCGCCGTTCACGATCAGTTCGATGCGCGACATCGGCACCGTGACGCTCGCTACCTCCCACGCCACATCCACCGTGCCGCCGCTGGAGGTCATGGGGATTCGCGCCCCCATCGGCTTGCCATCCACGGTCATCTCCATCAAGGGGCCATAGGTTACGAACGTCTCGGCCCGGCGGATGGCCTCCATCCAGGCGCGGTAGGTGAACGGCTCGCCCTCGCGCAAACGGGCATAGGTGCGCACCGTGCCCACGGCTGTGCGGGCGGTCATTTTATCCGTGCCACCTACGGCGGCCACCATATAGCCATTGTTGAGGTAGCGGTACCAATCGGAGAGGGAATAGGGGTTGATGCCGCTATAGAGATCGTCCCAAGAGGTCATCTCTACGCCGTCCACCACGCCCTCGACGATTGCAGCGGCATTTTCGGCCCGAGGGTTCGGAAAGTGCGGCAGGATGACAAGCCCACCTTGCTTGCGGCACTGTCGCGCCCACTCCGTCAGAAGGATCTCGATGGGGTCGCCAAGGGCCGATTCATCGGGGCCGCCCGTCGTCATCGGGGCGATGATGCGCCCCTCATACCCCAAGAGGGAGATGTGCCCCAGCACATGCTGGCGGTTCTCCGTGCCCACGCGGACGAGATATTCCCCGTCGCCGCCCGCCTCTACCGATCCCCACGTCGTCTTGCCATCGAAATCACCCACGTTAGTAACCAATTCGCCCCACTGGCTGGCTAACAAGTTCACCACGTTGACGCCTTCCGCCGACCCCTCCAGCAGTGCAGACATCGGCGTGAGAAAGTGCACATGCGTATCGGCGCTCACCCAACCGCGCTCGCGCCAAGGGAGCACTTTATCCAATTCGATGACGATCTCTTTCGTCGCCGGGGTAACCTCGCGCACCAGACGCAAAGGCTTGATCTCGAATCCCTTGGAAACCTCTAGATACACCGGCCCAAGGGGCAGGTTAATGACCGTCTCGCCGGGGATGTACGTGCAATGGTGCTGGCCCCGATGGGTGAAATCCACCGAATAATCCTCGAACCAGCAGGGGTTGGGGATACGATGCCGATCCACCGGGGCGAGATACTCCCCTGCTTGGCCGTGCACGTGAAGTTTGACGGCCACGGGCTTGCGACTCCCCCTCTCTACCACGCGCAAGAGGACGCGCTGAGTGGCCGGTGGCACAGGCTTGAGGTACACCGCTTGGGCCTCTTCCACCTGCGAGACGGGCACTTGTTCCCCATTCCATAGGTGGAAGGCGGCCTCCGGGTGGGCCGTATATTCCAAGATGATCTCGCGGCGATTGATGACGGGCAGTTGATTGTTGTAACTCTCGCCCCACGCCCGCGTGAGGTAGATGGGCCGCCATTGGGCTGAGATGATCTGCCCCATATCGAGCCGTATCTGGCTGAGAAGGCCCATCTCATCGAGCGTGGGGTCAAACGTGAGGCCCTCCGGCAAGGTGAGCGTCGCTTTGCGCCGCGGCCGCCAGCGCAGGGGATGCTCCTGCACCTCCCCAAGGCTTACCGCCATCAGGAGCACAGCCCCCTCACCCGGTTCACAGCGCAAGCCCACAATGGCTTTCTCAGGGTGGGGGTTGTTCCAGGCGTAGAGCCAGTTCACCCAAGGGCCATCATCGGCAGCATCTACGCGCGTTTGCGAAACGCCCCACGAGAGCGCCGTCTGTTCATGATGGGGCCATTGAGGCCGGGGCTTGCAATGGGCCACGGCTTGGAAGCAGTTTTCCCCCCAAGGTCGCTGAAAGGCGCCGATCTCATGGCGGCGCCGGATGGGGATCTCCTCTTCCGAACCATCCTCATAGAGCACCGTGTAACGCGCGGCCAATTCGCCTAATTGGCCCCACCCCCGCGTGGGCGAAACGAACCCATACCTATTGGGCTTCAAAGGTCGGATATCCGACGTGTGCTGGAAGATGAGCCAACGCGCCCTGGCGGGGGCACACCGCAAGGTGGCAGGCTCCCCATAGAGCGGCAGGAACCCCTCGATGTCAAAAGGAATCCCCCAACCGACACAAGCGCCCGTTGGGGCCTGTTCGAGGGCCGAGCGCAGTTCAGGGCTGAGCGCTTCGCACGCTTTGAGCGCTTCCATGCCTTGCCACGGGCCTTCCAAGGCCAGCGTTCGGAAACCATGGTGAGCCGGTCCATCGCGAACGATCATCGGTTTACCCTCCTTTGTGCCGTACTGAATGCATCAAACTTTCAATTTTTGATTCGCGCCAGCGCCTCGCGCAGGATGCCAGCCATACGGCTCACCTGTGCTGCGAGGGCACGTTCCCCCAATTCGGCGCTCGCGTATATTCGCGGATCCTTCCCCCCCACGCCGACGGGCCACTCGCTCAAATCCTGAGGGAGGCGTTCCATCTCCACCAAATCCGGCCGCAAGGCGAGCATGAGGGAAGTCTCGTTCATCGCCGCGTGATCCACCTGGATGCCCAGCCCCTCGCGATCGAGGGGGCTTCCCCAACAGGTCAAGAGGATCAGCCCATACCGGTCAGCCCACTCGGCCGAGTGGCTCTGCACATAGTGCGTCGAGGGGCCATGGCCATGCGCCACCGCGATGCGAAACCCGGCGCGGCGCAACTGCTTGAGGATGGCCTCTACCCACGCGCCAAAGAGGTCTTCGGGCACCCAATATGCGCTACCGGCCAATTGCTGATCGGGATACGTGTGCTCGGGCGGGGCATTGAGGCACAAATCCATCCCGTACAGTTCCATATCTCCTACCACGCGCCGCCGATCTGGCCCCATAAAGAGCATCGGCAGGACGATTCCTCCCACCTCACGGGCCAGCCGTTCGAAAAACCCCTGCGATTGCAGTCCATCTGCCCCCAAGGGAAGATGTTCACCATGCCATTCGAGCGTCCCCAATGGGAGATAGGCGATGGGCGCTTCCGCCAGGCGTTTGCGGAAGGCCTGCGGTGTCAACTCGGCATAGAGCACCCTTTCACACATAGGGGTTCCCTCCCTGAAAAGTCGAAGGCTCTGCTATTATACCCACATCGCCCGGTCTCTGCACGCCCCAGCGCGCCACGTAACGCACATGGAGCGCGGGCCTCCCGGCCCGCGGGCGCCGATAGGCGCTAACCCTGGCCTATGTTTAGGGTATAAAGGGCCTGGCGGCCCTTTCGCGAGGCAGGAGCCTCGCGCTCCCAAGATAGGCAAAGGCTTTTCCCCCTCGCGATTTTGGGTCGTTTGACAAATTGTGTACACTGTATAGAGTATACGTTGTAAACCTTTGAGCACACCTCATACCGCGCCTCAAAGAGGCCGCGCCGGGGGCCAATGTGATCTTTCAAAGGAGCTAAAATGCCTTGACGCGGCCTTGGGAACATCTCTATAATAGCCTTTGTGCTTTGTCTCGGGCACCTTCTGAGTTCTAGCCCGGAAGGTTCGCCCAGCGGCCCTGTATTGACTATGCCAGGATCTTTGCAGGAAGGAGATCGCGTGTGAAACGGCTGAGATTTTGGATTACCCTCTTGATCGCGATCGTCATTGCGGTGCTGGGGTTGCTCACGGCTTACAACTGGTGGCTGGCCCAACCGATCCGCCAAGTAGCCGAAGAGCAGACTTCGCCGGTCGTTCGTGGCGCCATTCGCCAAGTGGTGCGCGCTTATGGGCAGGTTTCCGCCCCCGATGCGGTGGTGGTGAACCCCGCCATTTCGGGGCGGGTTCGCGAGGTTTTCGTGAAAGTAGGTGATACCGTCCGCGCTGGGGACGTTTTAGCGCGGCTGGAGACGGAAGATCTTGAGGCAGCCGTGCGCCAGGCCGAGATGGCCCTCCGCACCAGCGAGGCGCAACTGGCCCGCACGCGCGCCGGGGCCTCGCCGGAATACCTCCGTGTGTTAGAGGCCGGCGTGGCCGTGGCCCAGGCGCGCCTCCTCACGGCGCAGGCCACCGTGGACGGGGCACGCGCCTACCTCGCGGGCGTGCGTAAAGGGCCATCCGCTGAGACGATCGCCATCGCCGAGCGGCGCGTAGAAGAGGCCAAAAATGCCCTATGGGGTGCGCAAGCCCAGCGAGATGCGATTTGCGGCCGCGTGCGCGATGGCGCCGGCCAAGCCGAGTGCGACGGCGCCCAGGCCTCTGCCCTACGGGCCGAGGAAAACGTGCGCATCGCCGAACTGCAACTCCAACAACTCAAGGCCGGCGTAGAGGAAACGACCCTCCAATCGGCGCAATCGCAACTGAACGCCGCCTTGGGCCAATTGAAGACGGCCGAGGCCCAAGTGGCCCAAGCCGAGGCGGAATTGGAGCGCGCCAAGGCCGGGCCGCTGAAAGAGGATATCGCCGTAGCCGAGGCCCAAGTGGCCGCCGCCCAAGTTGCCCTAGAAGAAGCCAAGCGGCGGCTGGCAGGGGCGGAGATCATCGCCCCGGTGGAGGGCACGGTGATCAGCGTCCCAGTGAGCGTGGGCCAGGCTGTTTCGATGGCGACGCCTATCGTAACCTTGCAAGACCTGAACGCCCTATATGTGCGGGCGTTGGTCAACGAACTCTATATCCCCCAGGTTCAGCCGGGGCAAAGGGTGCTCGTGCGGCTGGAAGCGGACCCCTCTAGCACGATAGAGGGGAGCGTCCGCCAGATATCGCCGCTCCCCAGCCTGACCGCCGGCCTGGCGAATTATGACGTGCATGTTGACATTCCCCAAACAGAGGCTCTTCGGCCCGGGATGACCGCCGAACTGCAGATCATCACCGCCGAAAAGGCCGATGCCCTGCTCATCCCGCGTGAGGCGCTCATCGTCGAGGGATCCGCATGGGCAGTGCGCGTCCTTCGCCAGGGGCAAATCGCCATTGTGCCCGTAGAAACGGGCCTGCGCCAAGGGCGCCTCATCGAGGTGAAAGATGGCCTTCAAGAAGGCGAACGGGTGGTTACCGCAACGACATCTTTAGGCACCGAGCGCGGAGATTATGTCTGGCTGCCGCTCGGCATTATGTGGAGGGCCGACTAACCGATGACGACAGAAACATCCATGAGCACTACAACGGCAAAACGTTTACGCCTCGTCGCGAGCATCGCCATCATCGCCTTTCTGGTCATCGTCGGTTTAGCGGGATATTTCGGGTTGCGCAACATCGCCCAAGTCGAGACGTTCCATGCCCGCGTAGCGGGGCATGTCGTTACGGTGGCCAGCCCCACCAATGGGCGCCTTGTCGAACTGCCCGTCGAGGTGGGCGATTTCGTCGCGCAGGATGAAGAGATCGCCGTCCTCGAGGCGCTCGCCACCACGTCTCAAGGGGGCCAGCGCGTCCTACTGCCCATCCGTGCGCCCATTTCGGGCATCGTGGTTACGCGCCCGGCGAACGAGGGCGATACGCGCACAACGGGGCAGACCATCCTCACCATCGTAGACCCCAACGATATTTGGGTAGAAGCAACCATTCACGAGTCGCGCATCGCGCGCGTCAAGGTAGGGCAGCCCGTGCGGGTGCGCATCCGCGCGCTCAAGATGAGTTTTCCCGGCCGGGTGGAGCAGATCAGCCAAGCAACGACGGTGGCTCTAGGGGCCACCGGCTTAGGCGCAGCGACCAGTAACCCGGTGGAAGTGCCCGTGCGCATCTCGGTAGATACGCGGGGCTACCGCCTTTACCCTGGGATGAGCGCTGAAATTCACGTTCAGGTGGAGCCAAGGTTGTGGTAGTTGAAACGCGTTCGCAAGCACGTTCCACTCAGCAGCCGCCCAGCGCGGGCCAAGCCGCACGCCCCAGCGGGGAGCGACGCCCGCCGGGGGCGGAGCGCGAGGGGGAGGGGTTCGGCATCGTCGCCCGTTCTTCCATCACGCCGATGGAATCCATCCGGCGGCTCCTCGGCTTTTTGGCGCCGTATCGGAGCATCGTCATCCGCGTCATCCTGCTCCTATTCGCCACAGCGCTCTTGGGCATGGCGCCGCCCTACCTCATCCAGCAGGTCATTGATAAAGCCCTGACGTTGGGCAGCCTGCCCGTGGTCGCGCTTTTTGCCCTGGGGATGGTGGCCGTTTCGCTGACCAACGCCGCCTTGCACACCATCCAGCGCTACAGCCTGGCCTACAGCGTCGAGAATGCGGTGTATGACATCCGCAACCGCCTCTACGAATGGATCATCCACCTGCCCTTTGGCTTTCACGATCGCAGCCGCACAGGGCAGTTGATTTCCCGGCTGACGAGCGATATTGACCGCATCTCGCGCTTTTTGGGGTTTGGCATCGCCGAACTTGCCAGCGTGATCCTGACCTTCCTCAGCGCGAGTTTCATGCTCTTTCGCATGTCCTTCCAATTGGGCCTGCTGGGCTGGACCATCCTTCCCCCGATGATCTGGATCGCCATCCGAGGCTCACAAGAGTTGGGGCCGCGTTTCTACGGTTTGCGCCAGCAGTTCGGGCGCATCACAGCACAAATCCAAGAGAACTATGCCGGCGTGCGCGTGGTCAAGGCATTCGCGCGAGAGCAATTGGAGATCTCGAAATTCCGTCGAGAACTCCAAGAGTTCAACCGGCGGCGGATGGGCGTCATCAAAATCTTTGCCATCCTCCAGCCCAGCATGTCGCTCCTCACGAACCTGGGACTGGTGCTCCTCTTGGCAGTAGGCGGATCAGCCGTTCTCCATGGGCGGCTGACGCTCGGGCAACTTGTGGCCTCGCAGGGATATATGATGATGCTCTTTGGCCCCATCCGTATGATCGGCTGGCTGATGATTATGTCTCAAGAGGCTGTAGCCTCTGGCCAGCGCATGTTCGAGATCATGGATGCCAAGCCCGAGGTGAAAGAAAAGCCCGATGCCATCGAACTCCCGCCCGTCAAAGGGGAGATCCGCTTCGAGCATGTTTCCTTCGCTTACGAGCAGGATACGGAGGTTCTGCACGATTGCAGTTTCGTCATTCACCCACGGGAGACGGTGGCCATCATGGGCGCTACCGGCTCCGGCAAGACCTCCATCATCAACCTCATCCCGCGCTTCTATGACGTCACGTCCGGCCGGGTTACGATAGATGGCTACGACGTGCGCGACGTCACGCTAAAGTCTCTGCGCCGGCAGATCGGCACCATCTTCCAAGAAGCCGTGCTCTTTTCGGGCACCATCGCCGAAAACATCTCCTACGGCCGCCCCGATGCGACGATGGACGAGATCATCGCCGCCGCTAAAATCGCCCAAGCGCACGATTTCATCATGAGTTTTCCCAACGGGTACCAAACGCGCGTTGGCGAGCGCGGTGTAACGCTTTCCGGCGGCCAACGCCAGCGCATCACCATCGCCCGCGCCATCCTTTTAAACCCGCCCATCCTGATTATGGATGACTCGACCTCGAGCGTAGATATCGAAACGGAATACCTCATCCAGCAGGCCCTGAACGCGAGCATGAAGAACCGCACAGCGGTGGTCATCGCGCATCGCCTATCCACCGTCAAGAATGCCGACCGCATCATTGTGCTCGACCGGGGGCGCATCGTCGAAGAGGGCACCCATGAAGAACTCTTGGCCCTCGGAGGCCATTACCGCCGCATTTATGAGACGACCCTCGCTCAGCAAGAGGAGAAGGAGGTAGCCTATGGGGCCGATGCGGTTTGACCTCGCAGGCGCCGACAAACGCAAGTTTGACCCAAAACTCCTCTTCCGGGCGCTGGGTTTTATGGCGCCATACAAACTCGCCCTGGCCGGCTCGATTTTTGCCGTCCTAGCCGTCACGGCGAGCGATTTGGCTGGGCCAGCCCTTTTGCGCCGCGCTATTGACCGCGATCTGGCAGCGGGATCCTGGTCTGGCCTGGTGAGCACCCTGCTTTTGTACCTCTTTACCATCCTTTTGAATAGTGCGATGCAATCGGCGCAGACCTACATCACCGGCTGGCTGGGCCAACAGGTGATCATGGACCTCCGCGCCGCCGTATTTGATCACCTTCAGACCCTCTCCCTGCGCTTCTATGACGACCACGAGATGGGCGATATCATCTCGCGCATCACGAACGATATTGACCTCGTCAATGAACTCCTCTCCAACGGCCTGGTTACGCTCGTGAACACGATCGCCAGCCTGGGCGGGGTCATCGTCGTGATGATCGCGATGGATGCGCGGCTATCGTTCTTGGCCTTCTCCGTTATGCCGCTCCTCTTTATTGTAACCACCGTCTTTCGCAAGTGGGTGGGCGCGGCCTATCGGGCGACCCGAGAAAAGATCGCCGCCGTCACGGCACACATTGAGGAGGCCGTCTCGGGCGTGCGCATTATCCAGGCCTTCGCCCAAGAAGACCGCGATATGAGCATCTTCAAAGAGGTCAACGCCGCCAGCCGAGATGTGAACCTCGAAGCGGCCGCGGTGCGCTCTATCTACTTCCCTATGATTGATGTTACAGGATCGTTGGGGATGGCCATCGTGATCTTTTTCGGGGGAGCGGCCATCTTGCGCGGCGACCTTTCCGTGGGTGTGATGGTGGCCTTTATCAGTTACCTGATGCGCTTCTTCCAGCCCATTCGCAACCTCAGCGTGCTGTACGATAGCATCCTCGCTGCCATGGCAGCAGCGGAACGCATTTTCGAACTTCTCGATACCCGGCCAGAAATCCAAAACCCGCCTAACCCCATCATCTTGCCGCGCATCGAGGGCCTGGTGGAATTCAAGGACGTTTACTTTCACTACAAGCCGGAACAGCCTGTGCTCAAAGGGGTGAACCTGGTAGCGCGCCCAGGGGAGATGGTCGCCATCGTGGGCGCCACCGGCGCTGGCAAAACAACGACCATCAGCCTCCTCACGCGCTTTTACGACGTCACAGGGGGCGCCATCTGTATCGACGGCCATGACCTGCGCGAACTCGATCTGGCCATGCTCCGCACGCAAATCGGCGTCGTGCTCCAAACCGGGTTTCTCTTTTCCGATACGGTGCGCGAGAACATTCGTTACGGCCGGCTGGATGCCACCGACGAAGAGATCGAAGAGGCCGCCAAGATCGTGGGCGCCCACGAGTTCATCATGCGCCTATCGGATGGCTACGATACCCAAGTGCGCGAGCGCGGTGAGAAACTCTCCATGGGCGAGCGGCAACTCATCTGCCTAGCCCGCGCCCTCATCGCTAACCCGCGCATCCTCATCTTGGACGAGGCCACCTCCAGCATTGACCCCTATACCGAGTTGATCATCCAAAAGGCGCTCCTGAAACTCTTTGAAGACCGCACGAGCATCGTCATCGCCCACCGCCTTTCCACCGTACGGCGTGCCAACCGCATCTACGTCTTCGATCAAGGCGAGGTGGTAGAAGTGGGCACCCACGAGGAGTTGCTCGCTCAGGGTGGCCTCTATGCCAAACTGCACGCTATGCAGTTCCGAGATCGCGAAGTAACCGAAGAAGAGGAAGAGGCGCTCGCGGTGCCGCGGCGCGGCTTTGGCGGGGGTGGTGGTATGGGCGGCGAGATGATGCCGACGATCTAAACTCCGGCTTACCGACGAGCGCCCGACGTAAGGTTTGCGTCGGGCGCTCGGTATTATGCCTAACCATGCGCACATGACCGAAAGAAGAAAGGAGAAAAAGGCTATGTCCAAACGGATCGTCCTGATCGGCGCGGGGAGCGCCCAATTTGGGCTAGGTACCCTGACGGATCTCTTTCAAAGCGAGCCGCTTCGCGGGAGCACCATCGTCTTGCACGATATCAATCCTCAAGCCTTGGAGCGCGTGCTGAAACTGGGCCAGGAATACGCTCAAACGCACAACCTGCCCTACACGCTGGAGGCCACCACCTCCCGCCCCGAAGCGCTCAAGGGCGCGGATTTTTGCATCATCTCCATCGAGGTGGGCAATCGCTTCCTATTGTGGGAGCAGGATTGGTACATCCCCCTCCAGTATGGCATTCGCCAGGTGTACGGCGAGAATGGCGGCCCCGGAGGGCTGTTCCATTCGTTGCGCATCATCCCGCCTATTTTGGAGATTTGCGGCGACGTCATGCGCCTCTGCCCAGAGGCCTATGTGTTCAACTTTTCGAACCCGATGAGCCGCATCTGCACCACGGTCAAACGCAAATATCCCGACCTCCGATTGACGGGCCTCTGCCATGAGATCGCCTCGATGGAGCGCCACCTTCCGTACATCCTCGAGCGGCCCTTTGAAGAGGTCGAGATCGTAGCCGGCGGGCTGAACCACTTTTCCTTCCTACTCGAAGCGCGCGAGCGCGCCACCGGCAAAGACCTTTACCCCGAGATCCGCGCCAAGGCGCCGGCCTACTTTGAGGGCAAACCTGAGCGGGGCCTCTTCCGTATGCTGTTCGAGCGCTTCGGCTACCTCCCCATAACGACGGATAGCCACATGGGCGAATATATCCAGTGGGCCTGGGATGTGGTGGATCACAAAGGCATCCTCGACTTTTATGCCTGGTACAAGCGGTACTGTGCCGAAAAGATCTTTACCATCGGCGAGCCAAGCCATGAGCGCGTGGTGCCGATGATCGAGGCCATCGTAACGGGCCAGCCCAGCGAGGAATTGGCCGTCAACGTGATGAACGCGGGCTACATCGCCGAACTGCCGAACGATATCGTCGTCGAGGTGCCCGCGACGGTGGATGGGAAAGGGGTCCACCCCCACAAACTGCCCACCCTCCCGAAGGGGATTGCGGGGCTTCTTCGCAATCAAGTCGCCGTGCATGACCTGACTGCAGAGGCCGTGCTGACGGGGTCGAAAGAGGCCGCCCTCCAGGCGCTTTTGGTGGATCCCGTAGTGCACAGCGCACGCGCCGCCGAACAGGCACTCGAGACGATCATCGAGCGCCAGTCAGAGTACCTCGGCTACCTCCGCTGACCCTGCAGACAAACGAAAACCCTCCCGTGCGCTTCGGGCGCGCGGGAGGGTTACTATGGATCACCGATAGGCGCTAGCCTTAGGCTATGCATGGAGCGCGGGCCTCCCGGCCCGCACGCGCCGACAGGCGCCAACCCTAGGCTATCACAGGGTATAAGGGGCCTGGCGGCCCCTTTGCGAGGCAGGAGCCTCGCGCTCCCTTCAAGATATGGAGCGCGGGCCTCCCGGCCCGCACGCGCCGACAGGCGCCAACCCTAGGCTATCACAGGGTATAAGGGGCCTAACGGCCCCTTTGCGAGGCAGGAGCCTCGCGCTCCCTTCGAGATATGGAGCGCGGGCCTCCCGGCCCGCACGCGCCGATAGGCGCTAGCCCTAGGCTATGCATGGAGCGCGGGCCTCCCGGCCCGCAGGCGCCGATAGGCGCCAACCCTAGGCTATCACAGGGTATAAGGGGCCTAACGGCCCCTTTGCGAGGCACTATCCTCGCGCTCCCTTCGAGATATGGAGCGCGGGCCTCCCGGCCCGCACGCGCCGACAGGCGCCAACCCCAGCCCATGTATGGGGTATGAAGGGCCTAACGCCCCCTTCGCGAGGCACTATCCTCGCGCTCCCTTATGGAGCGCCGACAGCCCCATAACCCCTTTACGAAAGAGGTTCGATCTCTAGGCCGCTCCTCGCTTTTTGCGCGGCTGCATGAGGGCAAGCGCGATGACGCCCACGGCGGTAAGCGTAGCGAGAACCCACGCAACCGGTGCCACAAGCGCTGTTCCTATCTGTCTCATGCCGATCCCCGCCAGCGCCCACACGATGACGGCCCCATAGGCCCAATCTCCGCGCGTGTAGGCCACCGCGAGCGCGAGAAGGAAGGCCACCACCATCATGAGGGCCGCCCAAATCTCAGGGGCTACGCCACCGCCGTTCCACCCCCAGAAATACAAGACGTCACTCACGTTGGCAACCGTTGCCACGGATACCCATCCCAAATACACGCTAAAGGGCAATTGCACAAGCCATCGCGACTTTGCTGCCGGCGGGTAGCGCACCCGCAAACGGAGGTAGATCGCCACAAGCGAACCAAGCAACACGACCATGGCGAGGATCGTTCCCCCGAATACACCATAGTGCCATAGGAAGATCCATGCCACATTGGCCACACAACTCAAAGCAAAAAGACACCCCACATCGGCGACCTCTCTCCCCTGCCGCGTGGCCCCGTAAGTCACATAAACCGCCAAGAGGAGATAGATTAGCCCCCAAATGGAAAAGACGTACCCCGCCGGGACAAAGTACACCGGGAACCGATCGGAAATCTCGCCCGTCGTTATGCCGTTCAAGGGCAAAATGTTCGCCAAAGCATTCACGATGACGACGACGAGAAAAGCCCCCAAGTTGACCCAAGGCCAAACGCGCTTCATCGTAGGCTCCTTTCGAGATACAAAGACAGGCCAGCGCCTGCATTATCTACGCGGGTCGCCGGCCTGTCAATGCGCTACTCGCGCAGGCCTAGGCCTTGCACACCTGAAAGATGGCCAAATTGGCCCGCCAATTGGCCCCCCACGGGCTGATGCGATGGGCGGGCGCCTTGACGAAAATCTCCCGCACGCGGATCAGCCCTTCTCGGTCGCACATCTCACGGAAATCGGTGATGGTGCACAGGTGCACGTTGGGGGTATCGTACCACGCATAGGGCAAAAGATCGGTGCGCGGCATGCGCCCCGTCAGGAGGAGTTGCAAGCGCACCTGCCAATAGCCGAAATTTGGGAACGAGATGATCGCTGTGCGGCCCACGCGCAGCATCTCGTGGATAACCTCGACGGGTCGGTGCGTCTGTTGGAGCGTCTGGCTCAGGATGACCACGTCGAAGGTGCCATCGCGGTAATGCGCCATGCCCTCCATCATATCCCCATGGTAGACCGGCACGCCGCGGCGGATGCAAGCCCGCACGGCCTGCTCATCAATATCAATGCCCCGCCCTCGGCACCCTTTTTGAAGGATCAACTCCTCCAAAAGCCAGCCATCGCCGCAACCCAAGTCGAGCACATGGCTACGGGGGGGCACCAAGGCCACGATCAAGCGATGATCCAGCCTACGTTTGGGGCGCTTCGGTTCGGCATCGCTCATAAAGCCGCCTCCTCGCCCAGCGCACGGCCGTGCTGCCCCCGAATGTGCCGATAGACGTTCGCCAAAAAGTCACGGATCGCGCTCTCCAATTCCTCATTGGGCAGGAGGAACGCGTCGTGCCCGTACTCGCTGGTGATCTCCAGGAACGTCACCGGCGCGCCCACGGCCTGCAGCGCCCGCACGAGTTCCTTCGATTGGTAGGTAGGGAAGAGCCAATCGCTCGTAAACGAGATGACGAGAAAAGAGGCCTGCACATGTTCCAGGGCCTCTACGAGCGAGCGGTGCCCCGCCGAGAGGTCGAAATAGTCAATGGCCTTGGTAATGTAGAGGTAAGAATTGGCATCAAAGCGGCGCACGAAACTATTCCCTTGGTAACGGAGGTAACTCTCCACCTGGAACTCGGTACCGAACTCGTAACCGAAACTTTCGCGGTTCTGCAGGCGCCGGCCAAACTTGGCGCGCATCTGCTGATCCGAAAGGTAGGTGATGTGCCCGATCATGCGAGCAATGGCCAAGCCGGCCTGGGGCTGCTCGCCATCATCGTAATAGTTGCCCTGGCGCCAGTTCGGGTCCGCCATGATGGCCTGGCGGCCCACCTCATTGAAGGCGATCCCTTGGGCGCTCAAACGTGCCGTGGTAGCGATGGCGAGCACCGCCGCCGTGCGATGCGGGAAGCGCACCGCCCAATCCAAGGCGAGCATCCCGCCCATGCTGCCACCCGCCACGGCCAAAAGCCGCTCAATGCCGAGATGGTCTATCAGGCGGGCTTGAGCGCGCACCATATCGCCAATGGTTACCATGGGGAAGCGCAGGCCATACGGCCGGCCCGTTTCCGGGTCTATGCTGGATGGCCCTGTGCTCCCTTTGCACCCGCCCAAGACGTTCGCGCAGATGACGAAATAGCGGTTCGTATCGAAGGGTTTATTCGGGCCAACCATGATATCCCACCAGCCGGGTTTGCGATCCTCCGGCGAGTGGTAGCCCGCCACATGGGCATCGCCCGAAAGGGCGTGAAAGATGAGTATGGCATTATCGCGTTCGGGCGTTAGTTCGCCATACGTCTCATAAGCCTGGGTAACGCGCGGCAAGACGGCGCCGCACTCCAACGTTAGCGGCTCGTCGGAGGTCCAATATTGCGTCTCTACCAGGCCGACGCTGCGCGCCCCGCCCAAGCGCGAATCTTCGGCGATTTCGAGTTCTTCATCCGTAGCCAACGTGTTTACTCCTCACATCTCCCCCGGCACGAGGCCCCGCACCGGGTGATGATGATACATTAGTTTACCCAGAGCCGCCCTAGCCACCAAAATTCGGCAAAGGCCGCTAGGCTTTGCTCAGCGCCTGGTCGAGATCCGCCAAGATGTCCTCAATCGTCTCGATGCCCACCGAAAGGCGCACGAAATCGGGCGTAACGCCGGCGGCAATCTGTTCTTCCTCGCTCAACTGCTGATGGGTGGTCGAAGCGGGGTGAATGGCCAAACTGCGCGCATCGCCGATGTTCGCCAAATGGCTGAAAAGGCGCAAACTCTCAATAAACCGTTTACCCGCCTCGCGGCCCCCCTTCACGCCAAAGCCCACCAACCCGCTGCATCCCTTGGGAAGGTAGCGCCGCGCCCGCTCATACGAGGGGTGGCTCTCCAAGCCGGGGTAAAGCACCCAGGCCACCTTGGGGTGCTCGCTCAAAAAGCGCGCCACGGCCAGGGCATTTTCCGAGTGGCGCGCCATCCGCAGGCTGAGGGTTTCGATGCCCTGCAAGATGAGAAAGGCGTTGAAGGGGCTGAGGCAGGCCCCCAAATCGCGTAGGGTGCGCACGCGCGTGCGCATGGCAAAGGTCGTGGGGCCAAACGTCTCATAGAAGCGCAGGCCATGATAACTGACATCCGGCTCGACGAATTCGGCGAAGCGGCCGCTATCCCACGGGAAGCGCCCGCCATCGATCACGATGCCCCCAATGGAGTTCCCGTGCCCGCCGAGGTATTTCGTCAGGCTATGGATGACGATATCCGCGCCATGTTCCAACGGCCGGCAAAGGGCGGGAGAGGCCGTCGTATTATCCACCACGACGGGCACCCCTTGGGCGTGGGCTACCTGGGCGATCCCCTCGAGATCGGGGATGGTCAACTTGGGATTGCCGATCGTCTCAAGGAACACCGCTTTCGTGCGCGGCGTGATGGCCG
>Ga0315298_1004724_pt1 | contig 20033 bp, 16 predicted proteins | sample WHS_1_MG_FD_203077 | JGI IMG/M metagenome (GOLD analysis project Ga0315298, IMG submission 203077) | Extremophilic microbial mat communities from Washburn Hot Springs, YNP, Wyoming, USA - WHS_1_MG | ecosystem: Environmental > Aquatic > Thermal springs > Hot (42-90C) | place: USA: Wyoming...
TTTGAAAGGAGCCATAGAAATTGTCAAATACCACACTTTGCGTAACCATATTGCCTATATCTCACACAGGAAGAAGGCAGTCGCCAGGGCGAAAGCACTCAAAATAAATGTGTCGCTGTAGTACTAATATGAGCACATTAATAAGAGCAAGAACAAAGGATAAAGGCTTAAGGTTCAAAGTTCATAGTTCAACGTTCATTGTTCATGGTTCATTGTTCATAGTTCATGCTTCGCTGTTCGTGGTTCAAGGTTCAACGTTCAATGTTCATGGTTCATAGTTCAAAGTTCATAGTTCATAGTTCATTGTTCATTGTTCATTGTTCACAGTTCACCGTTCATTGTTCATTATTCATCGTTCATCCTTTCAAGGGTCCGCAGCTTCTCCTCATCGAGCCCAAAGTAGTGACCCACTTCATGGATCACCACCTCCCTCACCTTCTCCTCAACCTCCTCTCTCGTCCTACAGCAAGCCTCAATCGGGCTCTGAAAAAGCGTAATCTTATCGGGAAGGACATTGCCGTAATAAAAGCCTCGATGGCGAATCGGAACCCCTTGGTAGAGGCCCAGAAGCTCGTAAGGGGATCGAAGCCCCATCTCCTCAAGGAGCTCTCTCGATGGCCGGTCCTCGATCACGACCTCGACGTTTTCCATCTTCTTTCGGAGGAATCGAGGAACCCTCTTCAGACCCGAAACGACCGCCTCTTCGAACTCTTCCCGCCTCAGCTTCACGGCTCTCCCCAGGAGATGGGATCGTCGCCTTATTTCTGCAACTCCGGAACGATCTTTTCAAAATAGTCAAGGACCTCGGGATTCATCAAGGCATCGCGGTTTAGAACGGGCCTTCCGTGGATGATGTTCGTCACGGCGCTTTCGACCTTCTTCATGTTGAGGGTGTAAGGGGCGCTCGGCATTTCCATGATGATGGCTGGAACATGACGGGGCGAGGCCTTCTCTCGAAGGGTTTTCCTGATCTGATCCTTAAGCGCATCGGTCAGTTGAACCCCCGGATTCAGCTTCACGAAAAGGATGATTCGCTGATCTCCTTCCCAATTCTGTCCGATGGCCAGACTGTCCGCGATCCCTTCGATCTTCTCCACCACGTTATAGATCTCTGCGGTCCCGATGCGAACGCCGGAGGGTTTGAGGACCGCGTCCGACCGGCCGTAGAAGGTGATCCCTCCCGTATCGCTGTGCATGACGATGTAATCGCCGTGACGCCAGACGTTGGGGTAGTAATCGAAATAGGCGCTCCGATATTTTTCTCCTGTGGGGTCGTTCCAGAAGTAGAGGGGCATGGAGGGGGCCGGAGCCTCACAAACGAGTTCCCCCTGCTGGTCCCAAACAGGTTTCCCCTTTTCATCGTAAGCCTTCACTTTCATGGCCAGACCAGGCCCTTGAAGCTCTCCTGCATAGACCGGTTGGATCGGGCTCCCGATGGCGAAGCATCCGTTGATATCCGTTCCCCCTGAGATGGAGTTAAAATGAAGGTCCTCCTTTACCTCCCGATAGATGTACTCGAAGCCTTCCGCCGAAAGGGGAGAGCCGGTCTGAGAGATCTCTCTTAATGAGGATAGGTCGTAACGCTTGCCAGGTTGAACGCCTTCGCTTCGGAGATAGTTGACATAGCTTGCGCTCAAGCCGAAGATGGTGATCTTTTCGTCCTGGACCATCTTCCACATCGCTTCTGCATCGGGATAATTTGGGTTTCCATCGTAAAGCACAACGGTCGCTCCCACACCGAGAGAGCTGATCAGCCAGTTCCACATCATCCAACTACAGGTCGTGATATAGAAGATCTTATCCTCCCTTTTCAGATCCGTATGGAGGATGAGCTCCTTGAGATGGTTGATCAAGATGCCTCCTGCTCCTTGGACCATGCATTTGGGCTTTCCTGTCGTTCCCGAAGAAAACATGATGAAAACAGGGTGATCGAAAGGGAGTTGCTCAAAGTCCAGTCGCGGTGTTTCCCCCTTCGGCAAGAAATCTTCGTAGTGAACTGCATTCGGAAACCCGGAAAGATCGGGCTTTCCCCCTGCATAGCTCACGATAACCACCTTCTTTAAGGAAGGGATGGCCTTCGCTACCTCGAAGGCGTTGTTCAAGGACTTAAACACCTTTCCTTTGTAATAGTAACCGTTGACCGAAAAGAGAACCTTCGGCTCAACCTGACCCAGACGATCCAGGGCGGCAACCGGACCAATATCCGTGGCGCAGGAGGACCAGACCGCTCCCACACTGGTCGCAGCAAGCATGGCGATTGCCGTCTCCATCAGATTGGGCATATACCCCACCACGCGATCCCCCGGCACAACCCCCGCCTCGCGCAAGGCCTTTGCCAATCGGGCCACCCGATCATAAAGCTCCCGGTAGGTCAGGGTTGTTCGGATCTGCCCCTCCCCTCTGAAGATGAAGGCCGTTTGGTCGTCCCGATATCGTAGAAGGTTCTCGGCGAAATTGAGCCTGGCCCCAGGGAACCATTTTGCTCCGGGAAACCGACTGAGGTCGTCCACCACCTGATCGTAGGCCTTTGAATACCTGATCTCCGAAAAATCCCAGAAGGTCTTCCAAAAATCGGGAATGGCCTCAATGGACCACCCATAAAGATCAGGATAGGATTGAAAGGCTTTTCCATAGCGCATGTTGACGAGTTGAATGAATCGCATCATGTTGCTTCCTTTTTTTCTTTCCTCGGATGGAATCCATAGGGGCTTTTTCATGGCGGGCCTTCTCCTTCGATTTTTTTCTATTCCATATCATCCTTCGCCTCTTCCGTCAAGGCCCATTTGCCATCCGAAAGGGCAGTGTGTTACTTTTGTAAAAATCAAGGGACCCGAGGGTTGGTTCTGCAAGAAGGCTACTCCGGCCGTGGGATAACGGAGCCCTGGAGAGGATGTCGTGAAGGCCTTATTACAGGGAATGCCTTGACACAGGTTCGGTTATCATCAGCAGGTTCGGCAGCGTGCTGCGAAAGGGGATATACAAGGTTCATGGGACGAATCGAGATCGACCGGGAACGTTGCAAAGGCTGCGGGCTTTGCACCACCGTCTGCCCGAAGAAGCTGATTCAGTTGGGGCAGGTGATCAATCGTCAGGGATATTTTTTCGCCCACTGGCATGACGAGGATGGGCAATGTACGGGATGCGCTCTGTGCGGAGAAACCTGCCCTGATGTGGCCATTCAGGTTTGGAGGTAGAATGGAGGCTCCGGAAAAGATATTTGTCAAAGGAAACGAGGCGATTGCCATGGCCGCCCTCGACGCGGGGTGTCGCCTCTATTTCGGCTATCCCATTACCCCACAAAACGATATCCCGGAGTTTCTTTCGAGAGAACTCCCGGCCTTGGGAGGCGAGTTCATTCAGGCCGAGAGCGAAATCGCTTCGATCAACCTCCTCCTGGGCGCTTCGGCCACAGGAACGAGGGCCATGACCTCTTCATCGAGCCCGGGGATCTCTTTGATGCAGGAAGGCCTTTCCTACATGGCGGGAAGCGAGCTTCCAGCCGTGGTGGTCAATATCTCCCGGAGCGGACCTGGCCTGGGCGGTATTTCACCTTCTCAAGGTGACTACTTTCAGGCGACCCGCGGAGGAGGCCACGGAGACTATCGGATGATCGTCCTGGCTCCTTCGACGGTTCAAGAGATGTACGACCTGACCCACCTGGCCTTCGATCTCTCTGAGAAGTACCGAAACCCGGCCATGATCCTGGGCGACGCCCTCATTGGACAGATGAAAGAGCCTCTCGTGAGGAGAAAGCCTCCGAAGATGGAGCTTCCACCGAAGGATTGGGCGTTGACCGGAGCAGAGGGAAGAAAACCGAGGCTGATCAAATCGCTCTACCTGCAGGACGGCGAGCTGTCGGCTCATAACTGGAAGCTCCATGCGAAGTACGAACGAATGAAGAAGGAAGAGGTTCGCTTTGAAACGGTGCACGTCGACGATGCTCGCCTCGTTGTGGCGGCCTTCGGAAGCATTGCCAGGGTTTCCAAGACAGCGGTGGACATGGCGAGGGAAGAAGGGATGCGGGTGGGATTGATCCGACCGATCACCCTCTTTCCCTTCCCTGAACAGGCCCTTTACAACCTGTCAAAGAAGGTGAAAACGTTCCTGACCGTGGAGCTTAACACCGGACAGATGGTGGAGGATGTGAAGCTCTCGGTCGATCGGGACGTGGCCGTCTTCTTTTATGGAAGACCCCCCGGGTCCCTGCCGACGCCCGAAGATGTGCTGGAAGAGATCAAGAAAGTCTATGGCAAAGAGGAAAAGGCTTAGGGCGGAGGAGGTTTCGTCTTCTTTAGGTTCTTTTCAGGGGGAGCAAAAATGGAACTTGTTTTCAAACGGCCCGAGTCTTTGATCGATGTCCCTTTTCACTTTTGTCCGGGGTGCCACCATGGCATCGCCCACCGCTTGGTGGCCGAGGCTATCGATTATTTCAAGGTGAGGGAGAAAACGATTGGTGTGGCTTCCGTCGGTTGTTCTGTCTTCCTCTACGACTACTTCGATGTCGATGTCCTCGAAGCCCCTCATGGAAGGGCTTCGGCCGTTGCCTCGGGGGTAAAGCGGGCCAGAAAAGACCGCATCGTTTTCACGTATCAAGGTGACGGAGATCTTGCCTCCATCGGCATCGCCGAAGTGATCCACACGGCCAATCGGGGAGAACCGATCACCATCATTTTTGCCAACAATACGGTCTACGGGATGACGGGTGGCCAGATGGCTCCGACGACCTTGCTGGGGCAGAAGACCACCACAAGCCCTTACGGAAGGGATTTTGCTTCGGACGGCTATCCGATTCGGATGGCCGAGATGTTGGCGACCTTGGAGGGAAGTGCCTTCGTCGCTAGGGTGGCCGTGAACAACCCCGCCAACCTGATGAAGGCCAAACGAGCAATACGGAAGGCCTTTCAGATGCAGATCGAGGGGATGGGTTTTTCATTCGTGGAGATCCTTCTCGCATGCCCGACGAACTGGGGGATGAACGCCCTTGAGGCCAATCGGCGGGTCGAAGAGGAGATGATCCCCTACTTCCCTCTCGGCACCTTCAAAGAGAGGAAAATGGCGGACTACTTGTAAGGACGAAGAGGAACATGGAAAAGACGGATGGTTTTCGCCACGGCACGATCATCGCGGGATTCGGAGGCCAGGGGGTTTTGATCATCGGGAACTTGCTTGCCTACGCCGCCATGATCGAAGGCCGAGAGGTCACCTATCTTCCGATTTACGGTGTGGAGATGAGGGGAGGGACGGCCAACTGCACCATCGTCATCTCCAACCGCCGGATCGGTTCTCCCATTGTCATGAGGCCTCACTCGGCCATTGTCATGAACCTGCCTTCTCTTCTCAAGTACGAACCCCACGTGGTAGAAGGGGGGCTTCTGATCATCAACTCGTCGTTGATCGACCCACGGGAGGCCAAGCGAGGCGATCTCGAACACCTTTTCGTCCCGGCCAACGAGCTCGCCATCGAGAGTGGAAATGCAAGGCTCGCCAACATGATCGTTCTGGGCGCGTTTGTTGAGAAGACGAAGCTCGTTGAGATGGATTCGGTCATTCACTCCTTCGAAAAGGTCTTGGATAAGAAATACCATTCTATGATTCCGGCAAATGTAGAGGCCCTCAAGAAGGGAGCTGCCTTTGTCCGATCGTATTCGCAAACATAGGGACCGGAATCCGATTTCTCCGTGAGTAAAATAGGATGTGTCCCTGATTTTCGCAGGGGAGGAGTATGGAAGAGAGAAAAGAGGTGGAAGAGGTTCGGGTTGGTGAAAGAATCAAGGCCCTTCGAGAAGAGAAGGGACTCTCTTTGAAAGACCTGGCGGACCGGACAGGGTTCTCCACGGCCCTTCTTTCCCAGATGGAGAACCATCTTCTTTCTCCCTCCCTGGGTACCCTTATCAAGTTGGCCCGTGCCTTCGGGGTCCGAGTGGGTGACTTCCTGGGAGAGACCGAGGGTGAACCCTTCACCATCGTCCGAAAGGACGAGAGAAGGAAAGTATCCCGATTTGCCTCCAAAGAAGGCGTGAAGTACGGGTATTCCTATGAGTCCCTCGGATTTGACAAGAAGGATCGAAAGATGGAGCCCTTCATCGTGACCCTGGAGCCTGCAACGGTGAAAACGTCCAAGACGTCGGTCCACGAGGGAGAAGAGTTCATCTTCGTTCTGGAAGGTGAGATGGAGGTGATCCTTGGAAACCACACCGACGTCCTTTACCCCGGGGACTCCATTTACTACGACTCAACCATTCCCCACCGGGTTCAATGCCATCAAGACAAGATCACAAGGATTCTCGCTGTTCTGTATACGGCCGTCCCATAGGGGATTGAACGGAAGGGGCTCTCGTAAAGAGCCTGACGGATCTGCGTGAGAAGGCAAGGAACTGAAGGAAAGCGCTTATTCATCCAGCGCAACAGGGAAAGGGGCATCGCTTCACGACAGTTTTTTGCGGTCGGCGGGACCATTTTGGGCGCAGAGGATCGATTCCTCTTCGCAACCCACAGATGATCGGGGCTCGTCAAAGGGATGAAAAGGCTCTCTGTACTTCTCTTCTTCCTCTGGCTCATTCTCCTCAGCCCTTCTCTTTGCCTCAGTCAACCCTATCTCAAGATAGGGGCCATGGTCCCCTTCTCAGGCCGATGGGAGGAGCAGGGTAAGGAATGCGCAAAAGGAATCCTTGATGCCGGCAAGTGGATCAACCAGCGCGGTGGAATTCTCGGAAGGCCTCTCGAGATCGTTCTTATCCACGACACGAACCAGGTGGCCGAAACGATGGCGGCCTTCCGAAAACTGAACGAATCGGACCAGGTTCTCCTTCTTTACCTCCATTCCCTCGAAACGGCTCTGTGCCTTCTCCCCCACATTCAGCACCACCGCATGCCGACGGTGGTGAGCTCCCTGCCATCGTCTCTCGCCGCCTCGGCCAAGTATCCCTATCTTTTTACCGTCACACCCACCCCTTCCGATCTTGCTAAAGTCGCCATGAGGTTTGTTGCCGAGAAATCAGGGATCAAGTCGAAGAACCCGAAGGTCACCTTCCTGGGTTATCCCGACACCCTTGGGAGACACTTCCTCGATGAGACAAAAACCTATGCCAAGGAACGAGGAATCCACATCGGTCCGGACCTATGGATTCCTTCTCTTTTCAAACCTCCGGATCACCTGTCTTCAGAAAGGTTGGAAACGGCCCTTGCCCCCCTGTTTTCTGGAATCACTGAATTCGGGCCTGATTTTGTCTATCTCACCCTGAGCGCGAAAGAGGCCTTTCTCGTTCTGTCCGAAGCGAGGAGACATCCGACAAAAACCACTTGGTTCGGTAGCGCGAAGGCCTTCGATGAGACCCTTTCGGTCTTCGATGGTGTCATGGGAGTGCAACCCGTCGCTCCCTTCGGTGAAGACGTCCCGGGTATGGTCCCCATCCGAGAAGCCCATCAGAGATGGCACCCCCTCGACTCCCATACCCTTTCCTATGTGGAGGGGTGGGCAACGATCCAAGTGATTGCCGAGGTCCTGGGACGGGCCCTTCCCGAACCAAGGCTGTCGCGGCAGCAGATCAAGATCGCTTTCGAAGAGCTCAAAGGCTTTCTCACAGGAGGCCTCCTTCCTCCCATCACCTTCACGGCCGCCGATCACCGGCCCGGTTTTGAATCGCGAATCCTGATGGTCAGGGAGGGAAAGATCGTTCGGCATACGGAGTTTCTTTCGATCACGAAGTGACCCCGTGTTGCAAAAATTTCTGGAGGGCGGACAGAGAAGGATTTCGGACGGGGGTGGAAAGGCCTTGTTCATGAACCCTCATGTTGCAATAGGTCCTGCTCAAGGGCCCCGGTAAGGGCTTGGAGCGGCACCCTAAGGATTGAGAATACCAAGTTCCGTTACCTTTGCTCGACTTCACTCCTGGTGGCCTCTACGATGACCGTTCACGTGTCAACAAAACCCCCCTTGACCAGGCCTCTGAGGCGTCCTCTCCGGGGTTCCGTTATGCAACAAGGGGGTAAACATTGCGAAGGAAGATGGAAACGACAAGGGAGAAGAGCCATGAAATGCTACGATGAACTTTTGATCGCATCCTTTGAACGGGCGTGCGAACGCTTTCCAAACCATTGCGCTCTCGTCTATCTTGGCGAACGATTTTCCTATCGAAAGCTGAAGGAGCTCATCGACCGCTTTGCCACGGCCCTTTACGAGTTGGGGGTGCGGCCCGATGAGAAGGTGATGCTTTACATCCCGAACTGTCCACAGTTCTTGATCGGCTACTTTGGAGCCCAACGGATCGGTGCCGTTCCTGTCCCTGTCTCCCCCATCTATACGCCTCACGAGATCCGGTATCTCCTCAACGACTCGGGGGCCACGACGATTCTCTGTCAGGACACGAATTTCCGATACGTCCGCGAAATCTCCTCAGAAACGCCTCTTCAGAGGGTGGTCGTCACGAATTACGTCGACCTCCTTCCCTGGTACAAGCGAGCCGTGGGCGTCCTGTTCGATAAAGTGCCGAACGGGGTCGTCGACAAAGGGAAAACGGTCTATTTCTTTCGAGATCTGATCCGACGGACGAAGCCTCATCCCCCGACAATCGAAATCAACCCTCAGAGCCACCTTTGTTATATCCTCTATACGGGCGGCACCACCGGCTTCCCCAAGGGTTGCCTGTCGACCCACGCTGGAATGGTCTCCTTTGTCGAAGAAATCCGGGCCGTCGGTCAAGAACATATCGGTGAGGGCAAGGAGACCTTCATCATGGTCAACCCCCTTTTCCATCAGATGGCCCAAGGGGTTTTGCTGGGGATGGTCCTTTCCAAGGGGAACACGGCAGTCCTCATGCCGATCCCCCAGGTCGACGCAATCCTCGAGGCCATTCAACGTTACAAAGGCACCCTTTTTCTTGGGGCGCCCACGCTCTATCGGATGATCCTCGAAAACGATAGGCTCGACTTTTATGATCTGTCCTCCTTGAAATTTTGCTGGAGCGGAGGCGATGTGCTTCCTCTCGAGGTGTACAACCGATGGAAGAAGAAGTTCGGCATCCCGATCCATCAGGTCTACGGAGCCACGGAGGTGGGCTTTGTGGCCATGACGCCTCTGGATCGCGAACCCGTAGCCGGAAGCGTCGGCTATCCCCTCCCCTCCCGCGAGATTCGAGTCGTCGATCCTTCGACCCTCGAGGCCGTTCCGGCCGACGCGCCGGGAGAACTCCTGGTCACTTCGGAGTACATGGCCAAGAGCTATTGGAATAAGCCCGAGGAAACCGAAGCCGCCTATGTGGAAATCGAGGGCAAGATCTGGTATCGGATGAAAGATTTTGTGCGAAGGGATCGGGACGGCCAGCTCTATTACGTCGATCGTAGCGCCGACGTGATCAAGTACAAAGGCTATCGGGTTTCGTGTTCCGAAATCGAGGCGGTCCTGCAGGATCACCCTGCGGTCGTGGGCGCCTGCGTCGTCGGAGTGCCGGATCCCAAGGTCGGAGAGCGAATCAAGGCAATCGTCGTCCTCAAGCAGGATGCTCGTGGCGTGGGGGGCACAGAGTTGATGAAGTGGTGTCGTGACCGGCTGGCTTCTTATAAGGTCCCAGGCTACATCGAATTCAGAGACATGCTGCCCAAATCCAAGGTGGGAAAGCTTTTACGCCGAGAAATACGGGAAGAAGAGCGCCGTCGGATTGCCAAAGGGGAGCGGAGGATTCGGGTTTGAGGACTCTCCGAAGGGGTTCACCCTCCCTTCTCTCTAACCGACACATTTTGATCACAATCCAAAATAGGCGGATTTGACATCCGGGTTGTCCATCAGCTCCCTTGATGTCCCCTCGAGGACCGCCCCTCCATTCTCGAGAACATAGCCATAATCGACAATGGGCAAGATTGGCCTCGCATACTGCTCGGAGATGAGGATCGTGATGCCCGTTTGAACGTTGATGTCGCGGATCGCCCGTGCCAGCATGGCCTCCATGAGAGGGCTCAGGCCGAGGAGGGGCTCGTCGAGGAGCAACATCTTCGGTTGGGCCATCAAGGCCCTTCCGATGGCGAGCATCTGTTGCTCTCCCCCGCTGAGGAACCCTCCTTCTCTCTTCTTCAACCGTTTCAAAGGGGGAAAGATCTCGAACACATATTCAAGGGTCTTTCGGGCCTGCTCTTTTGTGGCGAGATAAGCCCCGATTTTCAGGTTTTCAAGGGTGCTGCTTTCGGGGAAGATCCGTCGTCGTTCCGGACAAAGGACGATCCCCCTTCGGGCCCGTTCGCTCGGTTTGAGGTTCGTAATATCCTCGCCGTTAAAGAGAATGCTGCCGAGGATCGTAATCCTTTCCCCTCCTCTCATCTCCTCCTTCTTCTTCACGTCAAGGATGATTCCCGAGATCGTGTACATGAGGGTCGATTTCCCCGCACTGTTCGCTCCGAAGACCCCTGTGATTTGGGTCGCCTGACAGACCATGTTGATGTTATTCACAGCCAGCGCGTTTTCGTAGAACACCATCAGATTTCTGATCTCGAGCACGCGACCTCCTCCGTTCCCAGATAGGCATCTCGTACCTCGGGTCGAGCCATGACCTCGTCGGGCGGGCCTTCGGCAAGCTTCTGTCCGAAATTGAGAACCATGACGCGATTGACGAGCCTGAAGAGCTCCCTCAATCGGTGTTCGATCATGATCAGGGAGATCCCGTCCATCTGGAGCTTTTCGAGAATGGGAATCAGGGTTGCGATCTCGGCCATGCTCAATCCCGAGAAGATCTCGTCACAGATAATCACCTCTGGTTTCAGGGCAAGGCATCGGGCCAGTTCGAGACGTTTCAAATAACCCAGGGGCAGCGAAGAGGCCGCCTTGTAGGGCACATAAGCATCGCGCTCAAAACCGATCTCCTCGAGAAGATCGATGGCCACCGCATCCTTATCGCCCAGCCGACCTTCACGGGTCCGGACAATGCGCGGGGAGTTGAGGGGAATGATGAGGTTCTTGTAAGCTGGAAGGCTATGATACGGCCGCATCACCTGAAACGTTCTCGTAACCCCCAGATCGGCGATCTTATGAGGCGGAAGACGGGTGATTTTCTTGTCTCGAAAAAGAACCTCGCCCGAATCGGGTCGCACAAATCCCGTAATCAGGTTCACCAATGTGGTTTTTCCCGACCCGTTGGGCCCGATGATTCCGAAAATTTCTCCCTCGAAGAGCTCGAAGCTCACCCGACATACGGCCTGGACCCCTCCAAAGGCCTTGCTGATCTCTTTCACCTCGAGCAAGACGCTGCCAGCCATCTTCAAACCTCTTCCCAACGTTCGAACTGGTGGTACTTACGCTGGAGGAAGTTCATGAACCCTTCCGGTTTATAGACGATGAAGCCGATCAGGACCAAACAATAGACGACCACCCTGAGCTGACCAAATCCCCGGAGCAGTTCGGACAAAGGCGTTAAGAGGAGGGCTCCGATGACAGGGCCTGCGAGCGTGCCCACCCCACCCATAACGGCTGCGGAGATGGGGAGGATTGAAAAATCCATGGCAAACTGGGAGATGCCGATCCACCCGTAGAGGTGGCAAAGGTAAGCCCCTCCGAAACACCCCATGAGAGCGGAGATGAAGACCGCCTTCGTTTTATACAGGGTGATGCTGATCCCGGAGGCCCGAACCGCTTGGTCGTTGTCCTTGATCCCCCTTAGAATCAAACCGAAATCTTCATTCACGAGGCGCCGCATAGAGAAGAGACAGATGAGGACCGCCAAGAGGATGATATATTGGTCCACCCAGACGCTGGGAAAGGTGGCCAAACCACTCTTTCCCTCTGTACCGCCGAAAACATTGAGGGCGATGATGATGTAGACACTGAGCATGGGAAACATAAAGCTCGTGATTGCAAAGTAGATCCCCCTGAGCCGTAAGCAGGGCAGGAGGACCAGGGTGCTTACGGTCGCTCCTCCTACCGTGGCAATGGGGATCGTGAAGAGGGGAGAGAGGTCCAAATAGACGTGAAGAAGGCCTGCGATGTAGGTTCCGCACCCCACAAAGAAGGCTCCTCCAAGGCATACCAGGCCCACATACTGGGCCAAGAAATCGAAACCCAATGCGAGAAGGGCATAGATCCCTGCAATGCAGAGAACCCGTTGCCAGTACATGTCCAGGAGAAGAGGCAAGAGCAAGAGTCCTCCGATCAGGAAGAGCCTTGGGGCCAGAAGATAGCCCATCTCCCTCCAGGAGGAAAGGGCATAAAGTCCTTCCGTCCTCACCTTTATGCCACGATCCAATCGTTCCTTACGGCGCTCTTTGACCTCCACCCTTTCGATTCCTTCCTTTTCTGAGATACGAAGAGCCTACACCCGTTCTTCCAGTTCCTTCTGTTTCCCCAACAAACCAGAAGGCCTGAAGATCAGGATGAGAATGATCGCTCCCACCAAAACAACCGACTTCCACAGGGCGCCAAAAAGGGCATCGCTCAGGATCATCGCAAATCCGAGGACAAAAGACGCGAGAAGTGTTCCAGCCCAGCTTCCCAGTCCTCCGATGATGCAGACGGCCAAGGCATCGATCAGAACCTTGTATCCCGCCTCGGCGGTCACGTTTCCCAACGGAAGGATGATCACTGCTGCGAGACCTGCCAAAGCCGATCCGATGGAGAGGGCGACCACAGCCGCGCGGTCCGAATCGATCCCGAGCATCATGGCAGCCTGTTCATCCTGAGCGATAGCACGAAGGGAGAGCCCTACTTTCGTGTAACGGGTAAAAAGCCAGAGGGCGATGACCACGGCGAGCCCCCCAAAGATCACAAAGAGGCGTTGAAAGTCGATCAAGACCCCGGCCACCCTGAGCTTGGCGTCGACAAAAGAGGGTAGAACATAAAAAGGACCGATGAACCCCTTGAACCCTCCAATGCCCTGGAGCCGGAACCCCTCGAGGATGATCAAGCCGAGGGCAAAGGAGGCGATGATCTCCGAGGTGGGTAACCCGCGGAGGCGGATCAGGACAAGACGGTAGATCACCGCGCCAAGGATCGCCGACGCACAAAGAGAGATGAGAATCGCCAGAGGATATACGACTTTGAAGCTGTTTACGAGGCTCCAGGTTGTGAAGCCCACGAAAACGTAGAGGGCTCCATGGGCAAAATTGGGCAGTCGGCTCACCCCGTAGACGAGGGTAAATCCGACGGCGATCAAAGCGAACTGAACACTGTTGACGGTTCCGTAGACAAGGATGTCCATTCTAATCCCCTACACCCGGGGGGCACCCTCCATCCATGAAAATCCGTGCCGCCTTGAGGGTTTGGTCAAGGGGCGAACTTATTCTATTGCCTCCAGGCTTTAACCTCCAACCTTTAACGTCCGTAGGCTATCCATTCGCCCCACAAAAAGCAATAGCCTCTGCCAACACCCCGAACCTCCGGGAAAGCGATTTTCCGTCCCAAGAAAGTGAACTACCCGCCTCCGCCAACTCTGCTGATCTTCATTCCTGGTAAAGCCTATGACAGGCGTCCAAATGTCAACCCTAATGTTGCGATAAATCCTGCTCAAGGGCCCCGGAGAGGGCTCCAGAGAGGGCTTGTAGCGACACCTTGTTCAGACTTCATTGTTCACAGTTCACAGTTCATTGTTCCCAGTTCATCGTTCACAGTTTACTGTTCATCGTTCATCTTCATTGTTCATAGTTCATCGTTCACAGTTTACTGTTCATTGTTCACGGTTCATCGTTCATCCTTCATCCTTCATCCTTCATGCTTTCTTAAGCCAAGGAGGCATCTTGATCGTGCCCGTCGCCGAAGCTTGAGGAAAGATCGTCACCCGCTGGCCATCTTGCCATTGGACCCAGTTTCCCAGGACGCTTGTCTTGGGATCGTACCCGTAAACGATCTGGTGATTTTGATCAAACCGAATCGTCCCCCGAACCGCAGGAAGTTGCGTTTTTTCGAGGGCTCCGATCAGGGCATCGGGTTCGAGGGTACCTGCCCTCTCCACCCCATCCTTGAGAACATAAAGGGCCTCGTAAGCGCTCACACAGCCCGTACTTCGCGGAGGCACTCCCCACCTCTTTTGGAAGGCTTGATAGTACTTCATCGTCATAGGGGTGACCGATGACGGTGTACAACCCGTTTCCGAAAGGGTAACAATGGTATAAGCTCCCTTCCCTTTTGTAGCCTCCCAGAAACCGGGATCTTCAGCAGCTCCGATGAACCCGATCGGCAGGGCCGGGACTTCCATATCCGCCCACTGGCGCAACATGATCGAGGTCTCCGGCGAATAGGCCCAGATGAAGAGGACCTGAGCGCCCGATTTCTTGCAGTTCCCGAGCTCGACCGAATAGTCGGTCGAGGCGATGGCATGTTTCTCGAAACCCGTGATCTCCCAGCCGTCCTTCGCCGCGAGGTTCTTCACGATCTCCGCTGCCGCCCGGCACATGGCGCTATCGTCAATGGAGATGAACATTTTACTGAAGCCGAATTTCTCCTTGATGTTCCGAAGCAGATCCACCCCCTCTTTAATGTACCAGGCGACACTGCCGCTCGCCCGGAACGAGTACTTGTATTTCTTCAAATCCGAACCCACCTTCTTGTCCCAGGCAGGAGTATAGCAACCGATTGAAACAATGTCCACGATCTTGTACCGGGCGTAAAGATCGATGGCCGCCAAGCCACATTCAGACATACAGGGCCCGCCAACAATGACATCGGATTTCTTCTGGAGGATCAACTTCTCGATGGCGAGAAGAACCTCGCTGGTGGGAACGCCCGGTTCTTCATCGCGGGTGTCGATGATTTCAAGTTTCAGAGGTCGCATGGTGTTTCCCACCTTGACGCCCCCGGCCGCATTAATCTCCTCCGCCGCAAGGATCATACCCCGCTCTCCGTTCTGACCGTAAGCGCTCGCCCGCGGCACCGGACATCCGACGAGGATCGGTTTTCCTTGAGCCTTCGCCGTTTTCGCACCCGTTACGACGGCTCCTCCCCCGAGGGCTGCCACACCTACTGTTTTCAAAAACTCCCGTCTCGTTTTTCCCATCGGCGCCTCCTCCTTTCTAAGCTTGATTAGGTGTCGTTTTTTATACCCTGATCTAAAAAGAATGTCAAATCCCCCCTCTTAGATTCGGCTTGGGAACTTGAGGCAATCGAAACCGAAAAGTGAAAAGGTCGATTTCTTCAGTCCTTCGAATCTCAAGGAGAAATAGAGCGAAGTTTAAGAAAATTTTCACATTACGTAAACTGCACTTTTTTCTTGACAAGGGTGAGAAGTTTTGTTATGGAAGAGTTTTGGAGTGGGGACTTTCTTGTCGCAGTTTCATTTATTCTACCCGCCAGTTTCATTACGGAGCCCCGGAGAGGATGCCCTTTATGCAGGGATTTTTGACACATTGGGGTTCATTCCCGGCAGTAAAAGCAGGCGACGGCTCCATTGGCCGCGAGAGCTCGACACCGTCTTCGCCGTGAAGTACCTCCTTCTTGGTTGCGTTAGAACGTTCATATGTCTCAGAGTCCTTGGACAGGGTGCAACGATGAAAGGCTCTCGGGAAACGGCAAAATGATTTGTCACCAAGGCCACGCGGGCGCTGAGGATTTTCAACCCTTACGAGGACACGCTGCCTCGAGAAGGCCACCTCTTGGGGGCGAGGTCCCGGAGGGGTCCCAGAACCTTATCCAGTGAAAGGGAGATCGTTCCAATGGCTGATACCAACGAAGCCCTCCTTAAAGTAGATCACCTCTGCATGGCCTTTGGAGGCGTCCAGGCCTTGATCGATGTAAGCTTCGAGGTGAGACGGGGGGAGATTTTTTCGATCATCGGCCCGAACGGAGCGGGCAAGACGGTCCTCCTTAACTGCATCAACGGTCTTTATCACCCACAGAGAGGCCACATCTATTTCGAGGACAGAGAAATCACCCGCGCAAAGCCTCATGAGAGGGCCAAAATGGGCATCTCCCGGACCTTTCAAAAGATCGAGCTTTTCAAGGGAGCAACCGTCCTCGATAACATCCGCCTTGGACGCCACATCCATCTTCGCTCAGGACTCCTCAGCGGTTCCATCTATCTGGGCAAGACAGCCCGTGAGGAGGTGGAGCTACGGGACTTCATCGAAAGGGAGATCATCGATCTTCTTGAGATCGAGCACATCCGGGACAAGGTGGTCGGCATGCTTCCCTATGGTCTCCAGAAACGGGTTGAGCTCGCAAGGGCCCTTGCTCTCAATCCAAAGGTCATCCTCCTCGATGAGCCCCTTGCGGGGCTCAATCTTGAGGAAGTGGAGGATATGGCTCGATTCATCCTCGACATCAACGAGGAGGAGCGTTGGCAGACGACCTGTGTCCTGGTGGAGCACGACATGGGCGTGGTCATGGACATCTCGCACCGGGTGATGGCCCTCAACTTCGGCGAGAAGATTGCCGAAGGACCTCCCCAGGAGGTTCAGAAGGATCCCCGTGTGATTCAGGCCTATCTCGGAGAGGCGGAGGATCTTTATGTCTCGCGTCGTTAGGTCGAAGGAAATCGAAATCACCCGGGACCTCACCATCCCCAAACTCTTCCTCCAGGCCGCAAAAAAGTATGGAGATCGAAAGGTGGCCATGCGCGAGAAGGAATTCGGGATTTGGGTCCCCATCACCTGGAAACAGTACTACGAGAACGTGAAGAAGATCGCCCTGGGCATGGTTACCCTCGGTTTGAAGCGGGGGGATAAGGTGGCCATGATCGGAGATAACCGGCCCCAAGCCCTCTGGGCGGAGATGGCCACCTTGTGTGTGGGAGGGATCGGCATCTGGCTTTTCCAGGATTCCTTGATCGACGAGGTGGAATACATCATCAATCATTCCGACGCCAAGCTCATGGTGGGTGAGGGCCAAGAGGAGGTGGACAAGTGCCTCCTCATTAAAGAGAAGTGCCCGAAGCTTATCAAAATGCTTTGGGACGATCCCAAAGGGATGCGGGGCTACGACGAACCGTTCTTGATGAGCCTAAAGGAGGTTATGCGCCTCGGAGAGGAGCTCGACCGCAAAGAGCCCTCCCTTTTTGAAGACATGATCCAAGAGGGCAAAGGCGACGATGTGTGCCTCCTATTTTATACCTCTGGAACGACCTCCCTTCCCAAAGGGGCCCTGCTTACCCACTACAACATGCTCACCATGGGTCAGAACCTGATGCGGGTTGACCCCTATTTTGAAACGGACGACTTCGTCTCCTATCTCCCCTTTGCCTGGATCGGTGAGCAGATGATGTCGATCTCCTGCGGGATTCAGGCAGGCTTCACCCTCAACTTTCCCGAAGAGCCGGAGACGGCTCAGGAAAACATCCGGGAGATTGGGCCCCACGTCATGTTCGCGCCGCCCCGGGTTTACGAACAGATGGTTCGAAACGTTCAGATCAAGTACCTTGACGCGAGCTGGTCGAAGCGTAAATCCTACGAACTTGCGATGCGAATCGGCTATCACGTGGCCGAGATGAAATTTGCGAAAAAAAAGCCCGCCTGGTACTGGAAGGCCCTCAACACCCTCGCCCACCTCGCGGTCCATAAGAAGCTCAAGGATCACCTGGGACTATCGAGAATTCGCTACACCTACACGGGGGGGGCCGCCATGGGGCCGGATCACTTCCGGTTTTTCCATGCCATAGGAGTGAATCTCAAGCAGATCTATGGCCAGACCGAGATCGCGGGGATCTCGGTCCTTCATCGCGACGACGATATCAAGTTCGATACGGTGGGAAAACCCATTCCCGAAACGGAGGTCCGCATCACCCCGGAAGGCGAAATCATCTCGAAGAGCCCTTCTGTGTTTCAGGGTTATTACAAGATGCCCGAAGAGACAGAGAAGGCCCTCCGGGACGGGTGGCTTCACTCGGGCGATACGGGTTTTATCGATGCGGATGGACACCTCGTTGTCTTTGACCGGACAAAAGATGTGATGACGCTGAGCGACGGAACGAAGTTCGCCCCTCAGTATCTGGAAACCCGCCTCAAGTTTAGCCCCTACATAAAGGACGTGTGGGTCATCGGCGACCGAAGGCCCTTTGTGTCGGCGGTGGTCTGCATCGATTATGGGGTGGTGGGGAAGTGGGCAGAGGATCGTAATATCGCTTACACAAGCTACAGCGAACTCTCCCAGAGACCCGAGGTCTATGAGCTCGTGAAGGGAGAGGTCGCAAAGATGAACCGAGATCTTCCCGAGGTGGCGCGGGTTCGGAAGTTCCTAAACCTTTATAAGGAATTCGATGCCGACGACGACGAGCTGACACGAACCCGCAAGCTTCGCCGGGCCTTTGTGGAGGAAAGGTATAAGGATATCGTCAACGGCCTCTACTCGGATCAAAACTCAATCCATATGGATACGACCATCACCTATGAAGATGGCCGCGTGGCACACATCAAGACGGATATGAGGGTGATGGCCGTGAACCCATCCTGAGGAGCCATGCAAACGCTTCATTTTGCAATGTCTTTCTATTTCGCAGGGATCATTGTGGAGGAGCTCTCATGGAGATCTTTCTACAGCTTTTTATCACCGGAATCTTGGTAGGAAGTATCTATGCCCTTGTGGCCTTGGGATGGACGCTGATCTACAAGTGCTCGGGCGTCCTCAACCTTGCCATGGGGGAGCTCACGTTAATCGGAGCCTACGTTTGCCTCACGTTTTACAACTGGGGGATTCCTTTTATTCTGGCCTTGATCTTCACCCTGGCGGTGGGTTTTGCCCTTGGGCTCCTGACCGAACACCTCTTCCTGAGGCCGATGGTTGGAGAACCGGTTTTGAGCGTGATCATGGTGACCGTGGGTCTCTCCTTCTTTTTCAAGGGCATCGTCGAACTGATCTGGGGCACCGATACGGTTGTTTTTAACCCGCCCGTATTTCCCATCGAGCCGATCTTCATCGGTAAGATCGTGATCGGCCAGGTTTACCTCTGGGCCTTTGTCGCATCCCTGATCCTTCTTCTCGCCTTTGTCTCCTTCTTCAAGTTCACGAAGTGGGGACTGTCCATGCAGGCTACGGCCGACGACGAGATGGCTGCCCTTTCGCTGGGCGTCAATGCCAAGATCGTCTATGCCCTGGCCTGGGCGATCGCTTTCATGGCAGCCGGCGTAGGAGGCACCCTTTTGGGAAACATCAACGGGCTCAATATATCTGTAGGCTATCTCGGCCTCCTCGTCTTGCCGGCGGTCGTTTTGGGCGGATTGAATTCCGTGCCCGGAGCGATCGTGGGTGGGCTCATCATCGGCGTCCTTCAAAACCTCGCCGATGGATACCTCAGTCGTTTCACCCCGGGAGGCGTGAAAGAGGTCTTTCCGTTTGCGGTCATGGTCGTCGTCTTGCTCTTCAAACCTTATGGGCTTTGGGGCTGGATCCGAATCGAGAGAGTCTAATAAGACCGTGAGGAGTAAGGAGTGAGGTGTAACGTCACGATTCGAAACAAGGTACTCCGAGCGATGACTGAGGAAGAATGGGAGCCGGGTGCATTGCAGGGCCTTGGAGAGGACGCCCCGAAGGTTTTGTCAAGGGGGGCTTTGTCGTCATCTGTACGGGTAGACTTACGCGTAGCCACTTTCGACGAGAAGGGCATAAGGAGGCTTCGTTATGGGTTACCGACCATGTGGCGTCTACCACCAAAACTACCGTCAGGATCACGCCTGGTGGCAGACGCATTTTGTCCGCGGTAAGATGATCCTCCTTTTCATCACTCTCTATTATCTTATCCCGAAGATCGCGGGGCTTTATCTCATTTCGGTGGCGAATGTCATCGGATATACCATTCTCTCGGCCATGGGGGTCCAGCTCCTCATCGGATACTGTGGCCAGGTGACGTTGGGCCATGCCGCATTTCTCGCTGTCGGTGCTTATACCAGCACACTTCTCATGCTCCAATTGCACCTTCCCTACCCTGTGACCCTCGTCCTGGGTGGTATCACCGGAGGACTCTGGTGTGTCCTTTTCGGCCTCCCTTCGGCCCGAGTAAAAGGCTTCTACCTAATCATGGCCACCATGGCCGCCCAGTTCATCACCGTCGAATTCTTTATCACCCAGTATGTAAGTCAAATCGGAGGAAGAGGTGTCGCCTTCTCCATCCCGCCGGGGACGGTGAAGATTGGACCCTGGA
>Ga0315298_1004725_pt1 | contig 20033 bp, 19 predicted proteins | sample WHS_1_MG_FD_203077 | JGI IMG/M metagenome (GOLD analysis project Ga0315298, IMG submission 203077) | Extremophilic microbial mat communities from Washburn Hot Springs, YNP, Wyoming, USA - WHS_1_MG | ecosystem: Environmental > Aquatic > Thermal springs > Hot (42-90C) | place: USA: Wyoming...
CCGAGAGCGAAAGGGGGTCCACCATGGGCTAGCAGAGGCCCAAACGCCGGTATCAGGAAGGGTGCTGGCGCCAACAGAGGCTCTCCAATGCCTCGTCGTCCTTAAGGAAAACCAGGCAAGCGGGGCCTAGCCAGTATTCCCCCACTCTTGTTCAACGCTCTCAAAAGGAAAATGCCCACATTGCTTAGCCAACCGTCTGAGCAATGTGGGCATTCGTTGATGACCCAAGCGCACCTTGGTCGTCATTGACCGAAGTGCGACGTGAAGGGCGGGCCGCGGGCGGCGTGTTCTGGTCACCAGTGGCGATTGCGATACCCGCCGCCCGCGGTATGGGTGCGCGTCCAAGACCCGGATGATCAGGTGTTGGGGGAGAAGCGACCTTGGATCTTCGGACCAGGAAACGCTTGGACGCTACCCAAGTACACGATGGGGATTCCTCCCGCCGGTCAGGAAAATGGCCGCCACGGCCACTCGATCAGCGTCAACGGTCCAGCGACGGCTCCTTCGGCATTGGCTTTCGCCACCCATCATCCATCTCCCACTGCGAAACCGGCCTTGACACGGCGTTGGCAGGATCCCCTAGCCGGACGTCCAAGAACCGATCTCGTAACCCGCGCTGCGTCGTCGAACAGGCTCTATCAATCGGACTGGTCTGGCTCGCCGGCATGTAGCACGATCTGCATCAGTTCTTCGGGGGAACACCCCTTTACCAAGAAGGCATCTGCGCCGGCAGCTAACGCTTCCGCACGCATTACATCATACATGCTTAGAACTACTACCTTGATTCTCGGCCAGTGGCGCTTCAAGACCCGCGTAGCCTCGATCCCGTCCAGGGTAGGCATCAGTACGTCCATTAGTACCGTGTCGGGAAGGCATCGTTCGATCAGTGGAATTGCCTCCTGACCGTTGGGTGCCTCCCCGACCACCTCAATGCGGGGAGACGTCGCCAGTAACGCGCGCAAGCTGCTTCGAGACCGTGCGCAGTCGTCGACGATGACGATCTTGACCTGGCTTCTTGCCTGCCATCCTGCTTTCGCCTCCGCATCGCGCCTCGTCCCGTTCATTGCTAGCACCAACGCCTCGAGGAGTTGTCAGCCATCAACCATTAGTCATCCAGTTGCCGGCAACCTCGCGCGCTATCTCTTCCCATTTCGGCGGCCAGCGCGCTCTGCCAAAGGTTCAGGACAAACGGCCCGCTGCCGAGCTTTCTGTTGCACCGGCCGGACCAGCAGGATCGGGATGCCAGCGCGGTGGAGGACTTGGTCAGCGACCGAGCCAAGGACTATCCGGCGCAGACCGGTGCGTCCATGAGTGGACATGGCGATCAAGTCCACCCCGTGCTCCCTTGCACACTCGATGATCTCATCGGCGGGCGAGCCATACCTCACGAGGCAAGACACCTCCACCTGGAGACCGTCAAACCGGGCAGCGATTCGCCTCAGGTACTGCTCAGCACGGTTGATCTCACCTTCCAGCACCTCAGCGATTGTCGAGATGTTGGGCAGCACCGCCTGCTCCATTTCGCTGTCGGCAATCGCTACCAAGGGTACAGTACTCAACACCTGTAGCAGAACGATCTGACTGTGAAAGTGCCGGCTCGCTTCGATGACCGAGGGAAGAACAGCTTCGGCCAAGGACGACCTATCAAGCGGAACCAAGATCTTCCCAAACATGGCTCTTCTCCTTGGTCAGCAGCGGTCCATGGAGGGGCGGGCGAGCGCCGTTGCTCACCCTCCGGCTTGCCGGCCCGGACGATAACCCGGTCATAGGCTCTGCCGGCACTTTCCTTTCCCTCCGTCTAGAACGATGATATCGCGTCAGCCCTCTGTTGCCATCCGATCAAAGGCGAATCTTCGGTTAGCCAAAAGATCACGACCCCTTGTCGGTTTCGTTTAGGGACGCCATGCCCTCTCGCAGAGCATACAGAGCAGCCTGAGTGCGACTGGCCAAATGGAGCTTGCCGAGGATGCTGCTTACGTGTGCGCGCACGGTGGCTTCGGTAATCACCAATTGAGCGGCGATCTCATGGTTGCTCAGACCTCGCGCCATCAGCCGAAGAACCTCTATCTCTCGGTCGGTCAGAGGATCCGCAGTCGCCGACTGTCTTACGGGGTGTGATATCTCCTGCAACACGCGGCGGGCGATGCTTGGGTGGAGCGAAGATTCCCCACGATAGACACTTCGAATCGCCCGCACTAGGTCATCGGGCTCGGAATCCTTGAGCAGATAACCTAGGGCACCGGCCTTTATCGCCGGAAAGACCTTATCGTCAGCAGCGAAGCTTGTAAGTACGAGGATGCGAACTTCGGTAAGTTGAGCCACAATCTGCCGGGTCGCCTCGATGCCGTCCAATCCCGGCATCACAAGATCCATCAAGATCACGTCCGGCCGTAACGCCTGTGCCGCGACCAGCGCCTCCTGGCCGTTTCCGGCCTACCCTACCACCTCGATGTCCGCTTCAGTCGCCAGTAGGGCACGGACGCCTTTGCGAACAATGACGTGATCGTCAACGATTAGGACACGGATCAGTCCTTCAGCCATTGGACAAGCCTCCTCGGGGGAACCTATGGCGTGGTCGGAAACGTAGCCGTAGGCTTCGAACCTGCGTCCTACCGCAGAAGGGCGGTCCTTGCACGGAAGGACCCGGCAGTTCGCTTTTGGCGAAACGCCCCAACGAATGGTGCGGCCCCGTTTTGCCCACTCCTCGTCGCTTTGCCGTTAGATCCAGGCGGGCAGCTGTGCTATGGAGTGGTCACGTGGATCGTAAGTGACCACGACCCTCACAACGGTGCCTTCTCCCGGTGTGCTCTGGACTGTAAGCCTCCCGCCGACCCGCTGGGCCCGTTCGGTCATCCCACGCAGGCCCAACCCGCCTCTGTCGCCGGCTGATGCCAGCTCGAACCCAGCGCCATCGTCGCGTACCTCTATCAGCGCGCTCTGGCCGACGAATTCCAATCTGACCATCACATGCTTAGCCCCGGCATGCTTCAGCACGTTGTTTAGAGCCTCTTGGGCGATACCGTAGAGTTCCTCTTCGACGGGGATGGGCAACCGTTTCTCCCCTACGACCTTCAACTCGGCGCGTAGCCCGGCCCGTCTCTCGACGCCTTCCAGGCGGCTTTGAAGAGCCGCAACCAGCCCTTGTTCTGCGAGCAGCGGTGGACGCAGTTCGAAGACGAGTAACCTCATTTCCCGGAGCGCCTCCTGGGCTGTGGCCTGAAGTTCGCGCAAGTGCTCCGCGGTGGTATCGAACTTCTGCGCCGCCAGCATCCGCGAAGCCGCTTCGGCATAGAGGGTTATGCTGAACAGGGATTGGGTCACCGAGTCGTGCAATTCGCGAGCGAGCCGCTGCCGCTCCTCCATGACTGCCAGTTGCTCTACTTGCCGATAGAGCCGGGCATTCTCAATGGCTATGGCGACGGCATTGGCGATGCCCGAGCACAGCGCTATCTGTTCGTTCGTGAAGAAGTAGGGCTTCTTGAAGGTGCTGGCAATCGCTGCCCCCAATACCCGATACCCGATCCTAATCGGCACTGCCAGCACAGATATCCAGCCTAGAGCCTGAGCGGTTTGGTCACTAACTCGGGGATCGGACCGCGCGTCGCGGCAGGTCACGGGTGCCTTCTCCTCCAGCAATTCCTGGATTAAGGGATCTCTTTCCGGCGTTAGACATGGGAGGCGAGGGACTTGCCGGTCTGCATTCCTGGTCCCTTTCGCCTCTGCCGAAGGGACTAGCATCCCATGCTCCTCGTCGAGGAGGTATATGCAGCAGTACCGTCCGCCGACCGCCAAAGTGATCGAATCAGCCACTCGCCTTAGTACTTCGTCGAGCTCCAGTGAACTGCCAGCCGTTTGAACCGCATACAACATTATTGCCGTACGCTTTTGCTCCTCACGCAGGTCATCATGCATCGCTCGGGCATAAAGATGGCCAGCTCGCCCTACCATATAGCATAGGCACCTGTCGATCTGCCCCAACGTTTCTCCAGGTTCAGGTGAACTGGCTGGAAGCCAGTTCCCGATCGCGCGCAGGGTCGTGTCTTTCAACAACACCAGGGCTTCTATCACCTCGCCGATATCGAACCCCTGTGGCAACCGGTCGACACTTATCGCCGCTAGATAGCTTTCTAGCGCCGCATAGGAACCGACTGAAAGGGCTTCGGCGACTGATCTAAGCGCCTGTGTCGCAGAGGCCTCGAGCTCTGCGACGGGTCGCTCCTTGTAGTGGGAATACCCCATCTGCTGGACGGTTTGGGCCCAAGACGCGGCAATCTGGGCACAATATAACTCCAGCAGCGTCCCTGGGTCTAATGCCTGCTGGGACAGACTACCGCTATTCATCGATCCCTCTTGGCAAGAGTGCGAGGAAATCACCCACGCCAGAGTATAAGTCCCTAAGTAGAGGCCAGTCAAGCGTGATCGCAATTTGAGCTTAGCTTGGATCCCGGCTTTCGCCGGCGCGATGGGCTGGTGTCTGTGTCTTGGTCATCCAGTGCCCAATGAGAGTCCCCGCTATTGTGGTCCTTCTGCCGAACGATCGAATCCAGAAGGCGAATGTAACTTGGACCGCCTTAAGGAAGCAATGGCAGGCGGCCCCGTCATGCCGGCTTTCGCCGAAACCCGGACCAGGTTGGCGCGCAGTCCGGGGGGTGCCCTGACGTCGTGGGCTTGGCATGACTATGCCGCTTCATTCTTCTTACTGCTAATACCTCTAATCTCCTGCAGGACCTCTTCCAGATTCGGCAACTTGCTGGGATCTTCGGAAATCCAGCGGTAACGTACGATGCCGCTCTGATCCACGACAAAGACGGAGCGCTTAGCCACCCGCTCGAGACCGTGCAAGTCGGCCATTTCGACGCCGTACCGTGGAATGACCTTTCGGTTGAAGTCGCTCAGCAGGGGGAAATAGTAACCCATCTTCTCGGCAAAGGCCTGATGGCAGTAAGGGCTGTCCACGCTTATGCCCAACACCTCGGCATTCAACTTATAGAACTCTTCGATCTCGTCCCGAAACTCGGTTAGCTCGTGAGTTCAGGTGCTACTGAAGTCGAGCACATAAAAGGCTACGACGGCGACCTTGTCCTTCAGGACGTCATGCAGCGACACACTTTCCTGCATCGTACGGGGCAGGTTGAAATCAGGGGCCCTTTTCCCCACATCGACTGGAGTCATGATCCTAACCTCCTTTGCTCTCGCTTGAATGAAGCGACGCAATTCTCAGGTTGTCCTCGTGGCAGGGGTGACCGAGACTCGTCCGTGCGCTGGGCCGGTGCAAGGGCGAGGTTCCGTACGTCTGCTGTCCGTACCAACCCAAACGGTGTCGTTCTATCCGGGAACTGCTCGGTTGACCTCTTATGGGCTTCAAGATCCATGCCACTTGACAAGGTAGGTGGGGTACGCTTGTTGAGGGACGACGAAGTGGCATGCATGTTGCGGTCAGGGAAAGGGAGGAGGTTCAAGTGGTTCAAAGCTCTTCAGCAAGACTGGGGCCTACTTTGCCCTATCGGGTCGATATCTCCCGAGGATTGAGCGCAAGAGAGGTCGAACGCCTCTTGGCCACGTATGGTCCAAACCGTTTGGTCCCGGAGGCGCGCGCTAGGGTTTGGCAGCGCTATTTGCAGCCTTTTCTTAGTCCCATGGCGCTCTTGCTACTCGGCGCTGGGGCGGTCTATCTCTTTCTGGGAGAACTGATCGACGCCGCCATTGTTCTTGGAGCGGTGATTCCCATCGTCCTCGTTGACTATATCATGGAGTCGCGCGCGGAGCGCACCCTAGAGAAACTCAGGGGCCTGGCGGCACGGCGCGTATTAGTGTTGCGAGATGGGCGATGGCAGGAAATCCCCAGTGATCGGCTCGTGCCCGGGGATATCTGTGATCTGCGCGAAGGAGACATCGTCCCTGCCGACATGGTCTTGCTCTCCGGTTCGGATATCCAGGTGGATGAATCGGCTCTTACTGGGGAATCTCAGCCGGTGTCTAAGACCCCTTCTGCTGGAGGGTTCAGCCCTGGAGTGATCGGCGAACGTGCCGACCAGTTGCTGGCAGGCACAACGATGTTGAGCGGTCACGGCATCGGCCAGGTAATCGCCACTGGGCGCCACACGGAGTACGGTGCGCTGGGTTCCTTGGTGGCCGAGATCACCCCTCAACCCACGCCACTACAACGTTCCATCAGGAAGCTCGTCTGGACCTTCGCCGTGGTCGCAGCCATATTCTGCTTTGGTGTAGTCATCCTCACTCTTTGGCAGGGCGCTTCCTGGCCCAATTCGCTGATAGCTGGGGTCAGCCTGGGCATTGCGGCAGTGCCGGAAGAATTCCCCATGGTCTTCACCCTATTCCTTACAATTGGCGCTTGGCGTATGGCGCGGCGGAACGCCCTCATCCGGCGGCTGGCCGGTGTTGAGACGCTGGGCAGCACCACTGTAATCTGCACTGACAAGACGGGCACGTTGACCGAAGGAAGAATGAGGGTTGGGGCTCTTGCCGTGGATGGAAACACCATTCCTGCCGAAGACGTTTCGCTGTCTGAACCAGAGATGGCCCTGCTGACTGCCGCCGTCCTAGCCTCCGAGCCAGAGCCCTTCGACCCTATCGAGTTTTCCATCATGGAGTTCTCCCAATGTAAGTGTCTGGACCCTGGTGGCATCTTTGCTGCACACACTCTAGTGCATGAATACCCCTTTGACCAAGAGTTGAAACGGATGTCGCACGTCTGGCGATCATCGCGTGGTGAACTACGACTCTATGTCAAGGGAGCCATGGAAGGGATCTTATCCCATTGCCTGATCAGCGAAGAACGAAAGTCTCAAGCTGAGTTGGCAAATCTGACCATGGCCCGGCAAGGTATGCGCGTCATCGCCGTGGCGACGAAGCGGCTACGGCAGGTGTCCGGCAACAGGAAACAGGACGAGGCCAATCTGCATTTCCGCGGTCTGATCGGCTTCGTCGATCCGCCGCGTCCTGAAGCCCGCCAAGCCGTGGAGGAATGTCAACGAGCCGGCATCCGCGTAATCATGATTACCGGGGATCATCCAGTTACAGCGCATGCTGTGGCCGAAGCGGTGGGTCTTTACCACGACAACGATAGCGTTGTCTTAGGAGAGCAACTGGAGGCTGCCAGCGACGAAGAGTTCCGGTCACTGATCGCCAATGAAAGCATCTTCGCGCGGATAACGCCTTCTCAGAAATATCGGCTGGTGACCGGCCTACAGCAGGCCGGTCAGGTGGTGGCGATGACCGGCGACGGGATCAACGACGCTCCGGCGCTGAAGAAGGCCGATGTCGGCGTGGCCATGGGGCGGCGGGGCACTGAGGTTGCGCGGGAAGCGGCTACCATGGTTCTTCTAGATGACAACTTCGCTACCATTGTGGAGGCGGTGAAAGAAGGGCGCCGGGTCTTTGACAGCATCCGCCGGTCGTCTCGGTACCTGGTGGCGTTCCACACGCCTATTCTCCTTTCCGCGCTGATCGTGCCTTTGCTCGGGTGGTCACTCCTGCTCTTGCCGGTATACCTGGTCTGGCTAGAGCTGATCGTGCACCCAACTGTATCGTTGGTATTTGGCGGCGAATTCCCAGATCCACGAGTGATGAACCGTCCGCCACGGAGCCTCAAAGAGCCGATCCTATCAGGAAGCACCATCTTGTGGATGGTGATCGTTGGATTTGTGGTCTTCGTTGGCGTCGTCGCTCTCTACGGCTGGGGCCTTGCCCAGGGCTTCGACATTGGACGGGCGCGGGCACTGGCACTGGCAGACTTGATCCTCGCTGGTACGGTGCTTGTTCTTGGCGAACGCTGCCCCACAGAACCCATTTGGAAATGCAGCCTATCTAGCAATCGATTCCTGCTGCCAATTATTGCGGGCACTCTTGCCAGTCTAGTCTTTGTCCTCTACGTCCCGGCGATCAGTTCGCTCGTTAGCCTGGCGCCTCCCCATGCCAGAGACTGGTTGACCATTTTGCCGGTAGCCCTATCGACAACTCTCTGGGTAGAGGTGGTAAAGGCGTGGCGAAACTGGAAACAGAAGCATTCGGGAACGTCATAGACTCATTGGTTCTCGGATTCCTTCTTCTGTACTGGTAGCTCCTCTTCGTAGCTGGGATTCTCTTCGATAGCGATCTCGCGACCGAAACGATCGTATTTGGGGGTCAGCGGACGGCGGCCCAGCGGGAGCCGCCACACGCTGACGAAATAGGGGACAAATAGCACTACGGTGACGAACACGAGAAAAGCGATCACGTACTCGATGGCTTTTACCACTGGCCCTATCCTCCATCGTCTTGCTATTCTGGCAGGGGCTGAAGCTCCTGCAGCGTCACCGATAGCCTGACCTGTCTATCGACAGCGGCTACTTGATGCCAGGGAACAAAGTAGTCGGGGACCCCTGCCTCGACGGCAAGCATCTCCAGTCTCTGCAAGCCCACCCGCCCAAGCAACGACGGTTCGCCAACCAACAGACCGGTCACGCAGAGGCGCTCATCCACCATCTCCGCGCGAATATCCGCTATCCGACCAATCGTGCGGCCTACCCTGTCGATTACTTCACGTCCAACTAGCTCATGATACGTGATACGCACTTGACTAAGCTCCAGGGATTCTGCCGATAATCCGCTGCGAAATGGCATTCTGCAGTCGTTGCAGTCCTAGTTCTTCCCTGGACTTGGACAAATGCACGACGACGTCGATCTTCGTCACCAGATCCCAGTCGATGTACACCGGATGGGGATCTGTGATACCGAGTAAACGGTACACGCCGCGCATGATCCGGCTCATCCAAGGCCCCATGTCTCGGGCGAGAGCACCGGTCTGGCTGATGATCGCCTTGACCGCCAGGCACCCTTCACCATTGGTCTCCAGCAGGAGGTCATCCACTTTCCCACACCGGCGATGGTTCACATCGAGCATTTGCTTGTCGAGCACGACTACGCCAAGGTTCATATCAACTGACTCCTGGGAGGATCAGCAGGGGAATCACCGAAATCGTCACCATAGACAGCAAGATCGCTAGGAAAATAGCAAGCGCGTTTACTGGCCATGAGTTTACCTGCTCACCCATATACAGAGGGTCATTGGCTACCACCAGCAAGGGCACAAAAGTGAAAGGCAAGGAAAAGGCCGCAATAGCCATGGCCCAGAGAGTCAAGCCGATTGGATTGACGCCGGTGACGGCCACCACAATGGCAAGAGGGATCATCACCGTGTAGACCAAGCTGAAGACCGGCGCATCCCGAGGTCGAAAGTGCTTTCCCCAGTCGAAGCCCAAGTACTGGGCCACGCCATACGCGGTACTCAGAGAACATTCCAGGCCGGCGCCTAGTGACACCGCGAAAACGCCGATCAGAAACAGCACCCAGCCCACTCCGTCAAGAACCCCAGTAACCGCGCTGCCAAGGTCCCCCAAGCCAGGATTGTTGTTCGGAAAGAGCGCCACCGCCGCCACAAGCACGATCGCGAGGTCCACCACGGCACCGAAGGCTGTGCCTATGGTCGAGCTGACGCGGTTCAAGATCAGATCTTCCCCCTTCCATTCCTCTTCCATCGCTCCTGAGGAATAGAAGTAGAACTGGTAGGGGGTCATGTAGGCGCCAAGAAGGCTGACGACCATGAAGAGGTACGAGGCGATGCTCACGTGCGGGATGCTCGGAAAGACCAACTCCTTGGCGATCTCTCCCCAGGGAGGCTGCACCAACACCATGCTCGCGACGAAAACGAGTGTGGCTAGGCCGAGAAGCGCCGTACCCACGTCCAAGAGACTGAAGCTGGCCTTCCAGAGGATCAGCCACAGGAAGAAGGCAGCAAAGGGAAACCATATCAAGTACGAGACTCTAGAAGCAAGCTGCAAGGCGAGCGCCATGCCCGCCAATTCGGCCACGAGGGTGAGAGAGTTGGCAATGATCGCCGAAAAGAGCGGAATGAGCGCCAACTTGTAGCCGAGCCGCTCGCGAATGAAGTCGAACACCGGTCTGCCAGAGGCAACGGCAACGCGCCCGCTCATCTCGGTGAAGAGTATGGCACCCGCAATGCCGGGGATGAGCGTCCACAAGAGTGAATAACGAAACTGGCTTCCGGCCTGCATAGCGGTGACGATACCACCAATATCTACAAAGCCACCTACGGCGGTAAGGAGTCCCAGGGCGATGCTGCCCACCGTCTTCAGCCTCAAGTCCTATACCTCCAGACAGGAGCGAGCACTTTGCATGCCAGGGACCGGCTTTCTGCCACCGTGGCGAATCGGGGAATGGCAGGGCTTCTGTGAGAGCCTAGATTGCCGTTTTCGCTAGGGTTCCCCGGGTTCCCATGGGGGCATCGCCGCGGATGAAAAAGGCTTGTGGCGTTTCAGAGGAATGACGGGGGTCTCGGCGGGACATTTCTTCGTCACCCCGGCGCAAACCGGGGCGCGTGGGTACAGTATGGAAGCCCCCTGCAGGGGGCTGGATCCTGGCTCTCGCCAGGATGACAGAGGGCCACCCCTGTCATAATGGGACGAGCGGGATAACAGGATCATTCTCGACAGAGTGATCAGCCGGTCCCTACGAGAACCACATTGCCCTCTGGTCGATAGCGACTGAAGAAGATGTCGTTCAGTAACTCCTTGCCATCCTTGGTCACTTTCCGCCTGATCGTGACGTCTACGCCGTCCTGCGGCTCCTCCACCTGCACCTGACGGCCCTTGGCCAGACCCGAGGTCTCTCGAGTGATTAGAGTGTGGTCTGCAGGCACGACATTAGAAAGATACGGTCCATCGACCGTCACCTGCCAATCGGGGCTGACACCATAGAGGGCGAAGTAGATCCGCGAGTCATCGGAGCGGCTTTGAATAAGCACGTAGTTGTCGGAGTTGTTGCGAAAGCGGAAATCGAGCTGCCCTTCGTAAATGGTTGCGTCCAGGCCTGCCGGTGGCTCGTAGCGCACCATCCGATAGGCGTGTGGATGCCGCTCAAGGATCTCATAGCCACCGTAAAACACCGATTGAAAGAGGGTGGTGGATACTTGGCAGATGCCTCCTCCGACGTCTGGCACGGTGTCGGTACCGATAATCGCGAACCCCGTCTGAAAACCGGTTTCTGTCGTCATTTCTCCGACTTCCTGCAAGAAGCTGAATTCCTGTCCAGGAGCCACTACCACACCGTCCAGGCGTGACGCCCCCAGGCGAACATTATGCGCTCGCTCCGGAGTCGATCCGGCATACGATGTGCTGCGTTCCACGATCTTGTCCTTGACTACGATGCGCGCCATGTCGTCGATAGACACTGAAGGTTTCTCGATCTGCACTGGGAGATCTACAATCCGATCGCTAGTACCCGCCTTCTCGGCCAGCAGCGCCACCACCTTAGGCACGTCGACAGTACGCCCGTTCAGACTAGGCCGGGTGGGAGTCAATTGCCCTTCCCGGAGATCGAACCGAGCGTTCTGTGGCTTTCGGTCGATCTCCTTGGCCAGTTGCGCCCCGAAAGCCGTCAGCCGCTCCTGGTCCAATACTGGGGTGGTCACCAGCTTCCCGCCAGTCTCAGTGGACGTAAAGGTGAGCATGCCAGCAATCTGCTCAACAGAAAGCGTCCAGCTTCTCTTCGTGCTCTTCTGAACCAAGCCGTTGTCCCACATCGTATCCTCAGCCACATACTGCACTGTGAGTGGTGCGCTGACCATCATCTCGGCCTTGGCCTTCGCTTCCTGCAAATCGGCATCTACAATTGCCGGCCGCACAGTCTTCACTGGCAGGTCCCTCGGCGGGACGGTCATGTTGGCAAAGGCGGCGACCAGCGTCTTAGAGAGGGACTGCTGATCGAGATTCAGGCCGTCTTGCGCCGGCAGCAGTCTGACTCTAGTCCCATCGAGCATCAACGCAGCGTTGACGGCCGGCCTGTCGATCTCCTTGGCGAGGCCAAGGAGTGCTTGAGCATGCTTCTGATCGTCAATGGCCAGCTCAGGATGGATCACAGTGCCGTTGCCAACGGTCTGGATTTGCCTCACCAACGGGGCAATGATGCCACTGTTCCGGCCCACAGCAAAAGCGGCAGACACCGTCGCCTCGATATTGTACTTCCCGCCGAGTTCGCCGGGAGTGATCTGCCATGTGCGACCCTCGTATTGCAGCGTGATGGGGGTGTTCAGGTAGCCGCCAATCTCGGCTTCGATTAGCTTTCGGGCCTCAACCTGAGTCAGCCCGCTCAGATCAACACCCTGCATCTTCACTCCCGGAAAGACCCGCTGATGGTAGATCAGTTCGTAGGCCCCAGCCAGGCCGACGGATGTGAGGAACACAAGCCCCACAACTGAAAGCGCAATCCACTTAGCCCAGTTCTGCCTTGGTCTGCTTCTCGTGCCTGGCGCACGTTGCCTCCCCTCTACCGAATGCTCGTTTGCCTCTGTTGCTGCTCTTGAGAACATGCCCCTTCATCCTCTTGTGCGCTTTGTGTCCATCCGACGATGTATCACCGGAAGGCTCTAGGGAGCCTATTCTATAACGTGGCGTGGGTTGCCGGATAAGTTCTTGGTCGAGTCTCCATGCAAATGCTCGCTGTTGCATTATACCACGAAGCGCCATTCCTTCACGCCATTCAGGCCCCATCTGCACCATGAACACGTTGTTAGATCCCATTTGCTGGTGGCACAGTCCATCTCTGCCGAGATGAAAGATGCTTCATCAAGGCCAAGCCAGGCTGTCACGGGAATTTCATCCACTCTTTCTATACTGAAGAGGCAATATGGCGTCAGATGTCCAAAGCAGCACCTCGAGGCACGTAGTCCCCAGTTCGCATTGGCAATCTCATCGGCAGTGGCGGCAAGGATCCGTCTGTAGCGCGGAGGGACAGGCCCTCCGCCAAGGGAATTTGGTTCTCAGATGTCATTGAGGTCTCGTATGTTTCGAAAGTCTCTGAATAACAGGGCGACCTGGCGCTTGGCAAAGTAGGGGAGGCGACCAATGCTCGACGCCATCGATCATGCAGAACGTGTCAGCCTGCTTGGGCTAAACATACATAATCTGACTTATGAGCAAACCATGAATGCAATCCATACCCTGATTCAGAAGCGAAGGAAGAGCATGGTCTGCTTTGTAAATGCCCATTGTGTAAACGTCGCATGCCGAGACGAGGAATACCGGTGTAGCCTGAGAAGCGCCGAAATGGTCTTGCCGGATGGTAGTGGCGTTCTTATCGGCTCGCGAATCCTGCACACCCCAATTCGTGAAAACCTTAACGGTACGGATCTCATTCCCAAGCTCTGCGCAGCCGCGGCGAAGGATGGCTGCACAGTCTTTCTGCTCGGTGGAAAGGCCGGCGTAGCCGAGGCGGCAGCCGCGAACTTGGAGATTACGTATCCCGGGCTGCGCATTGTCGGCACGCACCACGGGTACTTCAGGGACGGGGATGCAGGGGCCATCATCGAGATCATCAACCAGGCCAAGCCTGACATCCTGCTTGTGGCCTTAGGGGTTCCGCTTCAAGAGAAGTGGATCGCTGCCAACCGGAGCCGGCTTGATGTCGGAATATGCTTTGCCGTCGGCGGCCTCTTCGACTTCCTATCGTGTCGCATACCGAGAGCCCCCCTTTGGCTGAGGAAATCAGGCCTGGAATGGTCCTTCCGCCTGCTTATGGAACCCCGCCGTATGTGGAAGAGATACCTGATCGGCAACTCGCTCTTCCTTGCACGCATCGGCCGAGCAAGGCTTTCTATGGCATTCAGCCGGAAGAATCCTCTAAGCAGAGGAGGGGGATATGCTACGCCTACCAGATATCAGTAAGCGCACCCTCTACCAGTGGGGGTTGGTCGGAGGGGACGCTTTGGGAATCATCGCCGGCTTCTTGTCGGCCTATGGTCTGCGTAACACGCTCGACGAGGCGCTCCCCTATTCGGCATCCTTGGCCTCCTTGCTGCCGCCTGTTCTATTGATGACCATTCTTGCCATTCTCTTGTTTGCCTTCTCTGGCCTGTACAGTCCGAATAACGCCCGAGTGCATTCGATGGCCGAGACGCTCTATAGCTTGGCAGCAGGGGTCTCCATCAGTGTGACTATTGCCCTCATGGCGAATTTCACGATCCGCTCTAGCGTTCAATCTCGGTTGCTCTTCGCGCTGGCTTGGGTCTTGGCGATCGCCTTCGTCGCACTGTTTCGCGTGCTGGCCCGCCTCTGGCTTAGCGTGGAGCGAGCGAAAGGTAATGCTATTGACAAGGTGATCATCGTGGGAGCCAGACAGATCGGCTTGGCGCTGAAGCGGAACATCGATCGCCGGCCATGGCTTGGCTATTCTGTCGCCGGCTTCGTCGACGATCAGCCCGACGATGAGTTCCTGACAACGCCCAACCGGCCCCTGCTGATTGGCGGATTGGAGGATCTGAATCGCCTGATCGGTGAGTTAGACATCAGTGAAGTGATCATTGCCTTGCCTTCGGGTCATCATGGACAGGTACCGCGGATCATGCGCCAATGCCAGGCGCAAGGGGTGCGATTTCGCCTTGTTCCCGACCTCTTCGAGATCACTCTTAGCCGGTTGGAACCCGTCGTGATCGGCGGCATACCCTTGATCGGCATTCGTTCGGAGGTCTTCCATGGGTGGAACCAGAAGGTCAAGCGGGCAATCGATATCGCCATCGCTTCTGCAACACTTATCGCCCTCGCGCCGCTACTGGCGATCATTGCAATCGCCATTAGGCTCGATTCGCCAGGTCCCATCCTCTTCCGGCAGCGACGTGTCGGCCTGGGTGGCAATACCTTTGAGATCTTCAAGTTTCGCTCCATGTATCAGAACGCCGAAGCGTTGATCCACGAGTTGCGCGCCCAAGCGGGGGCTAAAGACCCCACTTTCAAGATGGTTGATGACCCCCGGATCACCAGAGTGGGCCGGGTCATCCGGCGCTTTAGCCTCGATGAGCTGCCGCAACTGCTCAACATTATCAAGGGAGACATGAGCCTGGTCGGTCCACGCCCGCCGATCCCCTATGAAGTCGAGATGTATGAGGAATGGCAGAAGCGGCGGCTGGAGGTCATTCCTGGACTAACAGGGCTCTGGCAAGTGAGTGGCCGCAGCGAACTAAGCTTCTCCGAAATGGTGAAGCTCGATCTCTACTATATCGAGAATTGGTCCCTAAGTTTGGACTTGAAAATTATGCTGCGTACTATTCCTGTAGTGCTAGCCAGCCGCGGGGCATACTAGTATTCTTTCACCGTGGGCTTCGCGATGGCGCAGACCGAGTCAGCTTCGGACACTGACTCGGTCTGGCAACCTTCTACCTAGTGGACAGACGAGTCGCGTGTCCGCTAGCCCAATCTTCCTTCCGACGACGGTAGACGATCTCGTCTCCGGGACGCTTGCCACTAGTGGATTTGCCGCGAATTCTCCGCTCCAGTTCGTCGAGCCTGGCAACTACGGCCGCCGACTGCTGTCGAACTTCCGCTATTGTGGCCCGGATCGCCTCCGGTGCTCCCCGGTTGCACGCGTCCACGAAAGCAGCCACCGACTGGTGGAAAGCCTGGTGTGGCTGGTCGATAAGGTGGTACTCTGGGAAATGGCCGAATTCGATAGCGCCGCGACCGCTATACCACTTCCCTAGAGCGCAGTCGGTATGAGAAGAAGCCTGCTCCACGTCGATGCTCTCTTTGCCGGTCAATACGGCTTCGCAGCGTTTGACCCAGTTCAGGTGTGCGCGCCTGAACACGTCCAGCAATTCCAATTGCTCATCTACATCGAGTTCCCCGGAGCTGGAAGCCTTGAACTGAGCTGCCGATTCTCGTAGCATTTGAGCCATCTGCCACAAAGTATTGGCACTCGCTACAACCTGACCGACGTGAGCGGCCATTTCTTGGGCCGCTGCCGTGACCTCTTCGGCGGCCGCGCCGTTCTCTTGACTCACTGCCGCGATGGATTCGACTGACCTAATCACTTCGTTCGAGCCGGCCTTCATCTCTTCGGTCGCCGCGGCATTCTCCTCTGCGATGGCCGAGACACTGTCCATAGCTTGCACTACCTCAGCTCTGACAGCAGCCATCTCTTGAGCAGCCGTTAGGATTTCGCGCACCTTGTCTGCTGTAGTCTCTGCGGCGACAAGTATCTCCTGCAGCGCCTGGCCCGCTTCTTCCGTTAGCATCGAGCCACGTTCTACCCCTTGCACCCCATCCCCCATCGCTCGCACGGCATCAGCTGTATCGCGCTGGACGGTCTGGATAAGGGTGGCGATCTCCTTGGTAGCCTCAGAGGAGCGCTCGGCTAGCTTGCGCACCTCGTCTGCAACCACAGCAAACCCTTTCCCGTGCTTTCCAGCCCGCGCCGCCTCGATGGCGGCGTTCAAGGCCAGCAGGTTTGTCTGCTCGGCAATGTCGTCGATGGTCTCCACGATGTTGCCGATCTCCTCCGAGCGATTCCCCAGTTCACCAATCCGGTCTGCGGCCTCGGTCACCGTCTCCTTGATGACTGCCATGCCCTGTGCCACTTTGTCTACCGCAGCAGTACCTCGCCTGGCGGCCAGAGAAGTGGAATCGGCCACCGACGCTACCGCCAGCGAGTTCGCTGCGACTTGATCGATGACACCCGATATGTGCCCGAGGCTTTTGGAAGCATGCTGCGTGCCTCGGGCCTGCTCCTGCGCGCCCGAGGCAATCGCGCCAATTGCCTTGGAGAGTTGCTCGACGCAGGCCACGGTCTGGTGGACAGAGGAGCTTTGATCCTGCGTACCCTTGGCCACTTCTTGAATACTGGAAGCGATCTGCTGAGTGACAGCACCCGCTTGTTCTGCGACCTGGGAGAGCGCCCGGCTGGACTGGTCGACCCGGGCGGCATTCTCCACCACCTGGGCTACCAACTGACGTAGGACGCCGTTCATCCGGGAAAACGCTTGCCCCGTTTCGCGCAATTTGCGAACCATCAGGTTGAACGATTCTGCCATCTGTCCGGTCTCGTCCTTGGATCTCACTGGCACTTCGGCAGTCTCAATCGTCAATGTGCGCGTCAGATCGCCTTTGGCGGTCGCGTCGAGTTCCGCTGCCAGATTGGCCAGATCTACATTGCCGATCTGAGCTGCTCTCTTGGCCATCTCGGCGACTGGCTTTGCCGATTGCCTGGTGACAAACCATACCACAAGGGCGATTACTGCCAACACGCCCAACATCGAGAAAATGATCTGCCACGTAGTCCCTGCGACCGCCGATTGGATCTGCTGAATAGAGAGGCCCACCCGAAAGGCCCCCCAGTGCTTTCCCCCAACGGTGATTGGTACGGAGAGATCCCACATCACTTCCCCGGTATCCCTGTGGTATACTTGCTGAAGGAACGAAGCGGTGTTTCGCGCGGCTTTCAGCCCTACCTCGTCGTCAAAGATCCGCTTGGTCCGGTTGACCGACGAGTCATCCGACTGAGAATACTTGGTGTTGTGGGTAGGAAGATAGCCGTTCTGGTCCACAGCTACGGCGAAGACGACGGTGTCATCTTTTAGGAATTCATCTTCGACCCGCAACAGTGTCTGGTCGGTGAAGGAATCGTAGGCCGTATGGTATTTCTGCGGGTTAGTGCCGGGGATCGGCTGGTAGTTCGTGTCAAACACCTGCTCACTGGTGAGCCTTCCCGAACTGATGGCTTGCTCGAGAATGCTGGACACTGTCTGCGCCCCTGTCAGCGCCAATATCCGGCCTTTCTCCAGCAGCGCTTCTTCCTGCGCGCTCCGCTGTTCTTGCACATCGAAATACGTGAACACAGCGAGGATGATGGATAGCGGCATAAGGACCGCGAGCGCGGCCTTGACCTGAAGCCGACTTCGAACCCACATGACAATTCGCCCAACCACGGCTTTGACTCCTTTCCGATTCTTCCACTCCTATAGGTAGTTATCTGCAACAAGGGTCGGTCACTTGAGGCCCCGGACATAGCAGCTTCTGGGGCTGCTGCAGTTTGACACTGTAAAGGCTTTTTGGTACGATAAAGCGAGGGTAGATGAATGAGTAAGCTAACTGAAAAGCTGCGTCGCGTCGCTTCGGGCGAGTCATCGCGAATTGGTTTCGGCGTATCGACGTCGGAGAAGAAGCAGGGGCCTTTGCTGCTATTGGTCGCCATCCGCCCGAGTGACATCGGGCTGATTGACGAGACGGTTAGCGGCATAGTTGACGGAGTCTTGCTCTACCCTTCTGATGAACGCCGCGAAACCAGTCTTCCGCCAATGAGCCAGAAGAACAGTAACCTGCCTTACGGCCTTTGGACGAAATCGCCGGCCGAAGCCAAGCGCTTCCACGAAGCCGGAGGCGACTTTGTGGTCTTCCCCGCGGCCGGCACACCCCTTCCCCTGCTGAGCATGGGACAACTTGCCCGCGTCTTGGAGGTTGACCGTCAGCTATCCGACATTGCGCTGCGGACGGTGGAGACGACGAGCGTCGATGCCGTGCTCCTGGATGGCAGATTGCCCGATGGAGTCGCCGCCGACGTGCAATGGCTGTTAGAGACGCAACGAGTGGGATTGCTGACCAGGAAGCCGATCATACTGTCGATTGATAGGAAGCCGGACAGCGAACAGCTGGCGGCACTAGCCGAAACGAGCGTGCTAGCCGTAGTGGTCTCGCTTGGGTCGCCTGCAGATGTCGAGAGACTCTCGAACTACCATCAGGCGATCGCCGCTTTGCCACCGCGGGGCAGACAAGGCACTCCCAAGCGAGTGCCCATCCTGCCTCTGCAGGAGATGCAGAGATTGGGCGGTCACTAGTAGCGCATGCCGAAGCCATGGATCATCAATTGCTCAATCACCAGCCGCGATTCATCGTTGACAGCAATGTAGGCAGACTTGGCAAGTGGCTCCGTCTTCTTGGCTATGACACGCTGTTTATCCATCCGATCGAGGATGGAGCGCTAGTTGATATTGCGCTTAGTGAACAGAGGATCCTTCTAACGAAGGATACGCATGTTCTGAGGCGCCGGCTGGTTACCTCCGGCCAAGTGACGGCTCTCTTAATCGAGGGGGACGGCGTAATGGAGCAACTCCGCCAGGTCGCGGAGGCCTTCGGTCTTGATCCCTCTAGCCGTCGTTTCTCGCGCTGTAACGAATGCAATGAGCCGCTTGTTGCCAAGGCTCGCGAGGATGTGCGTGATCTCGTGCCTCGTTACGTCTACGAGACACAGTCTCGTTTTACCTTCTGTCCACGGTGCGGCCGCGTATTCTGGTCGGGAACCCACTGGGCGAGAATGACCGAGAGGTTGAATGACCTTCTTCGGGAGGGATAGGTCCTGGCCGACAATTGCTAGCTTCTTGCCATGACCTCCTTCCTAGCCTGCCGTTCTTGACAACGTCGCGCATAGGCATATGATCTGGGTGACTTGCTTGGCAGGTTCTTGACGGTGAGGAGGGCATCAGCAGTGGCAGCGGTTGTATCGCCTGGCAAGAGCGCCGGATCAGAAAAGGTACCTTCCTCAGGCTCGGGCTTTCTTCCCGCCGAGCCCCGAACCATCGAAGAGACGGGACTTGGCTTTGGTTTCCTCGCTGATCTGGCGATCAAGATCCTCTACTTCCACGGCTCGATGCCAGCCTTCGGCGTGGCTGAAGCGATGCGGTTGCCCTTTGTCGGGGTGGTGGAGAAGGTCCTCGACTTCCTGAAAAAAGAGGAATTCTGCTCAGTCATCGGCAGCGCAGGTCTTAGTCCGGCCGCCTACCATTACCAGATTACCCAGAAAGGCGTTCGCAAGGCGCAGGAGAATCTGGAGCGCTGCCGGTATGCCGGTCCAGCGCCCGTACCTCTGGAAGCCCACAATCGTGCTGTAGTGAAACAAAGCATCGCCAACGTCACGGTTGGCGAAGATGCCCTACGACAGGCCTTTTCTCATATGGTCCTGAGCAAGAGCGTCCTCGATCAGCTTGGTCCTGCGATCAACTCCGGAAAATCCATCTTCCTTTTCGGCCCTCCTGGAAATGGCAAGACCACCATCGCGCGAAGCATCGCCACGCTTCTTGGTGGAGACATCTTTATTCCCTTTAGCGTAGAGGCCGATGGGCAAATCATTAAGGTCTTCGATCCTGTTCACCACAGCGCGATCGACCCCAGCAAACACAAGATACAGGGCTACGACCG
>Ga0315298_1004726_pt1 | contig 20030 bp, 20 predicted proteins | sample WHS_1_MG_FD_203077 | JGI IMG/M metagenome (GOLD analysis project Ga0315298, IMG submission 203077) | Extremophilic microbial mat communities from Washburn Hot Springs, YNP, Wyoming, USA - WHS_1_MG | ecosystem: Environmental > Aquatic > Thermal springs > Hot (42-90C) | place: USA: Wyoming...
AAAATGAGTTAATTTCCGTGAAAGTCATATCTTTAAAAATTGGTCGAATAATCTTTAAAGTTACTGATTTTCATGGAATTAACCAAATAAAAACATCACTTAATTTATTGATTTACAATTATTTAACTATGCTTTTAACGCGCTATTGAAAATGAATATGAAAGTACTTGTAACAGGGGCTGATGGTTTTATTGGTTCACATTTAACGGAAATGCTATTAGAGCAGGGTTATCAGGTAAGAGCATTATCTTATTATAACTCGTTTAATTATTGGGGATGGCTTGATGGTATTTGTCATCCAAATCTGGAAGTTGTGACTGGTGATGTTCGTGATCCTCATTATTGTAAGCACATTATCAAGGATATTGATATTATTTTTCATTTAGCAGCTCTTATTGCAATACCTTATTCGTATGTTGCTCCCGACAGTTATGTGGAAACGAATATAAAAGGAACGCTAAATATCTGTCAGGCAGCGAAAGAAAATGGAGTAAAAAGGGTTTTAGTTACTTCTACGTCTGAAGTATATGGTACGGCTCAATATGTACCGATTGATGAAAACCATCCGAAACAAGCTCAATCCCCTTATTCAGCCACTAAAATTGGTGCTGATGCAATGGCAATGAGTTTTTATAATGCCTTTGAGTTACCTGTTGTGATTGTGCGCCCATTTAACACCTATGGTCCGCGTCAATCAGCCAGAGCAATTATACCAACCATTATTTCGCAAATAGCTAATGGAAAAAAAGAAATAAAGCTAGGTGATTTGACTCCAACTCGCGACTTTAATTATGTAAAAGATACTTGTAAGGGTTTTATTGAGTTATCTAAGTGCGATGAAGCTATAGGTCAGGAAGTAAATATAGCCAGCAATTTTGAAATATCCATGCGGGATACACTTGAATTAATTGCCAACATCATGAAATCAGATGTGAAATTTGTCGAAGATGAACAACGCCTTCGCCCAAAGAATTCTGAAGTATTTCGCTTGTTGGGTGACAATAGTAAACTGAAATCGTTGACAGGTTATACACCATCCTACGATATTGAAAAAGGATTACAGGAAACAGTAGCATGGTTTCTGGATAAAGATAATTTGAATAAATATAAAGCCGATATTTATAATGTATAGTGATATTACAAAATTTATACATAACCTTTACGGAACAGATGATTTTGTACCGCTTCATGTCCCTGCTTTTTTAGGAAATGAAAAGAAATATCTGAATGAATGTATCGATTCAACATTTGTTTCCAGTGTGGGTAAATTTGTTGATCGTTTTGAAGAAATGGTTGCTGTATATACTGGTGCAAAAAAAGCTATTGTTTGTGTAAACGGTACAAATGCTCTGCACATGGCTATGATGTTAGTAGGAGTGGAACGAAATGATGAAGTTCTCACGCAAGCCCTTACTTTTATCGCAACCTGTAATGCTATTAGTTATATTGGTGCACATCCTGTTTTTATCGATGTCGATCGTGATACCATAGGGCTATCTCCTGTAGCTGTTGAAAAATGGTTATTAGCAAATGCAGAAATAAAAGATGGAACTTGTTACAATAAAACTACCGGAAGACGTATTAAAGCCTGTGTTCCTATGCATACTTTTGGGCACCCTGTTCATTTAGATGAATTAGTAGTTGTTTGTGCCAATTATAATATTGAATTAGTAGAAGATGCAGCCGAAAGCCTTGGAAGTTTTTATAAAGGAAAACATACAGGAACTTTTGGAAAAGTAGGTGCAATCAGTTTCAATGGAAATAAGACTATTACCACAGGTGGCGGGGGTATGTTGTTATTTAATGATGAAGAACTGGCAAAGCGGGCCAAACATCTTACTACACAGGCCAAAGTGCCACATCGTTGGGAATTTGTACACGACCAGATTGGTTATAATTATCGTATGCCTAATATCAATGCGGCAATTGGTTGCGCTCAAATGGAGAATTTGAATGAGATTCTGGCTAATAAACGTGAAACGGCAGAACAATATAAGATTTTTTTTTCAGGACAACCTGATATAGAATTTTTTGTAGAACCGACAGATTGTAAATCAAATTATTGGTTAAATATTATTCTTTTAAAAGATAAGAAGGCTCAACAAGAATTTCTTGAATATACAAATGATCATGGTGTAATGACACGACCTGTTTGGCAGCTGATGACTAAGCTTGAAATGTTCAAAGATTGCCAAACAGATGATTTAAAGAATACTTTGTGGTTTGAGGAGAGGGTTGTGAATATACCTAGCAGTGTAAGATTATAATGAAAAGTAAAAATCTGATATTGATAGGTGGTGGAGGTCACTGTAAATCTGTTATTGATGTAGCAGAAAGTGCAGGATTCAGCATTTTGGGAATTTTGGATACAGCAGAAACTGTTGGTAACAAGGTTCTCAATTACTCAATTATAGGTACTGATGATGAAATTGTAAACTATGTTGATAAAGCTCTTTTCATTATAACGGTAGGTCAGATAAAAGATTCGGGATTGCGTATTAAATTACAGCAAAAAGTAATTAATTGTGGTGGACAGTTTGCTACTGTCATTGCAAGTACAGCCAGAGTTTCAAGATACAGTACTATTGGAGAAGGAACAGTTATTATGCATCAAGCTGTTGTAAATGCAGATGCAAAAGTCGGAGTTGGATGTATAATCAATACTTTTGCCAATATTGAACATGATGCAGTTGTTGGAGATTTTTGTCATATCTCAACCGGTGCTATGGTTAATGGTAATTGTACTGTTGGCAAAGGTACATTTTTAGGAAGTCAAGCTGTAATGGTAAATGGTGTTGATATAGCCGAAGGTTGTGTAATTGCAGCTGGTGCTATGGTCAGAAAGAACATTGTAGTTAAAGGTGTATATGCCGATAATCCGGCAGTATTGAAAATAAAGTTATAAGGGAGTATGGACAAAGTTCTAATAATAGCTGAAGCAGGTGTGAATCATAATGGTTCATTGGAAATCGCTAAGAATCTTATTGATGCTGCTGCAAATGCAGGTGTGGATTATGTCAAGTTTCAAACTTTTAATGCTGATAAATTAGTTTCTAAAAATGCTCAAAAGGCAGTATATCAACAGAAAAATATGTCTGAAGCTGATGACTCACAATATGCCATGCTTAAAAAACTGGAGTTGTCACCCGCTCAACATATTGAACTAATAAACTATTGTAATGAAAAGGGAGTTAAATTCTTTTCTACAGCTTTTGACTTGGATAGTATTGATTTTCTTACTTCATTAAATTTGGGTCTTTGGAAAGTACCATCCGGTGAAATAACTAACTATCCCTATCTAAAAAGTATTGCTTTAAAGCATCAGCCAGTCATTCTTTCTACAGGAATGTGTGAAATAGAAGATATCGAAAATGCTATTTCAGTTTTTTTGAGATTTGGTTTAAGCAAAGAACAAATTACGATATTACATTGCAATACTGAATATCCGACCCCAATGGAGGATGTCAATTTAAAAGCGATGAAAACTATTGCAGATAAATTTCATGTTAAGGTTGGTTATTCCGATCATACACAAGGTATAGAAGTTCCTATAGCAGCCGTTGCCCTTGGTGCTTGCATTATTGAGAAGCATTTTACGCTAGATAGAAACATGGATGGTCCAGATCATAAAGCTTCTTTAGAACCGGATGAATTATCAGCTATGGTAAAAGCTATTCGAAATATAGAAAAAGCAATTGGTTCTGACCTAAAGAAAGTTTCGATTTCTGAACAAAAAAACATATCCGTAGTCAGAAAAAGTATAGTTGCAGCGACTCAAATAAGTGAGGGAGAATTATTCACTGAAGATAATTTAACTGTTAAGCGACCCGGAACGGGCATTTCGCCCATGTTATGGGATAGTGTTGTAGGAAACACTGCAAAAAAATCCTATAAACCGGATGATTTGATAGAGTTATGAGAAAAATTTGTGTGATAACCGGAAGCAGGGCTGAATACGGACTATTAAGTAGTTTGATGGCTTCAATCAAAAATGATAATGCATTGCAATTGCAAATAATTGTGACCAATATGCATTTATCTCCAGAGTTTGGTTTAACGTATAAGGAAATTGAGCAGGATGGATTTGTCATTGATAAAAAAGTCGAGATGTTATTATCATCTGATACTTCGAATGGAACAACCAAATCGGTGGGTTTGGCTACGATTGGTTTTGCAGATGCTTATGAAGATTTAAAACCAAATTTAATTGTTGTCTTGGGGGATAGATACGAAATATTGGCGGCAGTTACTGCTGCTTTATTTTATAAAATACCGGTTGCCCATTTATATGGTGGTGAAATAACTGAGGGTGCCTATGATGATTCTATTCGACATGCTATCACTAAGTTGAGCCATTTACACTTTACTTCTACCGAAGCATATCGTCAACGGGTAATTCAATTGGGAGAAAATCCTGAACGTGTATTTTATGTTGGAGCATTGGGAGTTGAAAATATAAAAGAAACAAAATTGCTCAGTAAGCAAGAACTGGAAACCAGTTTGGGCTTTTGTTTAGGCGATAAATCATTATTAGTTACATTTCATCCTGTAACGCTCGAAAAAGAAACAGCAAAACAACAATGTGAAAATCTATTAGGTGTGTTGGCTGAGCTTACTGATTATAATTTTATCTTTACACTTCCAAATTCAGATACTGATGGACGTGTAATTATGCAGTTAATTAAAGATTTTGTGGTTGTACATAGTGAAAGGTCTATTGCCTTTGCTTCAATGGGAAAAGTTCGCTATCTATCTGCTCTGAAATATGTAACTGCTGTTGTTGGAAATTCTTCCAGTGGCATTATTGAAGTTCCCTCATTTGGAATTCCGACCTTGAATATCGGAGACAGACAAAAAGGAAGAATTGCAGCAAATAGTGTGATTCACTGTGGAACTTCAATAAATGAAATTAAAAGTGGAATAGAATTGGTTCTTTCTGAAAATATACAGCAAGTTGCAAAGAATACTGACAATCCCTATCAAAACGAAAATGCAACTGCTAATATACTTAAAGTATTAAAGGATTTTCCATTAAAGAATCTTATCCAGAAATCGTTTTATAATTTGGCTTGTAACTCGTAACTAATTTCTTGTAAGTAAAAAATGATTGATTATCAAAAATATATTATCTCAGATGCTGCAACAATAAAAGATGCATTGATTGCAATAAATAACTTGTCAAACGATGTATTGACTCTTTTTGTTATCGACAAAAATGGTTGTATGATTGGAAGTTTAACTGATGGAGATATCAGAAGAAAATTGATCGAAGGTTATACTTTAAATGACAGTGTAAGTATTGCTATGCATAAAAATTTTCTTTATATTAATGATTCAAAAGTTGAAGTAGCTGTAATTAAAAAATATAAAGAAAGTGATATTACTTTACTCCCTTGTTTGGATAGTGATAAACATATAGTACATATTTATAATTTAAAAAAGAAACTTTCAATCTTGCCTATTGATGCCGTACTTATGGCAGGTGGGAAAGGGGAGCGGTTGCGTCCACTTACAGAAAAAGTACCAAAACCACTACTTAAAGTGGGAAACAAATCAATTATTGATTATAATATTGACAGTTTTATCTCTTATGGTATTGAAAATATATCTGTAACAGTCAACTATCTCAAAGAACAAATAGAGGAACATTTTGAACAAGAACGTGAAGGAGTTAAAATAAGATGTGTAAGAGAACCCAACTTTCTGGGTACTATTGGGTCTATAAAGTTTGTCGATTCTTTTGAAAATGATGTGGTATTGGTAATGAATTCCGATTTGTTTACCAATATTAATTTCGAAGATTTTTATCTTCATTTTTTGGAAAATGATGCAGATATGTCCGTAGGTGCTGTACCTTATTCTGTAAATGTACCCTATGGTATATTTGAATTAGATGGAAGAGAGATACAGGGAGTAAAAGAAAAACCCACCTATAATTATTATGCAAATGCCGGTATTTATCTTATCAAAAAGAAACTATTGGATTTGATACCTGACAATACTTTTTACAATGCTACCGATTTTATGGAAACACTCATTTCCAACGGACATAAGGTCATTCGTTTTCCATTAACCGGGTATTGGATTGATATTGGTAAACACGAAGATTACAAAAAGGCTCAAGAATTAGTAAAACATTTGTAATATAATTATAGTGTCATATATGAAAATATTAGTAACAATATGTGCAAGAGGAGGTTCTAAAGGTATCCCAGGTAAAAATATTAAACTTCTGAATGGAAAACCATTAATATACTATACAATTGAAATTGCTAAACAATTTCAAAAAGAATATCCAGAAGTCACAATTGTTCTTTCTACCGATTCAAGTGAAATCGCAAAAGTAGCTGATGAATATGGGCTAGCAACAGCTTATAGAAGACCTGATAATCTGGCGGGAGATACAGTAGGTAAAATTGATGCCATACAAGATGTTTTAAATTGGATTGAAGAAAACAATCATTGCAAATATGATTATATACTTGACATGGATGTTACTTCTCCATTAAGAAATCTACATGATTTGATTTCTGCATTTGATATGATACAAGAGAACAATGAAGCTGTCAACCTTTTTTCAGTAAGTCCATCCAACCGAAGTCCATATTTTAATATGGTAGAGCAAAAAGAAAATGGTTTCTTTGCACAGGTAAAAAAGCCAAATGGAATTGTGCTAACCCGACAATCAGCTCCTAAAGTATATGACTTAAATGCATCTTTTTATTTTTATAAACGAGTTTTTTTTGATTTGGGTTACAAAGGAGCAATAACAGATAAATCTTTAATATATGAGGTTCCTCATATTTGTTTTGATTTGGATCACCCTATTGACTTTGAGGTAATATCATATTTGTTGATAAACAATAAACTGGATTTTCAATTATGAATATTTTGATAATCGGGCTTGGTTCCATTGGAAAAAAGCATGTTGATGTAATAAAACAATTAAATCAAAAAACAGTAATTTTTGCTTTACGTTCAAAAAAGGATGCAGATCAATATTTAGATGTAATTAATATCTATGATTCTGAATTGATTCCTTCAATTCATATTGATTTTGTAATAATAGCTAATCCTACTTCAGAACATAAGAAAACTATTGAAATGATCATTGAATATGGTCTTCCAATGTTTATTGAAAAGCCAATTGATTCTACATTAGAAATAAAAAAAAATGTGATTAGAATTGTTGACAAAGGTTTACAAACCTATGTTGCATGTAATTTGCGTTTTTTAGATTGTATATGGTTTGTCAAGGATAAATTAAATTCTAAGCAAACAAAAAAACTAAATGAAGTAAATGTTTATTGTGGATCTTATTTACCCGAATGGAGAGCGAACACCGATTTTAGAAAAACATATTCCGCAATAGCAGAATTAGGTGGAGGTGTTCACATTGATTTGATACATGAACTGGATTATCTTTATTGGTTTTTTGGTTTGCCAAACGAAGTAAAGCGAACTTTTAAAAGTCAATCATCTTTGTTAATCTCATCATTTGACTATGCCAACTATGTACTTGACTATGATGGATTTTGCACAAGTGTGGTTTTAAATTATTATAGAAGAGATTCAAAGAGAACTTTAGAACTTGTTTTTGAAGATGAAACATGGATGGTTGATTTATTGTTAAATCAGATTGTTTGCAATAATCAATTGATTTTTTCATCAGAACAAAGAATTTCAGATACTTATAAATTACAAATGGAATATTTTATAAATTGTTTAAATACTAAAAACAATACTTTTAATACAATTTCTAATGCATATGATGTACTTAAAATGTGTCTTGAAAAATGATTTTAAAGAATAAAATAATAATTGTTACAGGTGGCTCAGGGTTAATAGGAAGAGAGCTTGTGGCTGATATAAAACTAAAAGGTGGTATAGCCATTAATGCTGATATTAGGGTTGAAACAAACTTAGAAGCTGGAAACGTTTTTATGGATATTTCAAGTGAAAATTCCATTCAGGATGGATTAGATTTGATTGTTAATGAATTTGGAAGGATAGATGGCTTGGTTAACAATGCATATCCACGTACCAAAGATTGGGGAACTAAATTTGAAGATATTGAAACTGCATCGTGGAGAACTAATGTAGATTTACAAATGAATAGTTACTTTGTCTGTTGCCAGAAAGTGCTGAAAATTATGGCAAAACAAAACAATGGATCAATTGTAAATATTGCTTCAATTTACGGTGTAGTTGGAAACGATTTTACATTATACGAAGAATATGGTGGAACTTCACCGGCTGCATATTCAGCAATTAAAGGTGGTATTATTAATTTTACGCGTTATTTGGCTTCCTATTATGGTCGCAAAGGAATTAGAATAAATTGTGTTTCACCCGGAGGAATATTTGATAATCAACATTCCTCTTTTGTTACGCGATATGAATCTAAAGTTCCTATGGGAAGACTTGGAAATCCGGATGATATTGCTCCACCGGTTTCTTTTTTACTCTCTGAGGGTGCAAAATACATAACCGGACAAAATTTGATAGTTGATGGAGGTTGGACTGCAATTTAAAATTTAAATATGAAAAGCGGAATAGTATATATATGTCATCATATTGACACCGAAGGACCTCTTTGGGAAGTGATTGATGAACTATTTAAGAGAATGGATTTAATATTGGGAATTAAAATAGAACCAACCTATGAAAATCTAGAAAAATTACAAAAGGGAGAATTCGACTTTCCAAAAGATATAAAAGAAAGTTTATCGTTGATAATTGATTTACATACAATTAACTTTAAAAGAAACTGGGGAATGATTGAGGAGATGCTTGAAAGAATTATGTCTCCTGAATTTAGAACCCAAATGCTTGACTCTTTTGGGGGGGGGTGGATTTATAATTGGCATGTAATGGATCATGTAGGATTTGGTAATGATAATCCCCGTCATCGAGATTATGGTTATCATAATATTATCGACTTTTATAAACATATGATTAATGTTACCAAATCATATCAAGATAGTCTTCATTGGCATTTTCATCCAATACCTTTTAATAAACAAGCTAATATTCCTGCAACTTCTTATGAAAATTCAATGTCCGTGTTATTGGACATAATTAATCATCGATTAATTGATAGAAATATGTTTCCAGTAGTGAATCGTGCAGGTTTTCATACCGAACGTATTGATGCAAATTTATTTCTTGAGCAATGGGTTCCTTTTGATCCATCGAATCAATCAGTAGATGAGGAAAATCAACCTAATAACCAAAGGGATTTAGCTAATGGAAGATATGGAGATTGGCGTGGTGCACCTACTGACTGGAGTCTTTATCATCCAAGTTTATACGATTGGAGACAGAAAGGAGAAGCAAATCGTTGGATTGCAAGAATCCTTAATATGAAATCCAGACATAGAAATATCTCAATTGAGGAAGTAGAGAAAGCATTTATTAAAGCTCAGAATGGAGAAAATGTTTACTTAGGTATTACAGATCATGATTGGAGAGAAATGTCAATTGAAATTGATGAGTTTAGAACTATGCTTTCTATTGTTGTTGCACAATATCCGAAAGTCAAGTTCAAGTTTTCCGAAACTGTTGATGCCTTTCGTTCAGTAATAGGGTATGATAATAAGGAGGTAAATGAAAATGCATTAAAATTAGGTGCAAAAATTGAAGAAAATATTTTGACTGTAAATGTAGAGAATGGTGAAATTTTTGGTCCACAACCATATTTAGCCATAAAAACACGAAATGGTAATTATTTTCATGATAATTTCGACTTTCAAGATTATAAGAAGTCATTCTCATATGTATTTGATGATTATACTATACAATTAGATTGCGTTGAAAGTATTTCGATTGCTTCGAATGATAGGTATGGCAATACAGAAATAATTAAAATTGATTTGTAACTGATTTATAAGTTATAAAATAGTTATAAATTCCAATTCTTTATTTTAGCTTTTTAAATTTAATCGATAATCGTAGAATATATTCTATGTTTTAGTAAATAAACATGATACAAAAAACATTAAATAAAACAAAAGATATATTTGCTCAATATAAAACTCCAATTTTTTATTCGGGAGGATCAATAGTTAAAGCATTTGCACAATTAGTAGTTGTTTTTATAATCGCTAAATATATATCTCCAAATGATCTTGGTATATGGGCATCAATTAATCTTATTGTTACTTATTCGATGTTTTTGCAAGCTGGGTTGATTAGTGGATTGAATCTTGAATTGCCACATGCTTATGGAAGTGGTGATGAAATAGTTGCCAAGGAAATGGCTGCTAATGTACAAACATTTACATTAATATCTGCGATAGTTGTTTTTATAATAGGAATTTCATTTTTTCTGTTTTATCCTTTTTCTAACGTAAAGTTTAAGTATGGTTTATTAGGAATTACATTATTTATTATGTTGAGTTATTATCAGAATTATCTGATGACAACTTTCCGATCAAAGAATTCATTTATTAAACTATCTTTAATTCAATTTATTGATGCTTTTGTTAATTTGACGACATTAGTTCTTGTTGTATATTTTGCTTATTTTGGAATGGTACTTAAAGCAGTTATTGTTGTTTTTATATCTGTTTTGTTTTTACATTATTTTCGACCGATTAAAGTAGGGATTTCATTAAATAAGAGTACACTAATAAAACTATTAAAAGTTGGATTGCCAATATTTGGTTTGTATTATTTTGAATCAATTTGTGGCACAGCCGATAAGTTATTGTTATTCCGATTTTCAGGATTGACTGATGTTGGTTTATATTCTTTTGGTTTTTATTCATTTACAGTTTTTTCTTTAATTTCAACATCAATTGCTAATTATATTTATCCACGGATGTCATATAATTATGGAAAGAATAAAGATAAAACTGCACTTTGGAATTATGTTACAAAGGTTACACTTATTCTTTTTCTAATCCAGATTCCTTTGGCAATTGTTGGATATTATTTGATTCCTATTGTTGTAACACCCTTTTTCCCAAAATATATTCTAAGTATACCTACAATGAATATACTTCTTTTTGCTGGTGTGATAAAAAGTTGTGTTATAGGTGTTAATGCACTTTGGAGCATGAAAGCATGGAAATATATGATTATTTATCAGGTATCTAATGCAATTTCCCTTGTTGTATTACCATTTTTTGGAATTGTATTATTCACGAATAAACTTGAAGGTGTTTCTTACGGTTTTTTTACCGCTTGCATAGTAAGTCTTATCTTAGGCATATATTTAACTTATATAGCAACTCATAAATCTGATAGTAAAAATTATATAATAGCATAATTTTATTTTTATAATATATGTTAATAGAGAATTAATAATGTAATTTGATACATTTGAATAACTCTAAATAGATAAATAAATATAAAATAATTTAAATTGTTACTATTCTTTGCTGAAATCTTTATTACTTAAAAATCAAGGTGATATAAATGAAAAATATCGTTAAATTATTGTGATATATTTATGAAAAAAAAAATTGTAATTGTAGGGCATGAACCTCTTACATTGTATGTCTTCAAAAAATTTTATATTAGTGAATTTCGCCATGCAGGTTATATTGTAGAATATCGTGATATATCTCAATTACTCTATCCGAAAATGAAAATTCCTGACAAGATTGAGGATGAATGGTTATTCAAAATATCTAATTTACAAGAATATATAAATAGTTTTAATAAAGATAATCCAAATGAGATTATTTATATTGCAGAACTTCCATGTATATGGAGAAATAGGAAATTATTTCGTGTATTAAGGCAAAAAAAAAGAGTTGTTGTGCATTTAAATTTGTATATAACAATAATTTTGCCATTAAGTTTTTGGGAAAGATTCTTATTATATAAGGGAAAATTTATTAAACTGCTAATAAGCAAAATAGAACAATTTGCATATAAAGTATATCAATTAATATATGATTTTAAAAACTATGATATTGAAATTACTTCCTACTCGGAATTGAAAAGTAATATACCGGTATTCACGATAAATCATTCAGATTTTGAACATGCTCAAAGCCTTACGGATACGAAGCCAATTGTATCTGAACCTTATGCAGTTTTTCTAGATGAATATTTTCCACTTCATCCTGATTTTGAGTTCTATTCAGGTATTAAGTCTACAGAAACTGAAGCTAATATATATCGACAAAAGATGTGCAAATTTTTTGATGAAATTGAAAATAAGTTTAAAGTAAAAGTTATAATAGCAGTACATTATAAAAGCATTTATAATGATGGTGTATTTGGTAATAGACCTTTAATAAAATATCACACTTGCGAGTTGGTTAAATACTCAAAATTTGTATTAGTTCATTCTAGTACATCTATTAATTTTGCTGTTATTTTTATGAAACCAATGATGATAATCAGTCTAAATGTCTTTACAAAATATTTAGACATGATGAACAGAACCGAGTATATTTCTGCATATTTCAGTTGCCCACTTGTTAATTTGGATAATCCAGCATATAGTATAACCGAGCCTAAAATTGATTCTCAAGCTTGTAATAATTTTTTATATACTTATCTGACTTCTAAAGGAAAAGAGAAAATGACAAATAGCGAAATTCTTAATGATGTTTTTGCAGGTCTATAATAGCTTGTCTTTTAGTTTATCTGATTTGTGTAATTTGATATGTTGATTTTGTATTTTAAATAGAGAAACGATAATTGGGAGTTGTCCCCAAAGTTGAATTTACTAATTGGATTTAAGTATATAAATAAATGGAAATTAATAATTTATGCGAACTAAAAGAATGCTTGAAGAAGGATGCGCTAAATTATCGATCTCAACAAGGTTTAAGAAAATATTGGAACAATATGTTTTCAACTCCTATAAGTGATCAGAAGTTCATTTGGAAATACATAAAATGCTTGCGTTATGTAGAGTATTATTTACAAAAGAGAGGAATTATATATAAATTTATATCAATTATTTATTTATATAAGCTTCGTAAACTGTCTTATAAAACAGGATTTCAAATTCCTCCATTTACATGTGGTAAAGGATTGACTATCTGGCATTGGGGGACAATAATTATTAATCCTTTAGTTCGCATAGGTGATAATTGCACCCTGTATCCTGGTGTATTAATTGGTCATAAATATGAAGGTGCTTTAGCTCCTCATATTGGGAATAATTGCTTTATAGGTTCAGGAGCAAAAATAATTGGTGATATAGTTATTGGTGATAATGTTATAATTGCACCTAATACTAATATTACAAAAAATATTGATGATAATTGTGTTTGTGTAGGTAATAATGTAACGAAAAAAAATCAGTTTTAATGAAAGTTTTACACATTTCGGTAAATGATTTTATGGGTGCTGGTTTGAGTGCTCTTAGAATAAATGATTCTCTTCAAAAATTAGGAATTGATAGTAAGATGTTAGTAATGTTGAAACATTCTGATAATGAAACTGTATTTCAGACCGGTAAATGCACATACTTTTTTCAGGCAATAATTAATCGATTTTTATACGTTTTAAATTTGACATTTACAGATAGTAGTAAATGCTTTAAATTGTCAAGAAAAAATTTTTCAATTTACTCTCTTCCTATTTCAAATTTAGACTTATCAGAACATCCTTTGGTAAAAGAAGCTGATATTATTCATTTACATTGGATTAACGGTTTTATAGACCAACCTTCATTCTTTGAAAAAGTTAAAAAACCTATGGTTTGGACTCTCCATGATGAGAATTTATTTTATGGTATAGCTCATTATGAATCATCGGTATTAAATGAAAACTTTCTAGAAAGGAAGTATAATGATATTAAAATTGAATCAATAAAAAAAATTAATAATTTAGGTATAGTTTTTTTATCAGAATATTTTTTTGATAAATACTCTGAAAGTGAGCGTATTTCCAATGCATTAAAATGTATTATTTATAATTCAGTGGATTACAGAAAATATAAACCGTTTAATAAAAATGTAGCGAGAGAAGAAATGGGGCTGAATAAAGATGATATATTTATACTTTTTATTGCGTATGACATTACAGAACAAAGAAAAGGACTAGATAAACTCATTAAGGCCTTAAAAGTTCTTAATTGTAATGAAATTAAAATTCTTGCAATAGGTAAATGTGATAATTTTATTGGAGACTCCAAAGTAATAACTTTAGGACCAATAAACACACCTTTAGAAATGTCTAAAGCAATTTCATCAGCAGATATATTTGTGATGCCTTCATTGCATGAAGCATTTGCACAAGCACCAATTGAAGCAATGGCTTGCGGTTTACCTGTTGTAGCTTTTCCCGTTAGTGGCACCAAAGAACTAATAAACGAATCTAATGGCATAGTTTGTGAAGGTTTTACTGTAGATGATTTGGTTAGTGGAATCAGAATTGTGCTGTCGAGGCAATATGATAATTTTGCTATTAGGGAAAATATAATTCAACGCTTTTCTCCTAAAGTAATTGCTGAGAATTATTTATCTTTTTATAATAAACTTCTAAATTAATTTTTTATTGTATAAGAAATAAACAATATGAAAGTTGAACAAAATATACAAAAAGAAATTATAGAAAATCGATTGTATTATATAACTATTTAAAATATTAAAAAGACATCAACGACTATTTTTTTTGCGGATAAATAATAAATAATGATTTATATATACTTTATACCAGAGCTTTTAATGTTCATAATAGCATTGCAATCACACAAAATGTCACGAAAGAACGTGGCACGATGGTTTGCATTTGTTTGTATATTATGGGTACTGATATTTGGACTCAGGGGTTATGGCGTAGGAAATGACACGATAGGATATTCTAACTTTTTCCAAAACAAAAATAGTGCTTATGAAGACTATGGCAATGTGACAAAAGGATCTGAAATGGAGCCAGGGTTTATCTTTATAGCTCGTATAGTTAAATTTATTTCTGATTCACCTACCATATTCTTTACTGTTCTTGCCGTATGGCTTTTTTATTTTATTTATAAAATATATTTTATTGTTTGTGGTTCTCGGCGAAGTCTTGGTAGTTTGTTGGTTGTCTTTATTATAGCAAACTCATTCGTTACGCTAATGGTTGCTATTAGACAATCAACTGCCATTTGTGTACTATTGACAGGCATATATATTTTATTAAAGAATAAAGACGCATATAGAGGTTCATGGAAAGATGTTATACACAGCTGGAAACTTTTGGCTGGTCTGATAATTATTGTATCGACAGTTATAATACACAAGGCATTCATTTTACTGGTTCCAATCATGTTGCTTGCATATTTTCTAAAATTACAGAAACGAACTATGTATATTATGATTGGTACATCTCTGGTTTTATCTATTTTCTTTATGAGGGAGATGGGTCAGCTATTCAACAGCCTCTTTATCTTTTTTGGAAATGCAGATATATCATTTGTCAATACCAATGTTATGGACATATATGCTAAGGATTTTGGAGTTAATACTCAGAAAATTATTACCACGATAGCATGGGTTGCACCTTTGATATTGACAATACACTTGTCTGACAAAAAACAATATAAAACGTTTTTCTTTAATTGCTACGTTTTTTCTGTTTGTTTTTTTCTGTTGTTCTCAACATCATTCTTGATAGAGCGTATAAATACACCTTTTGTTCTTTTGGGATTCACTCAATTTATGCCTGTTATTGTCAATAAATCACCAAGATGGAGAGCTGTTTATCTATTCTTCATTTTCTTAATGTTGGCAAATGCTTTTATACGGTACAGCAACTGGCCGAAAACAGATTCTTGTATACCATATTATTTTTTCTGGGAACATACTATAAAATGAATTATAAGATATCAATAATAACTGTATGCTATAATGCTGAAAATGAAATTGAAAGAACTATTCAATCTGTAATTGATCAGACATTTCATGACTATGAATACATTATTGTGGATGGTGCATCAAAGGACTCCACAATGGATATTGTCAATAAATATAGCGATAGAATACATCAAATAGTATCTGAACCAGACAGTGGCATTTATGATGCCATGAATAAAGGTACGAAAATCGCAAATGGTGAATGGATGATATTTATGAATGCAGGTGATCTGTTTGCTGACAATAGAGTGTTGGAAAATGTGTTTGCCATTAGCTATCCAACTACAATACAATGTTTATATTCCGATATATATATGCCAGATTCCAAAGGTAATTGGAGCGTATGTCCAATGTTCTTTGAAAACGGAGGGCTTAATCATCAATCTACAATTTATAGAAGAGAACTTCACAATGAATTTGGGTTGTACGTAGTTACCAAGAAGCTCATAATTTCAGATTATTTATTTTTTGTTCGTTTGAGAAATGATCAGGTTAAAAAAATAGACACAATTATAGCTTATTATAAAGGAGGTGGGGTTTCATCTAATGGAAATTGGACAAGGCAGCAATCACTTTGTGCTGATGTGGCATATGGGAAAAGAACAATATGGGGTATGTTGATTATATATATAGCACGACAGTTAGGTGATTACTTCCCCACCCAAATAAAGAGACGAGTAAAAAAAATACTGTCAAAATAAGATAAGTATGAGTTCGAAAATTATTGCCGTCGTAATCTCTTTCAATCCAAACATTGAGATGCTGAATGCAGAATATGAATCTATAGCATTTCAGGTGGAAAAAATTATTTACATAGATAATTTTTCAGATAATAGAGAAATAGTAAGGAAATGGATTGAAGAGAAACCGAAGGCTGTTGCAATATGGATGAATTCCAATGAAGGTGTAGGAGTATCCCAAAATGCAGGTATTAGATTGGCATTAGCTGAAGGAGCTTCACATATTATTATTTTTGATCAAGATTCTTTAGTTTCAAATGACTTTGTAGAGAAGCTATATTATGCAGAACAACTTGCAATAAACGAAGGTGTTAATGTAGGAATAACAGGCCCTATATATGTCTCTCATGATGACTTATATGAATATCCAATAATGAGTATTGAAGATGGTAAATTTGTAAGAATACCAACAAATAGTTTTGCGACGTATAGAAAAGTAAGTCACATCATTGCCTCCGGTAGTTTGATAAGGAGAGAAGTTTTTGAAAAGGTTGGCTTACTTACTGAATCACTTTTTATTGGGTATATGGATCATGAGTATTGCTTTAGATCGTCTTATTTTGGCTACGATACAATTGTGACTAAGGTTGCCTGTATGAAACATCAGTTAGGAGACCGTCAGATAATTTTATTTGGAAGAAAAATAGGTGTTTATTCACCATTTAGAAGGTATTTTGATTGTAGAAACACTATTTTAATACAGAAGAATGAATATTTGCCTAAAGTATTCAGAAGACATTATCTTAAATTAATTTTTGGTAAATTTATTCTAAGTTGTCTTATTGGGCCTAATAGATTGAAGCAAGTAAAATATTGTTTAATAGGTTTTAATGATGGATTAAAAGGTGTTCATGGGAAATGTACAATAACAAACAAAAAATAAATATGAAGGCAGTAATTTTTGCAGGAGGATTTGGCACCCGTTTAAGTGAAGCCACCAACCTGATCCCAAAACCTATGGTTGAAATTGGAGGCAAACCTATTCTTTGGCATATAATGAAGATTTAAAGTCATTTGTGTCAATGAATTTATAATTTGTTGTGGGTTAAACATTCAATTACTAAAGACTACTTTGCCAGCTGTTTTCCTTTTCAATTATAATTAGCAAACATTCACGGATTTCATAAAAGGTATTTGTATTTGGCGTGCTTTAATTTGTGATTATTCTGCCATTTAAGCGGGTTCTGTTTTGTATAAAGATATTTGAGTGAACTTAGTAATTGTTAATAAGTAGGTTTTAATTAAATCTTAAAAGTAAGTTAAAATATGTTTATGAAGAAAATATTACATATCGCAGAACCATTTGCAACCGGAGTATTGAGTTTTCTTTTGGATATTACTAAATGTCAAGTAGAAGATTTTGAGGTTTATATTGCATATGGAATTCGACCCTTAACACCTGAAAATGTTCAAGGTTTATTTGATAAAAGAATAAATTTTATAAAAGTTGATAGTTTCAACGGTGCAATTGGTACAGTGTTAAATCCTCATGCATATAAAGAGATCAATAAATTATTTCATGAAATTAAACCTGATATTGTACATCTTCATTCTTCAGCATCAGGTTTTGTTGGTCGTTGGTCTATTCCATGTCGAAAAGTGAAAATGTTTTACACGCCCCATGGTTATTCTTTTTTGATGAAAGATGGCTCTAAACTGAAAAACAAATTTTTCTTGTTGATGGAGTATATTTCAGCAATGAAAGGAGCTACAACTGTTGCTTGTAGTAAAGGTGAGTATAATGAAGCTTTAAAACTCCCAGGAAAATCAACTTATGTAAATAATGGAATCAATATTGAACAATTGCAAGAATATGTTACAGAAAAGGATCGTATAGACTCAAATCCCATTGTATGCACTTCAGGTAGAATCTGTTATCAAAAAAATCCAAAACTATTTAATGAGGTAGCCGAGCTTTTGCCAAACATTAAGTTTGTTTGGATTGGTCAAGGAGAAATGGATTATGAATTAAAAGCTCCAAATATTGAAGTAACGGGTTGGTTAAGTAGAGAAGATGCTTTGAAAATAATGTCAAATGTAAATTTTTTTATGCTAACTTCATTGTGGGAAGGATTACCAATATCGTTGCTTGAAGCTATGTATCTGAAAAATATATGTCTTGTTAGTAATGTTATTGGAAATAATAATGTAATTCAAAATGGGGAAAATGGCTTTATTTGTAATAATGCTCTGGAGTTTGTAAATATTATTGACTCTTTTGTTAACCATAGAAATAACTTTGAACACATTATAGATAAAGCACATCGTGAAGTAATTGAAAATTACAATAGAGATTTAATGGCAAAAAGATATAATGACATCTATTTAAAATAATAAAAATGAGTTATTTAATATTTGGAGGTTCCGGTTTTATAGGAACACATCTTGTAAATGAGTTAAATAAGATTGATGAAAATGTAAAAATTTACAATCTAGATATTGTTGAGAATACTCATGAAGAAAAATCTACTTATATATATTGTGATGTAAGAGAAAAAATTACTATTGATTTCTCTTTAGGGAAAGATGATATTGTATTTAACTTTGCCGCTATACACAGAACTCCAGGACATCCTGATAATGAATATTTTGAAACTAATATCAGAGGAGCAGAGAATGTATGTGAGTTTGCCGAAAGAATTGGTATTACAAAGATTATTTTTACCAGTTCAATAGCTCCTTATGGTGCCGCAGAAGGAATGAAAGAAGAATCAACTCTCCCAACACCTAATACACCTTATGGGATATCTAAACTTGTAGCTGAAAAAACACATCAAATATGGCAAGCTGCAAATCAGAACAGGGAATTGACTATATTAAGACCAGGGGTTGTTTTTGGTAAAGGTGAAAATGGGAATTTTACCCGTCTCTATTGGGGTATTAAAGGGCATACGTTTTTCTATCCGGGTAGAAAGGACACTATAAAAGGTTGTATATATGTAAAAGACTTGGTTCATTTTATTCTGTATAAAATAGAAAACCATACCAAAGGAACTGAATTATTTAACTGTACTTTTGAACCAGCATATACTATTGAACAAATAGTAGAGACTATGTCGAATGTTACAGGTTTAAAAGCACCGAAACTTGTTATAAATGGTAAACTACTGACAGGAGTTGCAACCATTGTAGCTTTAATCGGTGGTAGAAAATTCGGCATTCACCCTGATCGTGTAAAAAAATTGATGGTGTCGACCAATATCTCTGGTAAAAAATTATCTGAATCTGGATATAAATATAAATATACCTTGGAAACTGCCATACAGGATTGGTTTGCAGATAATGATAATTTGTATTTAAAGTAGTGTTATGTTAGCATTGAAATGACGCATATATTTACTATCTTTGCAACAAAAACTGCATTATGGTACTATACACGATCAAGCTAAGTCAATTGGAAGTTGACGACTTAAAAAAGATTATCAATAAAGGAAGTCATACCTCTCAATCTTTTAGAGCAGCATATATTTTATTAAAC
>Ga0315298_1004727_pt1 | contig 20028 bp, 22 predicted proteins | sample WHS_1_MG_FD_203077 | JGI IMG/M metagenome (GOLD analysis project Ga0315298, IMG submission 203077) | Extremophilic microbial mat communities from Washburn Hot Springs, YNP, Wyoming, USA - WHS_1_MG | ecosystem: Environmental > Aquatic > Thermal springs > Hot (42-90C) | place: USA: Wyoming...
CTTGGCGATACGGTGAAGGTTCCACCTGTGAGTATCAGTGTGTACGAGTTCGAGACCGAATATGCGTGATTTCCGGCTGTTGCCGGTCATCGCTCGAGCGCCGCAGCGGAAGTGCGGCCTCGCGGACCGTGCGGCCTTGAAGGAGGCCGCCGCCACGAGCTGGCGCGTTCCCGGAGCCATTTTCAATGGCCTTAGGAGGCTCGTCACAGAGTCCTTTTGCACGCGAAGAGGGCCTGGAAGCGGCAACAGGTTCCCCGGGTGCGGTTCGAGTCTGTGCCTCAGGCGGGAAAGAGCCAAGGCGCAGGGCGCCAGCCGACCTGGAGTTTCACGGCAAGCAGTGAGGAAAAACTCTGAGCGCACGATACCGGCGCCATGTAGGAGTTTTGCTCAGGTAGGACTTCCAAGGAGAAGCAGATTATGAAACGAGCATTGTTCGTTGTTTTGGCAACGGCCGTTCTGGGGATTGGAGCCTCCTTTGCTCAGACGAAGAAAGCGCGGCTGGAGATGATCCCCGCTCCGCTTGGCTCACCCTCCGCGGCCGGCTTCGCAGCCCACCCATCTCCATACAACTTCCCGAATGTGCAGTATCCGCGAATCGAATCGGACTCGCGGGTTACCTTCCGCTTCAGAGCGCCCGACGCCAAGAGAGTGCAGGTTTCGATCGTCAACGTTCCCTTCGACATGGTCAAGGGCGATGACGGGGTGTGGACTTACACCAGCGCGCCTCAGGCGCCCGGCTATCACAACTACTGGATGATCGTGGACGGGGCCATCGTGCTGGATCCGGGCACCCAGGCGTTCATCGGATACGGCCACATGTGCAACGGCTTCGAAGTCCCTGAACCCGGCGTCGACTGGTACGACCTGAAAAACGTGCCGCACGGCAACGTTCTGATCAAGAACTACTTCGCCAAAACAACCAACTCTTGGCGCAAGGTTTACGTCTATACGCCGCCGGGATACGAGGCGAACACAAAGACCCGTTACCCGGTGCTGTACTTGCAGCATGGCGGCGGCGAAGATCAGCGGGTATGGATCGAGATGGGCCGGACCAACGTGATTCTGGACAACATGATCGCCGAAGGGAAGGCCAAGCCGTTCCTTGTGGTTATGGAGACCAGCGCGGTTGGCGCGCCGGGTGAAGCAGGCCGCGGCCCTGCTGCTCCTCCTTCCGCAGGCCCTGCTGCTCCCGGCGCAGGCCCTGTTGCTGCCGGCGCAGGCCGCGGACCGGGAATGCCGGGAATCGGGGGCCCAGGCGGCGGCCCCTATGGGCAGTTCATGGTCAAGGAGTTGATTCCCTGGGTAGACGCCAACTTCCGCACGATCGCGGACCGGGAACACCGCGCCATGGCAGGACTTTCGATGGGCGGCATGCAAACCGCGGCGGTGACCATGGCCAACCTCGATAAGTTCGCCTACATCGGTCTGTTCAGCGGCGGCGCTGCGATCCCCCGCCGCGCTCCTGGTCAAACAACCCCGCCCGAGCCCGCGCCCTTGGACTTGAAGACCATTTACAACGGCCAGATGGCCAACCCGGCGGAGTTCAACAAGCGCGTCAGGGTCTTCTTTTTCAGCTGCGGTTCGGAGGAGTACCCCGATGCGCTAAAGAAACATCAGGAACAACTCGTCGCTGCCGGCATCACCAACAGCTACCTCTACATTTCGCCCGGAACGGCGCACGAATGGCAGACATGGCGAAGGAGCCTGTATAGCTTCACCAGCCTTCTGTTCAAGTAGCGTGTTCCTCGCGGACTGCCGGCAGGAGCAAGATTCCGGCTTCCAGGCCACTTCCGTCCGCGAACCAGGCTGGAGCTGGCCGGCTTCTACTCCTGGGTTCACAACCTGATGCAGGAGTATTACCTGGCCCCGAATCTGTTTCAAATCCAAAACCTCGGGCGGGTGGTCCAAGGCGGTGCGGAGATGTCTGTCCGAAGCTCGGCGATCTCGCGGCTTTTGGTCGAGCTGCAATATGCGTACCTGAATCGCCGAAACGTGTCGCAGCCCGGCATACCGCTGGTGCAATCGCCCCGCCACCGGGGGCGGCTGTCCGCTATGTGGCGCCTGCCGCGCGGCATTCTGCTGGCGGGGGAAACTCAATGGGAGGATGGGCGCTGGGCTTTGAACGAGGGCGGGCGGTATGTGCGAGTGAGCGGTTTCACCGTGGTGCACGCCAGCGCGGCTGTCCCGGTAGCGTCAAGCGTCGAACTGCGGGCGGGGGCCAGGAATATCACCGACCGGAACTACTTCTTCGATGAGGGCTACCCGGAACCGGGACGGAGTCTCTTCGGAGGGATCAGTTGGAGGTTCTGAGAGACGAGGCGCGCAGATTGCCTGAGGTCTGGTTGAAGGCCGCCGTGCTGGGCAGCCTGTGGGCCTCGGTCGAGATTGTAGCCGGAGCGTTCCTGCATAACCTCCGGTTTCCGCTGGCGGGCGCGGTGCTGGCGGCCACCGGCTCTGCATTGTTGATTGGCACCCACCAGATCTGGCCGGAGCGGGGACTGTTTTGGCGCGCCGGGATTATCTGCGCCTTGATGAAGTCCGTCTCGCCGAGTGCGGTGATCCTGGGACCGATGGTGGGGATCTTCTCAGAGAGCCTGCTGCTTGAAGCATCAACCAGGTTTCTCGGCCGGACCTTGCCTGCCTATGTGCTGGGCGGCGCCCTGGCCGTGTCCTGGACCTTCCTTCAGCGCGTCGGCAATGCGCTCATCCAGTTCGGCACGAGCATCGCAAGCCTCTACGTCAGCATCTTCGAGTTCGCAGCCAGGAACCTGGGCGTACGCCAGTTGGGGCCGGTCGGACTGCTGGCCGTGATCCTGGCAGTGCACGCGGCGATGGGAGCCGTTGCCGCCGTCTTTGCGGTCACGGTGGGCAGGCGGGTTCGCGGCCGGATTGCAGTTGTGAGCGCCGAGGCAAGCCAATTCGACGGCCAATGGCAGGGGTTCCGGCTTGAGACCGGCTCAACATTCTCGTGGCCGCTGCTGGTGGTGAACCTCGCCGGCCTGGCCGCCGGATTGTGGCTGCTCAACCGGGGTCCACTGTGGATCGCCGGGTGGTACGTGGCGGCTTACTCGGCCTGGGTGTCCTGGCGATACCGGCAATTCCTGAGGCGGCTAGCGCGAGCCAGGCTTTGGCTCGAACTTGCCGTGATCACCATCGTTTCCGGGTTTCTATTGGGCAATCTTCAGGCCGGCGCCATCCAATGGACTTGGGCGGGGATGCTGACGGGCGTGGCCATGACCGCCCGCGCCTGGCTGATGACGGCGGCGTTTGCGGCCATCGGCGTCGAACTGCGTAATCCCAGGATTGTGGACTGGTTCGCAAGACAGCGCCTTCGCACGCTTTCGGAGGCCCTATCGGTGTCGTTCCAGGCACTGCCGTTCTTCGTGGCCTCGCTCCCCGGCGAAAGGCGTTTCCTGCGCGAACCCGTGGCCGCCCTCTCGGCCATGTTGCTCCGCGCCGAGGCCTGGCTGCGGAACTATCGCGCCGGACAGAGGCCGTCACCCCGTGTCATTCTGTTGACGGGCGACTCCGGGGAAGGAAAGACGACGCTGGTTGCGGAGACGGTCGCCTGTCTTCGCCGACGGGGCATAACCGTGGGCGGCGTGCTGGCTCCGGGACGCTGGGACCACCAGCACCGGTCATGTTTTGACGTGGTCGATCTGATCGACGGGCGGATGGCGCCGTTGAGCCGCAGGGTTCCGGATGCGGCCAGCGGAGACGCAGGCACGTCGTTCCGCTTCTCCCCGGAGGGCCTGTGTCTGGGCCGGGAGGCCCTCTCCGCCGCCAGGTTGCGGAAGGGCGGCGCGGCTGTGGTCGTCGTCGACGAGGTGGGTCCGCTCGAATTGGCTGGCGAGGGCTGGTTCTCCGCGATCGAATCCCTGGTGGCGGAGTGGAGCGGGCCGATGCTTTGGGTGGTTCGGCGGAAGCTCGTTCAGGAAGTGAAAGACCGCTGGGCGCGGAACGCCGCCGTGTGGGACATCCGTGGGACCAGCGCTTCCGATCTGGCCCGGTTCATTGCGGCTCAGCGCGGGTGAAGGCGCGCGGCCAGCCGATGGCGAGCCTGCGGCGGCCAAAGCTTCAAGCGCCCGCCAGCATGCCCTGGACGATTTCGACCGCATCCCGCACCAGCTTCGTGCATCGCGAGTGGAAGAGCCCTTTCTGGCGCGCCTCCGCCAGTCCCCCGGCGGTGCTGATGTCGCAGCCCAGCAGTTCCCGGCAGAGCGCAGACCCATTCCGTTCCTCGAAGGCACGCATGAACCGCCGAGCGGCTTCGTAGGTCTTCTCCTTCTCAATTCGGTTTTCCTGCGGGCTGATTCCCCGCTGGGCCAGGCCGATTGCCATGACAGCCCCCGTCACGCAGCCGCACGTTCCCGCCGAGCGCGCCAGCCCACCTCCGAATCCAGCGGCGATCCTCAACGACAGAGCTGGATCGACATTCCACTGCTCGGCCAGAGCCGACAGAACCGACTGCGAACAGGAGTACCCCTCCCGGAAGCGCGTCTCTGCGATGGCGGTCAAGTCCATGTTGATCTCCTCTGGGTATGCTGCCTCCGCTGCGCCTGTGGAAGCTTCACGCGCCAGTGTCTTCCCGCTGTTCTGCCCGCGGAGACGGCCGGCGATCGGTGTGGACCTCCAGGAACGTCGCCCAGGCATGCGCTCTTTCCACGTCAAGCCGGTCTCGAAGTTCCGCTTCTGTTTGAATGCGGCGTCTACGCCTCTCGACCACCCACCCGTGAACCCGCATGGGCTCGCCCGCAGCCACATGCCTGCGCAGCCGCACCTCCAGGTGACAGGTCAGCGCCGGCGCCCCGGCCGCGGCGACGGCTTTGGACATGGCCTCGTCCAGCACGGTGGAGACGATTCCCCCATGAATGATGCCTTGAAAGCCTTCCCAAGCTTTCGAGGGAGTCCAATCCGCGATGACGGACCCGCTTCCGTTGCTGCGGAATTCCAGCTTCAAGCCATGTGGATGGTCCGCGCCACAGGCAAAGCACGACCGCTGTGGCCGGGGCGCCGGCCCTGAAACCGGTCCTTCCGCATCAAGGTCCTTCAGGCCGTGCATGGATTCTGTCCTCCTTGGGGATAGAACGTCCGGTAGGTGTGATAGCCGCCGGACAGGTTGCGCACCTGGAACCCGCGCTGCGCGAGCAGCCGGCAGGCGTTGTACGAGCGCAATCCGACATTGCAGTAGACCCAGATCTCCCGGTCGCGCGGCAGTTCATCCAGTCTCTGCCGGAGTTCGCCCAACGGGACGTTCACCGCTCCGTCCAGGCATCCGGCGCGAAACTCGGCGGGTTCGCGGACATCGAGCAGCAAAGCCTTCGACTCGAATAACTCATCCCAGGGCGCCAGGCTCACGTCGCTGCGCATGACGTTGGCCGCCACCATGCCGGCCATATTCACCGGGTCTTTCGCGCTTCCGTATTGCGGCGCATAGCACAGTTCCGCTTCTTCCAGATCGAATACGGTGGCTCCCTTCTGAATCGCCATTGCGATCACGTCGATCCTGCGCTCAATGCCCTGTTCGCCGACAGCTTGCGCGCCCAGGACCCGGCCGTCCGATTTGCGGAAGATCAGCTTCATGTGGATCGGCCTGGCGCCGGGGTAATAACCGGCATGATGGCCCGGATGCAGGTAGACACATTCGTAGTCGGTGATGCCCGCGCGGCGCAATGACTTCTCTGTGGCGCCGGTGATGGCCACCGTCATTCCGAAAAAGCCGCATACCGCCGTGCCCTGGGTCCCCCGGAAGCGGGATTCCCGTCCGCAAATCGCATCCGCCGCGATTCGCCCCTGGCGGTTCGCAGGGCCGGCCAGCGGCATGAGGCAGGGCTGGCCGGTAACGAAGTCGCGCACCTCGACGGCGTCGCCCACGGCCCAGATATTTGGATCGCTGGTCCGCATAAAGTCGTCCACTCGAATGCCGCCCGCAGGTCCGATCTCGAGCCCGGCGAGCCGCGCCAGTTCCGTGTCAGGCCGCACCCCGATGGCGAGGATGACCAGGCCGGCGGGGAACACGGCGCCGCCCGCGGTGCGCACACCGAGACGGCCGTCTTCACGCAGTTCAAAACCCGCCACGCCGTCGCCCAGGTGCGCGTGGACCGCATGGGTGACGATTCTGCGGCGGACGGGGTCGGCCATTTCGGGATCCAGAGGAGGCATAAGCTGCCGCGCCATCTCGATGATGGTCACCTCCAGCCCGCGCCCGACGAGGTTCTCGGCCATCTCCAAGCCGATGAAGCCGCCTCCCACCACCACGGCCCGCCGCGGTTGCCGCGTCTCGATCCAGTCGCGAATCCGCCGGCTGTCGGGAATCGTCCGCAGCGTGAAAATTCCGGGCAGGTCGATCCCCGGCAGGGGTGGCCGGATCGGGACGGCGCCGGGCGAAAGCACCAGCGCATCGTAGGTCTCCTCGGAAACGCAGCCGGTTCTCAGTTGACGTACCTGGATCCGGCGGCCGTGCCGGTCGATGCCCGTGACCTCGCTTTCCACCCGAACGTCGATGTTGAAACGGCTTCGGAAAAGCTCCGGCGTGGCCACCAGGAGCCTCTTTTCCTCCTGGATGACGTTCCCCACGTAGTAGGGAAGTCCGCAGTTGGCGAAGGAAACGTACGGACCGCGGTCGAACACGATGATCTCCGCATGCTCATCGAGCCGCCGCGCACGGGCCGCGCAGGACGCGCCCCCGGCAACGCCCCCCACCACCAGAATCCGCTTCCTGTCTTGCATGACTTTTCCGATCAAAGACGCGGCAATCCACCCTTCCTGCCTGCGTTCGCCGCTCAGAAGCCCTCAGGATAGCAGATGCGATTCATGGATCTTGTTCGTTCTGGCGGCAACGGCGGGTGAGTCTTGTGCCGCATGTCCGGGCGCCGCCGTCAATGGCGCCAGGCTTTCGGATGGCCGAAGCGACGAGCATATATGAGAGACATCTGCCAATCCTCGTGCTTGACTACCACCCCAGGGCCATGGCGGCGGCCCCAAGCGCGAGCCCGGCCGTAAACGTGATCGCCTTCACCAGGGCGAACTCGCGCGTCGAGTGCGCCAGCATGGGAAGCATGCCGTGTCCGTCCTGGACGATCGAACTGGCCAGCAGCACGCTGAACGGAACCAGACCCTGAGCGAACAGCGTGACAAAGATCAGATGCGGACCGGACTCCGGGATCAACCCGACCAGGCACGCAAGCAGCAGCACCAGCCACTTCCCGCTGCGGATCGCCGGCTCGAGGTGCAGGACGTTGGTCAGCAGGTACATGACCACCAGCGCGCCGAACGTCCACAAGAAGATACGGGGGGCGTGTTTCACAGCGACGTGCCGCCAGAGATGCTGCTCCAGAAAGTGGTCCGGAACGGTGGCCACGATGAAGAGCGCAAGGGCCGAGACGGCCGCCAGGCTGGCGCGAACCCAGTTCCACTCCGCCGGTCCCAGTTGGCCCGCCAGGATGCCCGCCAGGAAGAGCGCCAGCACGATGGCCAGCGTCCCTCGCGCAGCCGTGCACTCCCTCCACTGCCCAAGGATCCGGCCTCGCGGGAAGCACTCGCAGCGGTCCCCCTGATGCAGTTCCAGGCAGACCGCCGAGACGCGTGTTCTCTGTCTGCCCCCGGCCACGTCCACCAGAACGCCCACGGCGAAGCCGAAAACGAACAGGACGCCCATCAACATCAGCGCCTGCTTCGGAATCAAGGCCAGCATGACGAAAGCCTCGTCACCGCTGGCCGCGATCATGGTAGTCACCACGGCGCCGAGCGTGAGCACTCCGTGGGAATAGAGCGCGACGGCGGTGAACGCGCCCAGGCAACCCGGTATCACGCCTAGCAGCCCCCCCAGCAGATATTGCCCCCAACTATGCCCTGCGAGCTTCTCCCGCCACGTTCCCGCGCTGAGCACGTTCAGGTACTCGATCAACAGCATCATCACCAGGACGAAGCCAGTGATCATCAGGGCCGTGGTGAACAGCGCGGTCAGAGCCTCCGCAGACATCGCGATCGGGTTCAGGATTTGCATGGCTTGTTGTCGCACACGCTGTCACGGCCGCAGCAGGGCTGGCCGAGCCCGCAGGCTGGCCTTGCCCGCGCGTAGTCTGTGGCGTGGAAGCCGGACCCCTTGAAGATTACACCGGCTCCCCCGCTGATTAGCCTCTCGACGGAGCCGCCGCACTTCGGGCAGATCTGGATCGGCTCCGCGGACATGCTCTGGAACCGCTCAAAGCGATGTTTGCACTCCCGGCATTCATACTCGTACGTTGGCATATCCACCTCCGGTTCGCGGCCCAGACGTGGGCTTTTGCAGAGAGGCCTCAACCTTGGCCCAGACGGCGCGAATGTCGGAAGCGCAACCGTCCCGCTGATGCTCAACGACCGGCTTCCCGCATATCTGGGCCTCGGTTACCGCAGGGTCATAACGCACCCGGCCTGCCACTTCGAGGCCTTCCTCCCGCGCCCGCGCCTCGATTCGCTCGCACAGCTCGGGATTCAAGTCCCACTTGTTGACCGAAACCATCGCCGGGATGCCGAAGTGCCGCATTAACTCAGCGACGCGTTCCAGGTCGTGCAGACCGCTCAGCGTCGGCTCGGTTACCGCCAGAACCAGTGTCGCGCCGGTGACCGAGGCGATCACGGGACACCCGATGCCCGGCGAACCGTCGATCAGCACGAGGTCCAGACCGCGCTCCTCGGCAATCTGCCGGGCGCTCGCCCGCACCGTGCTCACCAGCTTTCCCGAATTCTCCGCCGCGACGCCCAGCCGGGCGTGAACCATCGGCCCGCAGCGTGTTTCCGAGACATACCATTCGCCGTTCACTACGGGCCCAAACTCGATCGCCCCTTCGGAGCAGAACCAGGCGCAGACGCCGCAGCCCTCGCAGGCCGCCGGGTCGACGCGAAACGTCTTTTCCACGATGCCGTTGCCTGGGCCGTCGAAAAAGATCGCGTCGAAGCGGCAGAGCTCTTCACACTTGCCGCAAGCGGTGCAGTGGCCGGGCCGGATTCTGGCGCGTTTTCCTCCCGAGAACGGCTGGCGGCGAACCACCTGCGGCGCCAGAACCAGGGCAAGGTCGGGGGCGTCCACGTCGCAGTCGGCGAGCACCAGATTCCGCGAGAGCGCCGCAAAGGACGCCGCCAGCGACGTCTTTCCCGTTCCTCCTTTGCCGCTGATGACGGCAAGCTCCTTCACCGGAGGCGCATCCGCGCGGCGAATGGTCACGATCTCGTTCATCGGCCCAACTCCCGTCCCGGCATGCGGGACATCGCTTCGTGGCCGTCCTGAATCCTGGCCAGCAAGTCTTGCATGGCGGCGCGGAACTCCGGCGCCGCTTCACACGCCAGGATGCCCCGCGAGTACGCCTCGGCGACACGGCGGTCGTCCGGAATTTCGGCCCAGATGTCGATGCCCTGGCGGCGGCAGTACTCGTAAGTCTCGCCGCCGCCGGAACGCGCGCGGTTGATTACGACCCCCATGGGCAGATGGAGGGCGCGGACCATCTCCACCGCCAGCTGCAAGTCGTGCAGACCGAAAGGAGTGGGCTCCGTCACCAACAGCACCAAGTCCGCCCCGCGCACGCTCTCGATCACCGGGCAAGATGTCCCCGGCGGAGAGTCGATGATCACCAGATCCGCCGCGGGCGCAGCCGCTTTGACTTGCCGGATCAGCGGCGCGCTCATTGCTTCGCCGATGTTCAACACGCCCTGGACGAACTGGAGCGCTCCCGCTTGCCCGATTTCGAGCTTTCCGCTCTCGCGCAGGACCTCCGTAATGGCCCCAGGACGGCAGACCAGCACGCACCCCCCACAGGCATGACACAGTTCCGGATAGACCAGCACCTTTTCGCCGACACAGACGATGGCGCTGTACTGGCAGATCTCTCCGCAGAGGCCACAGTGCGTACAGCGGCTCTCGTCCACCCTTGGATGCAGCCTGCCGATCGGACGGCGGGAGGTGATCTGCGGCTTCAGGAACAGGCGCCCGTTCGGCTCCTCGACATCGCAGTCCAGATAGGCCACGCTCCAGCCGTTCTGGGCCGCGATCCAGGCCAGATTGGTGGCCACCGTGGTCTTGCCGGTTCCTCCTTTGCCGCTGGCGATGGCGAGTCTCATGGAATGGGAATTCGCTCCGTTCCCCCTCTCAAAGGGAAGGCGGACCGATCCGTCCCGGCCCGCCTTCGTGTTCTGTCGCTACTCGGTTTTGGCTTTGGTTTCCAGCTCTTCGATGCGCTTGCGGATGCTATCCAAGGCGCCTTCAAGCCGTTCGGCCAAGCCTTTCAACGCGGCAGCTTCCTGTTCCCGTGTGGGGCCGGCATAGCCGGGCCAGCTCCCGGGCCAGAGGCCCGCGCGTTGCCAGCCGGTCAAGCCGGTGGTCCAAAAGCAGTTTCGCCAGCCTCGGCCGCCGGCTCCTCGGCCACCACCAAAGAAGAAGCCGCCTCCCCGGTTCATGAATCCAGGAGCCGCAAAGCCGGAGCAATACCCGGCCCCGCGTCCCGTCCGGGGACCTAAGCCCAAAGGACCTGTTCTATCTCCAAATGGCATGGCATCCTCCTCCTTTCTAAGCTCTCGTCATGGGGGCGCCGCATTTCGGGCACTTCATCTGATTGCACGGTTGGCCCGCAACATGCGGTACTTTCTCGCCGCAACTCGGGCACACGCACTCGCCCCCAGGCCCGCCGGCCAGGGGACCCCCCATCCTTCCGCCACGGCCGCCAGCGAAACCACCGCCGGCTCCCCGGCCACTACCACCGCCGCGTCCGCGGCCGAAACCCATTCCAGAACCTCTTGGCATTGTCTTTCTCCCTTGGCCCAGCCAACGGGGCCGTCCGCCGCAGCCGGGCATGCAAAACGCCTGCCTGGCCAGCCGGCCGTCCAGAAAGGCTGCCAGGACGTCCTCGACCGGCCCGCAAACAAACCCGAACACTCGAACGCCGGAGGAAACCAACGCGGCCTCCAGCGGCGCCGAAATCGCACCACAGATCAGAACATTCGCATCCAGCTTCAGAAACTCGCTGGCGCGGGCCGCCGGATCCGTCCGGCTCAAGCTCCGTTCCTCTCGCCGCACCTCCCTGCCGTTCTCGACATCGATGAGCAACACATTCGCAGCCACGTCGAATACCGGGGAAATGCGTCCCTGATGCTGGGGAATGGCCAGCCTCACACCTTCGGGGTAGCACTTCTCGTGCCAGATCATCAGGCATTGAGGAAGCGGGAGTTTGCGCACCGAGGAAGGAGGAATCTCATGCAAGATGCAAGACTGGGCGAGCGTCGAATTTGCAGATTGCAATGGCGAAGTTGAAATCCTGCCCCGCAGTACCACAGGCGGAAGGCCTAGAGGTTGGAACGCGGCGTGCAATGGCTTAGCTGTCCAGAAACTCCAAGCAGGAGATTCCATGAAACTCGCAATCACCTCTCAGGGCAGCTACCTGCAATCGCCGGTCGATCCGCGTTTCGGCCGGGCCAGGTACCTCATCGTGGTGGATACAGAAACCGGCGCGTTCTCCGCCGTAGACAATTCGGTAAACTTGAACGCCGCGCAGGGGGCGGGCATTCAGACCGGCAAACGGATCGTGGATCTGGGCGTGGACGGTCTGATCACGGGCCACGTTGGGCCCAAGGCCTTTTCCACTTTGCAGGCCGGCGGGGTCAAAATCTACACCGGCGCATCCGGCTCGGTGGCCGACGCCATCGAACAATTCAAGGCGGGCAAATTGGCGGCTGCCGCTGCGGCGGATGTGGACGGGCACTGGGCATAGCCGCCGGCTGCACAGCGGCGTCGGGCGGAAACAAGCATGAACAACCGTTTTCTGATCACCATCCTGGCCGACAATTGCGTTTACGAGCCGAATTTGCTGGCCGAGCATGGCTTAGCGGCGCTTTTGGAAGTGAGCGGCAGGCGGCTCTTGTTCGATGCCGGGCAGGGCCTTGTCGTTCGACACAACGCGCAACAACTCGGTTGTTCGTTGGAGCATCTCGACGCCATTGTGCTCAGTCACGGACACTACGACCACACGGGTGGTTTGGCGGAAGTGCTGCGGCTCCCGGGCCAACCGGCGGTCTATGTTCACCCCGCTGCGCTGAAACCGAAGTATTCCCGCTCCGGCGCCGCACCACCTCGCAACATCGGCATGCCGGAAGGCAGTTTGCGGCAGCTCCAGGCAGCGGGCTCCCGGCTGGTGTGGACCACGGCTCCCGCCGAGATCATCCCGGGGGTTTGGTGCACAGGCGAGATTCCCAGAACGTATCCTTTCGAGGATCCTGGCGGCCCGTTCTTCGTGGATGCCGCCTGTAGGGAACCGGATCCCCTGGTTGACGACCAGGCTCTGTTTGCCGACCTGCCCGAAGGTCCGGTGGTGATCTTGGGGTGCGGACATGCCGGCGTGGCGAATACGCTTGATTATGTATCCCGCCTGACCGGCCGGGACAGGATATACGGTGTGATCGGCGGCATGCACCTGCGCAGCGCCCCGGAAGCGCGCCGCCGGGCGGCCTCGCAGGCGTTCGAGCGGTTTCAAGTTGAAATGATCGCGCCTTGTCACTGCACCGGTTGGCATGCGGCTCTTGCGTTCTATGAGCGGTTTGGAGAAAAGGCCGCCGGCTGCGGGGCAGGTGCGAGATTCTTGGTGCGGGACTCCGCTACGCTGGTCGGATGAAAGGGATCCCCGTTCATGAACCGATTCGAAGAGATTGCGATTTCAAAGGCGATTGTTGAGAGCTACCACAAGAAGTTGCTGTCCGCGATGGAGAGCAGTGTGGTTGTCATCGGGGCCGGTCCGGCGGGAATGACGGCGGCGTTCTACCTGGCGGCGCAGGGCCGCAAGGTCACGGTGGTGGAGAAGCGTCTTGCGCCGGGCGGCGGCGTCTGGGGCGGCGGGATGGGAATGAATGAGATCATTGTGCAAGAAGAGGCGCTCCCGGTTCTCGAAGCTGCCGGCATCCGCCATGACCGCCGGTTGGGGGGCCTGTACGTGATCGATGCCGCGGAACTGGCCTGCGCACTGTGCCTCCAGGCGATTCGGGCCGGTGCTGTCCTGCTGAACCTGATGACGCTCGAAGACCTCTGCGTCCATGACGGCAGGGTCACGGGTGTGGTCGTCAACCGCACGATGATTTCCGGCGCTCTCCCGGTCGACCCGGTTGTTCTCCAGGCGGAGACCGTCATTGACGCGTCCGGTCATGAGGCCGTCGCCGTGGAGCGGCTTCGCAAGCGGAACCTTGTTGCTCCCGAGTTGCTCTCTGGCATGAGCGGCGAGGGGCCCATGGACGCGCCGGCCGGCGAGGCCTTCGTGGTGGAGCGGGTCGCGGAAGTTTTCCCGGGGTTATGGGTGGCGGGCATGGCGGTTTGCGCCACCTTCGGCGGTCCCAGGATGGGGCCGATCTTTGGGGGCATGTTGCTGTCGGGAAAGAGGGTTGCCGATCTCATCTTGGAAGCGGGACGCACTCAACAACGATGAGACCGGAACGGAGAGCAGGGTCGAGATAAAAAAGACCGGAATCATCTGCGAACGCTACGATGGCTGCGTCGGCAAATGGTTTCGGACATTGCGAAAGCGGCGCGCGGGATTTTCCATCCCCGGACCCCGCAAATACATGGACGTTCACCAGGGACTGCCGCTTTGCCGGGCGATTGGCATGCCTGAACTCGCCGGGCCGCTTCTCCGCAGAGGTGCGGCAATTATGGTGGGCTGCCGCGCCTCAGTTGGAAATGGAAAGAGGGTTCTGCCGTCAAAGTATGGAGGAGTACAAACGCATGAAAATAGCCGTTCCCTTAGCAGGCGGGAAATTGTCTCTGCATTTTGGGCACTGCGAGAGTTTCGCGCTCTTCGAGGTGGATCCAACCGAAAAGAAGATTCTCCACAGGGAAGAGATCGCATCCCCTCCGCATGAGCCCGGCTTATTGCCCAGGTGGCTGGCGGAGCGCGGCGCCAGCGTAGTCATCACCGGAGGCATGGGGCAGCGCGCCCAGCAACTCTTCGCACAGCAAGGCGTCTCGGTGGTCCTTGGCGCGCCCGCTGACGCGCCTGAACGCATCGTCAGCGAGTACCTTGCCGGGACGCTGCAAGCCGGCGAGAATGCTTGCGACCACTGAAATCCCGTGGCCATGCGCGTCCAGCGCCCAGACGGACCCCGGAGAGGGTGAACGGCGAACGTTGAAGAGATGGTTGATTCGACTGCGCCTCTTGCAAGACCCGCCTCCGGCGGGACAGTCGCGGGTTCGAGTCCAATCTCCTGCTCCACTCCGGACCTGAACGCCGGCGCGATTTCACTGTCCGGCCGCATTCCCGGCAGCCGACACGTCCACAAGAATGTCTCGTTCCGCGAACAGAGTTCACAGCACAACGGCGAAGACAAAGTGAGTCATCGCTTGTCTGGGGACACTTGTCTCACCTCAGGTCCGGCCGCCCACGGCGGCGCACACAGACCCTTCCGCCTCGCCTTGGGTTCAGATTGGGGGATGGAACCGGGCAGGGTCCTGCACACGCTGACTCAGCCTTCCGGCGATCCCTCGCGATCCGGCCGCGGGTCGTCCTGCTCTAAGAGACCTTCTTCAGAATCTCGACGAATTCGCTTTCGGTGAATGCCCGCATCGTGGTGGTTTTGGCGTTACCCCTGGATGCGATCGAAAGCGCCATCGCCGAAGCCGCCTCGTCGTTTGGCGCCTCCGTGACGGCGACAATGTCGTATCCGCCCATGGTCACATAAAGACCCAACACCTTGCCGCCCATGGATTCGATCATCTTCTTGGCCGCTTCGAACCGGGAGGGCGCGTTCTTCACATCCCGCGCCCCCTGATCGGTCCACTGGAACAGTGTCACGTAGGTTGCCATTTCCGCCACCCCCTCTCCGGCTCAGGCGTCTGTATGCGTATGCCGCCCCAGTGCTGAGCCTGGGTTCAGCATACACCTTTCGTCCAGTCGTGGCGCGGTCCGATCGGGGAATTTATTGAGCCTCCAAGAGCGGCTTCAACACGCGGTCCAGCGTGGCGTCGTCGAAACGGTCAATCTTCACCCCGCGATGCAGGCTCCAGGTCTCGACGTGCTCCACCGTTTCGCCGGGCTTCAGGCGGGTGAGCGGACCCAAGGTCTCCAGTTCCAACATGTCCCCGTTGGTGAACATCTCGAAGCTGGCGCCCATGTCCGCGTAAGTCTTGCCGGGGAAAGCTGCATACCGCTTGAGAAACACTTCCCCGTTCAGGTAGTAAGCGCCCCAAGTGTCGCTGTTGAAGTGGCCGATCTTTTGCGGGACCTTGTTCTTCGGATCCTGCCTGAGGCCGATGTACTTGTTCAAGAAGATCCAGCGCGGGTCACCCAGGTTGGTGAACGCCCAGATGATTAGTGGATTCGTCGGCGCGAGCACCTCCGGATGCGTGCCCCGCGGAGGCAGTCCCGTCAACCCCACGCCGCCGGGCGCCATCACCGTCAGCGCCCAAGGGGCCAGCTCGATCGCCCAGATGTTCCGGTTTGTGATCCGGTGGGACACCTGGACTTGCGTGCCGCTGGCCGCCAGACGGACTTCGATCTGCTTCTGAAGCCCGGCCTCTTCCTCGAGCGGCGGGGTCGCGACCAACCCGGTTGCGGTGACATCGATCTTGACCGGATCGTTGTCCACCGCATAGGTGATGGGCGAGATATCTTGAGCCACCTCGGGCGCCACCCAAATCCGGTGGCCGCCCCGAATTTGCCAGTCCGGCTCGCCGCTCTTGCCCATTTGCTCCTTGAATTCCTTGAACAGGTTCTGTCCGCCGATGAAGCCGTAACGAATGATGCGCGGACCTACATCCGAAGTCACAATCAACTCAACCGTGCCGTTGCTAATCCGGTAACAATTCGGCCAACCGCCATAATTTACCTTCTCCACCGTTTGAGCCATAGCTACAGATGCCGACGCCAGCAGAATCGCCAGCGCCGTGGTTCCTCCTTTCATGCCTGCACCTCCAGCCGCAGGGAATCTTTCTCGTTCAATCGCAACTCCTCGAACTCGAATGCGGTGCGGACGTCTCTGGGCGCGGCTTGATGCCGCAAGGCCTTCTGGTTGACGAAGACGCCCGTTTTCCGCCCTTCCCCTTCGATCACAACGGCGCGCACAGCCAGGCTGCCGTGAAGCACATCCAATGTCAGCGACGCACCGGGCGGCGTCCCGAGCAGCGCAAACCTGCCCCAGCCGGTCCCCGTGGCCCAGAAGCAGCGGAACGGCCGCTGGCGCAGCGCCGGAGCAATGGCCACTCTCCGTTCCAGCCCGTCGTAGCGGAAGCCGCTCAGCGCCAAAATCCCCGACCACGCCGACATGGCGCGCGCGTAGTGATGGCCGCACTCCGGCTCGTCCCAGGGGTTGCGCTTCTCTCCGTCGTGACGGCTCCGCGCCAGCCGGAAACACTCCACCCCTTCCTTCACCATGCCCGCAAAGATCATCTGCGACCCGGCTGCATATTCGAGCCCCGTCCATACTTCGGCGTAGTAGGGAAACGGAATCCGCGGCCGTTTCGCCTTGCCGTAGTCGCACACCAGCAGTCCGCCTTCCTCGTTGAGGGCGTAAGTCCGCTGCACGCTTTCGTGCTCTTCCAGATTCCGGCGCAGGTTGTAGCGCCAGATCGAGGCGAGCGCGCTGCGGATGTGGCTCTCCTCCAGCAGCGGCCCCAGGCCCGCCACATCGGCCAGATATTGCCCGATCAACTGGTCCACCAGGCACCCCTCGCCGAGTTGATACTCCGGATTCTCCGTATCCTCCGAGCCCATCGTGCTGCGCAGCACGGGCAGGACCTGAGCTTTCGGCACCCCGCGGACCCGCTGGATGTAATACTCGCCGTTGAACAGGTTCGCGTCGATCCAGCGCCTGCCGCTCTCATAGACGCGGCGGTACTCTGCCGCCGAGGCTTGGTCCCCCACCGCCCGGGCCATCTCCTCGCCGGCCCTCAGAGCCGCCAAGTAGTAGATCCCGCATTGCGGATTCGGCCCGTAGAACTCCACGTCGTAGGTGTTGTGCTGGACGCCTTCCATGACCCCGTCGCGGTCCGCGTCCCATCCACCCGGGGCCCAGGCGAACTCCAGCCCTTTCTTCACCCTCGGCCAGATTTCCCTCAGCCATGCCGTGTCGCCCGACAGCTTGAAATCCAGGTACGCGTGAACGATCTGGCCCATCTGCCCGTCGGCGGCGGCGAAGCCGGAACGCGCCTTGCCGTCCGGCAGCAGCTGGCGGAAGTGCATGGCCCCGGCCTCATCCATGGAGTAACCGAAGGCCGCCTGGCGCAAGCTCCGGGCAAAAGACGGGAACAGGTGCGCGGTCGCGGTCTCGTAGTTCCAGACGTGGGTGCAGTTACCAAAGCAGCAGCCGCGGTTGTTGCTGGAGCCTTCGAAGGCGTGGAACTCCCCGTCGGCGGTCCGGAAGCAAGTCGTCGAAGCAAGCGTCGAAAGGTTGGCCGTGGCCGCGTCTTTCACCTCGGCCGGCAGCGTGCTCTCGCGGAGGGCTGCGGCAAACTCGCGCGTCTTGCCTTCCAAGCGCTTCAAGTTGGCCGCCAGATACTCCGCCGCCTCCCAAGCATCGCGGAAGCGGGTGGCGTAATGGTTGCCGATGTTCACCCCACCCTCGCCGGGCGGCGCAGACCAGCCGCACCACTCCGGCGTCCGGTTCGGGAAATGCCACGCCAGCACGAATGTGAACTCCGCCGCCCCGCCGGGGACGAGCACGCGCTGAGCAGTCAGGCTTCCCACCTCGTTGCGCGGACCGGTTTCGGGCTCGAGCAGGCCGTCCTCCCGGAAGTCGTCCCAAAACAGCATCGGGGCGTTCCACCAGCGGCTCTGCGGCCATCCGCGCCACGCGGTTACCTTGGCGTCCCCGGGTTCCGCCAAGCACAGCGCGATGGTTCCCTTCATGGGTTGGCCGTCGGGCAACGCGGGGTTGCTCATCAGCAGCCCGTTCAGCGCCTGGGTGGCGCGCAATTCGTTTTGGCGCTGGCCGGCGGCCGGACCGCGTCCGCCCGGCGTGATGGGGTTCTGCAAGGAATACGCGATCGAAACCCGAGCCGCACTCTTCGCCGGATTCACCACCCGGTAGCGCAGGATCGCCGCAGGCAACCCGGAGTCGTCCGGCTCGTGCGGGACAAACGGAGAGAACGCCTCCAGCGAGACCCGCACCGGGAGTCGGCGGTCCTGGAATTCAATCCGCGCCAGCGGATACTCGCCCGTGAAGACCGCCGAAGCCAGGCGTGGAAGACCCGGCGCATTGTCAGTTCCGAGCCCGCTCTCTCCTTCGTACGGCGGCCCCAGGCGCGCCTCCAGAACCCGCGCCACCGGCTTCCCCGCCCCGCTCTGGGCCCAAATCGACGCGAAGCAATACGCGGGCCGGTAGCCTTTGTTCGGACGGTTGAAGATTTCCCAGTCGCGGAGTTGCCCCCGTCCTCCCAGGCTGACGCTGCCTGCGGCCACCCCGCCCAGCGGGAAGGCGATCATCGCCAGTTGGCGGCCGCGGAAGACGCGCGGATAGGAGATCGCCCCGCCGGACTGCGTCTGGGTTGCCGCCGGCGCCTCGGCTTGCGGAGCGGCAGGGGTGGGCATCGCTGCGCCCGCGGCCAAAGCGGCGCTCTGGAGAAACCGTCTGCGCGGAGTCCCTGTCTTCCGTTCCATGCCGGCTACCAAATATATCACCCGCCCGCGAACTTGTGCGGTGCACTACGATGGTTCTTATCTGATATGCGCGTCCTCAAGATCCTCAACCGCACGCGGGATACGGTTCTGGCCACGCAAGCCTCGGTGGCGGACACCAGCCGCTCCCGCAACATTGGATTATTGCGCCACAAGAGCCTGCCGGACGGCGAGGGCCTTTGGATCGTCCCCTGCGAGGGCGTGCACACCTTCTTCATGAAGTTCCCCATTGATGTGGTCTACTTGGACCGCCACAAGCGGGTGGTCAAGGTGCGCCCCAACCTCGTCCCATGGAGGATTTCCCTGTGTTTGCGGGCTCACTCCGTGCTCGAGCTGCCCGCAGGGAAGGCCGCGCGAACGGAAACCTCGCGCGGGGACCAACTGGAGTTTTCAGACGCGGGCGAGTAATGCCTTTCACGCCCGCTGCATGCCTGGCGCTCAGGGACGCGCCAGCCGCCGGTGCTCTTTGAGTATGCAGCGGTCCATCACCACCGTCAGCCCGGCTTGCCGCGCTCGTTCGGCGGCTTCTTCGTGGACCACACCCTCTTGCATCCAGATGGCCTGGGCCCCGATGCGGATGGCCTGCTCTACGATCTCCGGCACAAATTCGGACCGGCGGAAGATGTTGACAATGTCCACTCGTTCCGGTATCGTCTCCAGGCTCGGGTAGGCCTTTTCCCCCAGCACAGACCCTTCGTTCGGGTTGACCGGGATAATCCGGTAGCCGGCGCGCTGCATGTATTCCGATACGCCGTAGCTCGGCCGGTGCTTCTTGCTGGATAGCCCGACGACCGCGATCACCCGCGCGCTCGCGAGCAGCTCAGCGATGGTTGACATCTTGACCGTTTCCCTCCTGCAACATCCGGCGGAACCGCTCCACTTCGGCCGGCGTGAGCGGCCGCACCTCGCCCGGTTTCAGTTTCCCTAACTCGAGAAAACCAATCCGGGTCCTTCGCAGCTTCTCCACCAGCCGCCCGAAGTGCTGAAACATGAGCCGGACCTGATTCTGGCGCCCTTCGATGAGCCGAACCTCGTACCATGGATTCGCCGCGCGCTTCACCAGCCGCAGCCCAGCCGGCGCGGTCATCCTGCCGTGCAGCGGAATCCCCTTGCGGAATTGCTCCTCCTGCTCCGGCGTCAGCATGCCGTTCACCTTCACCAGATAGGTCTTTGGCACGTGGCTGGCGGCCGAAAGAATCCCGTGCGCAAACTCGCCGTCGTTGGTTAACAGCAGCAGCCCCTCGCTGTGATAATCCAGACGGCCCACCGGAAAGACGCGTTCCCGCATCTTCGGCAGCAGGTCCAGAATGGTCCGGCGCCCCTGCGGATCATGCAGCGTCGTCACCACCCCATCCGGCTTGTTCATCGCAAGGTAGACCAACCGCCGCGGAGCGCGCAGCAGCTTCCCATCCAC
>Ga0315298_1004728_pt1 | contig 20025 bp, 22 predicted proteins | sample WHS_1_MG_FD_203077 | JGI IMG/M metagenome (GOLD analysis project Ga0315298, IMG submission 203077) | Extremophilic microbial mat communities from Washburn Hot Springs, YNP, Wyoming, USA - WHS_1_MG | ecosystem: Environmental > Aquatic > Thermal springs > Hot (42-90C) | place: USA: Wyoming...
CCCGCGGCGGCAGGTATTGCCCACATCCGGAGGGCGTCCTCGCAGCCAGGCAGCCAGGGCGTCGGCGATCCTTTGCAGGTTCCAGTCCTCGCCGGCAATCATGCCCCCTCCCAGGGCCAGGCACATCTGGGTGTCGTCGGTCACCTGCCCGGCCTCCAGGTGCAGCCACCCGCCGCCGATCATGCTGCGATGGATACCGAACTCCTCCCGAATCTCCCGCGGTGAGCGGAACTCCACGGTTGCCCCCAGGGCGTCGCCCACGGCCAGGCCCAGATAGGCCCCCAGGGCCCGTTCGCGCAGATCATCGCTCATCATCGCCGCTCCCTCCCCTCAGAAATACCCCATACGCACCGCGTAATCGCCCCCGATGACCAGATATTCCGCCTCCCCCTTGAGCGGGTGGCGCGGGAGCAGCCCATTGAAGAACAAGACCTTCACGGCGGGCACCTGCACTTCCAGGATGATGTCGCCAAACTCGCCGGCAATATCCCTATCCGCAGTAAAGGAGACGAGGTTGTTCAGCCTGACCACCGCATGGTGTGCGTCCAGCCGCCGCACCCACGGGTGCTCGGCAAAATCGTTGGTGCCCCGAAAAAGGCGCAGGTGCCGCTGTCCCGGTGCGAAGAAATGGCGGAAGGCCCACTGGGCGAATTCGTACAGGACATCCAGTTGGAGCAGGATATTGTTGTTGTCGAAGCGCGAGGACATCCGGTCGGTCATGTACCGGATCCACGCCGGACCCGCGAAACGCCTGATCACCGTCCGGTGATAGGTCGGCGGAATGCCGAAGCGACTTTCGACCCAAGCCTTCATGACCGCTCCTTCGGGGGAGTTGCTGTCGTACCCCCAGCCCTTGAGCAAACGGAGATAATTGGCCCGGAAGCGCCGCGGTGCCGCCGGGCCTTCCGGCCCCGGCGCCTGCTGCCCGAACGTCCTCTCCATGTAATCCTGGAAGCGCTGCCCCGCCTCCTCGACGCTCTCCACCCCCTGCAAGGCGGCAAAGAGGGCGGCGTGGCTTTCCCGCGTGCCCGCAATATGCAAAGGCAGCGGAAACTCGTGAAAGGCCGCACTTGCCAGCAATCCGGTGGGGACGCCCACGAGATTGCTGCCCGGTGCATTCACCCAACTGGCTGCCCCTTCTGGCCTTGAATCAGGGCGCTGCCGATCCTTTTCCGCCGGCAACCCTTTTTCACCGCCCATTACGCAGGATCATGGCCACCGTCCCGCGCACCGTCTCCAGACGCAGGGGCTTGCGCAGTTGCGCCAGGCCCATGGCCTTACCCGCCAAGGCCACCGGGGAATCGTCTTCCCCCAGCAGGAGCAGCAGTTGCGCCTCGGGGAATTCCATCTCCATCTGCTCCAGGAGATGCACCCCTTGCTCCTGCAGATAGCTCAGGCCAACGATAAGCAAGTCCGGCGGCCAGTCGCGCGCCTTGATCACGGCCGCGGCCAATGCACTAAATTCGTGAGTTTCATACTCGTCATGCAACATGAATTGCACCGCCATGCGCGATATCTCATCGCTATCAAGCACAAAGATGCGCCGGTTTTCCACCGCCAGGCTGCTATCCACTCCAATCTGCATGAATGCCTTCCTTTTCAACCCTGCCAAACTTGCCTGCCGTTAATAGAAAGCATCAATCATGCCAATGCCGATTGGCAGGCGAGGTCATCCCTGCAAGGGGAAAATAAACGGATTGTCATGCCCGAATTCAGGTCAAAACCCGCCAGCACGTCCGAAAGCACCCGCGATCTGTGTCATTCCCGACATTGCCGGACCGCTTTGTCAGCTTTCAAACAGAACGGAAATAGCCCTGAACAAGTGATTTATTTCTTTATGGAACAATGCGTTATGAGAATTCGTAGAGAGTGGCATGGGGCTTGCAAGGGGAATGCCGCAGAGCACCTGTCCCTGGTGGGGACATTCACTTGGCACCTTCAGTACCTTTGCAGAGGAGATACGGTAATGGCAGCAGCTTTACGGCAAATTGCCTTTTATGGCAAGGGGGGTATTGGCAAGTCCACGACCTCCCAAAATACCCTGGCGGCCCTAGCGGAAATGGGCCAGAAGATCCTCATCGTCGGCTGCGATCCCAAGGCCGACTCCACGCGCCTGATCCTCCATTCCAAGGCGCAGGATACGGTACTGAGCCTAGCGGCGGAAGCCGGCAGCGTGGAAGACCTGGAACTGGAAGACGTCATGAAAGTCGGGTACCGCGACATCCGCTGCGTAGAGTCCGGCGGCCCTGAGCCGGGTGTGGGTTGCGCGGGTCGTGGCGTGATCACCTCCATCAACTTCCTCGAAGAGAATGGGGCCTATGACGGCGCCGACTATGTCTCCTACGACGTGCTGGGCGACGTGGTCTGCGGCGGCTTTGCCATGCCCATCCGGGAAAACAAGGCGCAGGAGATCTACATCGTCATGTCCGGCGAGATGATGGCCATGTACGCGGCCAACAACATCTCCAAGGGCGTGCTCAAGTATGCCAACTCCGGCGGCGTACGCCTGGGCGGCCTCATCTGCAACGAGCGCCAGACCGACAAGGAACTGGAGCTGGCCGAGGCATTGGCCGGCAAGCTGGGCACCAAGCTCATCCACTTCGTACCCCGCGACAACATCGTGCAGCATGCCGAATTGCGGCGCATGACGGTGCTGGAATACGCACCGGAATCCAAGCAGGCCCAAGAGTACCGGACCCTGGCGGAAAAGATTCATGCCAACGCCGGCAACGGGACGATCCCGACCCCGATCACCATGGACGAGTTGGAAGACCTGCTCATGGACTTCGGCATCATGCAGAAGGAAGACGCAAGCATCATCGGCAAGAGTGCTGCCGAATTGGCGGCTGCGGGAATGTAATGGAACGGGTGGGCGCGGAATATCCACCGTGCTCGCCCGGACGTTGTATATTTTGAAGCAAGGAGGTACGAAATGAGTATATCAGCGGAGGATCTCAGCACACAGCGCACGGCGGAGAAAATCGCCAAGAATCGCGAACTGATTGACGAGACGCTCAAGGCCTATCCGGAGAAATTTGCCAAACGGCGGGCGAAAAATCTCGGTGTGAACACTTCGGACAAGCCCGACTGCGGCGTAAAATCCAATATCAAATCCATACCCGGCGTCATGACCGTGCGCGGTTGCGCCTATGCCGGTTCCTATGGGGTGGTATGGAGCCCCGTAAAGGACATGATCCACATCAGCCATGGGCCCGTAGGCTGCGGCCGCTACGCGCGCTCCGGTCGGCGCAACTATTATATTGGTACTACCGGTGTCAATACTTTTACCACCATGCATTTCACCTCGGACTTCCAGGAAAAGGACATCGTTTTCGGTGGCGACAAGAAGCTGGAAAAGATCATGGACGAGCTGAATGGTCTTTTCCCCATGGCGAAGGGCATCACGGTCCAGTCCGAGTGTCCCATCGGGCTGATTGGCGATGATATCGAAGCGGTATCCAAGAAGAAGGCCGTGGAGTTGGGAAAGCCCATCGTGCCCGTGCGTTGCGAAGGGTTCCGGGGCGTATCCCAATCCCTGGGGCACCACATTGCCAATGATTCCATACGGGACTATATCCTGGATCCCGCGGAAGGCAAGCATCCGGACTTTGCAAGCACTCCCTATGATGTGGCCATTCTCGGCGACTACAACATCGGCGGTGACGCCTGGTCTTCCCGCATTTTGATCGAAGAAATCGGCTTGCGCGTCGTTGCCCAGTGGTCCGGAGACGGCACCTTGGCGGAAATGGAAAATACCCCAAAGGCCAAGCTGAATCTTCTCCATTGCTACCGTTCGGTGAACTATATCACCCGCCACATGGAAGAGAAGTATGGTATTCCGTGGGTGGAATACAACTTCTTCGGACCAACCAGGATTGAAGCGTCCTTGCGCAAAATTGCCAGTTTCTTTGATGACAAGATCAAGGACAACGCAGAAAAAGTAATTGCCAAGTACAAAGGATTATCGGATGCGGTTAAGGCTAAATACCAGCCACGCCTGGATGGGAAAAAGGTTATGCTCTATGTTGGTGGGCTGCGTCCGCGGCATGTGATTGGTGCATATGAAGATCTGGGCATGGAAGTCATCGGCACGGGTTATGAGTTCGCCCACAATGACGATTATCAGCGCACCGCCCCGGAGACACAGGAAGGGACGCTCATCTACGACGACGTGACTGGCTACGAGCTGGAAAAATTCGTCGAAGCATTGCGTCCTGATCTCGTGGCCTCAGGCATCAAGGAAAAATACATCTTCCAGAAAATGGGGTTTCCCTTCCGGCAGATGCATTCCTGGGATTATTCCGGCCCTTATCATGGCTACGACGGCTTCGCCATCTTTGCCCGCGATATGGACATGGCGATCAATAACCCCGTTTGGAGCAAAACCAAAGCCCCGTGGCTGTAGCTGGGTACGGTTGGCGGGGACGGCTTGGCTGTCCCCCTTCGCAAGGTAAGGAGAATTATCATGACACAGAATGCAGACAAGGTTCTTGACCATTTCAATCTGTTCCGGGGACCGGAATACCAGGAAATGTTCAAGAAAAAACAGGACCAATTTGAAGATAGACCTTCTGCGGATGAACTCGCCAAAGGCCAGGAATGGACCAAGACCTGGGAGTATCGCCAACTCAACTTTCAGCGCGAAGCGGTTTCCATCAATCCGGACAAGGCCTGCCAGCCTCTGGGCGCCATCTTCGCGGCGGTGGGCTTTGCGGACACCTTGCCCTTCGTCCATGGTTCCCAAGGTTGCGTAGCCTATTATCGGACCCATTTCAATCGTCACTTCAAAGAGCCGGCTTCCTGCGTCTCTTCCTCCATGACCGAGGACGCGGCCGTCTTCGGCGGTCTGAACAACATGGTCGACGGCCTGGCGAACAGCCTTGCCCTTTACAAGCCCAAGATGATTGCGGTTTCGACGACCTGCATGGCGGAGGTCATCGGTGACGATCTCAACGCCTTCATCAAGACCGCCCGGGAAAAGGGCAGCGTGCCGACAGATTATCCGGTGCCCTTCGCCCATACGCCCTCCTTTGTCGGCAGCCATGTCACCGGCTATGACAATATGCTCAAGGGCATTCTCTGGTACCTCTGGGATGGCAAGGCTGGCATGGCGCCGGCGCTGGAACGCCAGCCCAACGACAGCATCAACTTCATCGGGGGGTTTGACGGCTACACCGTAGGCAATCTGCGCGAAGTCAAGCGCCTCTTTCAGTTGATGGACGTCAACTACACCATACTGGCGGATAACAGCGATGTATGGGATACCCCTACGGATGGGGAATTCCGGATGTATTCCGGGGGCACCACCCTGGAGGAAGCCGGCGCTGCCCTCAACGCCAAGGCGACCATCTCCATGCAGGAGTTTTGCACGGAAAAGACCATGGAATATATCGCCGAGAAAGGACAGGAGGTAACGTCGCTGAATTGCCCCATGGGCGTAGCGGGTACGGATCGTTTCCTCATGGAGGTATCCCGGCTCAGCGGCAAGGCCATTCCCGAGGAGCTGCGCCTGGAGCGGGGCCGATTGGTGGATGCCATGGCCGATTCCATGGCGTATTTCCACGGTAAAAAGTTTGCCCTGCATGGTGATCCAGATTTTTGTCTGGGCGTGACCGAGTTCCTCATGGAACTGGGAGCGGAACCGTTCCATGTGCTCTCTACCAATGGGGGTACGAAATGGGAGAAGAAAATGAACGAATTGTTCGCCAGTTCTCCCTTTGGCAGCGGTTGCCATGCCTATCCCGGCAAAGATCTCTGGCATCTGCGCTCGCTGATGTTCACGGAGCCCGTCGATTTTCTCATTGGCAACAGCTACAGCAAATATCTGGAGCGCGATACGGGAACGCCCATGATTCATCTCGGCTTTCCCATTCATGACCGGCATCATCATCACCGTTATGCCACCTGGGGCTATCAGGGCGCGCTCAACGTCATGGTGCGCATCCTGGATCGCATTTTTCTGGAACTGGACCGTAACAGCATGGCCATCGGCACCACGGACTTCAGTTTCGACACGGTACGCTAATCCTCGCGGGCGGCGCTGCCGAGCTTCGCTGCCCGTTTGGCTGGAGAGAAAAACATGGCTGATATCACCTTCACCTCACCCGCGATGGCAAAGGATATCACGGTATATGCCACCGCTGGCGCCCGGCAAACCCTGCTGGGACTGGCCAAGGCGAACAGGATACCCATTCAATTCGAATGTGAAAACGGGGAGTGCGGTTCCTGCGCAGTGCAGGTAACCATTTTGGAAAGGAAAGAGCCTTTAGGCCAGCACCTGACGGAAAAGGAGAAAATCGTACTGCTCCTGTCCGGAAAGATCAGCAAGCAACAGATTGAGGACACGGAACTGCGGGACATCCCACCGCAATGGCGCCTGGCATGTCAGTATATTGTCCGAGATGAAGACGCTTTGGTGAAGTTCTAGGGATTCACCGCGAAGGAGCGAGAAATGGGACAGGTACAATTCATCTCGCCGCGTATCGGCGGCGACTGGTCGATCACTTGTCGCAGCAACCGGCCTGTCTCCCTGTTAACCATTGCGCGCCTCTGTCATGTGCCCTTGCCGGTCGATTGCACACAGGGGCTGTGCGGGGCTTGTGCGGTGCGGGTGGTCCTCCGCCGCGGAGCGCTGTATCGGCGCCTTGGTCTGTTTGAAAAGCGGACACTGCTCGCCATAGGAAAGGTTCCGCTCGCCGATGAAGGCGAGGACTCCACCGCGTGGAAAGGTCCGCGTTGGCGCTTGGCATGCCAGTGTATGGTGGAAAACAGCGATCAATTCTTTGTGGCATTTTGACGTACCGGGAGGTGCTTCATGTTGCAGAACAAGATCCAGGAAGTCTTCAACGAGCCGGGTTGCGCAAAGAACCAGACCAAGTCCGACAAGGACCGTAAAAAAGGCTGCACCAAGCAGTTGCAGCCTGGCGCGGCTGCCGGTGGATGCGCCTTTGACGGCGCCAAGATCGCGCTGCAACCCATCACCGACGTCGCTCATCTGGTCCACGGCCCCATTGCCTGTGAAGGCAACTCCTGGGACAACCGCGGTTCCAAATCCTCGGGATCACGGCTCTATCGCACCGGTTTCACCACCGACATCAACGAACTGGATGTGGTCTACGGGGGTGAAAAGCACCTGTTCAGGTCCATCAAGGAGATCATCGACAAATACGATCCTCCCGCCGTTTTCGTGTATCAAACCTGCGTCCCGGCGATGATCGGCGACGATATCGAAGCAGTCTGCAAAGCGGCCAGCGCCAAATTCGCCAAGCCCGTTATCCCGATTAACGCTCCCGGCTTTGTCGGAGCCAAGAATCTCGGTAACAAGCTGGCCGGCGAAGCACTGCTCGATTATGTCATCGGTACGGAGGAGCCGGAGAGCACTACGCCTTATGACATCAATATCATCGGAGAATACAACCTTTCCGGAGAACTCTGGCAGGTCAAGCCCCTGCTGGACCACCTCGGCATCCGCATCCTGGCCTGCATCAGCGGCGACGCCAAATACCATGAAATAGCCCAGTCCCATCGGGCCCGCGCGGCCATGATGGTGTGTTCCAAGGCAATGATCAACATCGCCCGCAAGATGGAGGAGCGTTATCAGATTCCCTTTTTCGAGGGCTCCTTCTACGGCATTTCCGACACCAGCGAATCGCTGCGGGCGATTTCGCGGTTGCTGGTGGAACGCGGCGCTCCCGCCCAACTGCGGGAGCGCACGGAAGCCCTCATTCAGCGGGAGGAGGCGCGCGCCTGGGAGCGCCTGGCGGCCTATAAGCCGCGCCTGCGCGGCAAGCGGGTTCTGCTCATCACCGGCGGCGTAAAATCCTGGTCCGTGGTCGCGGCCCTCCAGGAAGTAGGCTTGGAAGTGGTGGGCACCAGCGTCAAGAAATCCACCGCGGAGGACAAGGAGCGCATCAAGGAGATCATGGGCGAGGATGCCCACATGATCGACGACATGACACCGCGGGAGATGTACAAGATGCTCAGCGAGGCCCAGGCCGACATCATGCTTTCGGGCGGCCGCTCGCAATTCGTCGCCCTGAAGGCCAAGGTCCCCTGGCTGGATATCAACCAGGAAAGACATCATGCCTATGCTGGCTATGAAGGGATGGTGGACCTGGTTCGGGAAATCGACAAGGCGCTCTACAACCCCATCTGGTCGCAACTGCGCAAGGCGGCGCCCTGGGACACACGGGAGGCGGCGCAATGGCTATCGTAACCGTCAGTCACAAGGCCTGTACCGTAAACCCCCTCAAGATGAGCCAGCCCATCGGTGGCGCTCTGGCCTTCCTGGGCCTCGCCCAATGCATGCCCATGCTGCACGGCTCCCAGGGCTGTACGGCTTTCGGCCTGGTGCTCTTCGTGCGTCATTTTCGCGAAACCATCCCGTTGCAGACCACTGCTATGAATGAGGTGGCCACGGTTCTGGGGGGGCTGGACAATATCGGCAATGCCATTCTCAACATCCAGAAACGCGCCAATCCGCGCATCATCGGTATCTGTTCCACCGGGGTCACCGAGACCAAAGGTGACGATGTGGACGGCTATCTCAAAACTTTTCAGGCCGCGCATCCGGAATTGGGCGATCTTGCCGTGGTCTATGTCTCCACCCCGGATTTCAAGGATGCCTTTCAGGATGGCTGGAGCAAGGCGGTCAGAAATATGGTGGATACCTTGGTGGAGCCTACGGCCGCCAGAGTCGCGGGGCAGGTCAATTTCCTTTTGGGTTCGCACCTGACGGTGGCGGATATCGAGGAACTCCGCGAAATGGCGGCGGCCTTCGGCCTCCACGGCACCTTCTTGCCGGACATCTCGGGATCCCTGGACGGCCATATTCCCGACGATTTCTCTCCCAATACCCTCGGGGGGACCGGCCTGGACGAGATTCGCGCCATGGGCGAGGCGGAGTTGACCATCGCCATCGGCGAGCAGATGCGTCCCGCCGCCGAGGCGTTGGCACGCAAGTCCGGGCAGCCCTATATCCTCCTGGAGCGGCTGACCGGCCTGGAGCCCAACGATCAACTACTGGATTGCCTGGCCCAGCTGAGCGGTACGCCGGTTCCGGAGAAATATCGCCGCCAGCGCAGTCAACTCATGGATGCCATGCTCGACGGCCATTTCTACTTTGGGGGCAAACGCATCGCCATCGGCGCTGAGCCGGACCTGCTATGGACCCTGGCGACGTGGCTGACGGAAATGGGCGCGGTCGTCGCAACGGCGATCACTACCACCCAATCCCCGCTCCTGGAGCATATGGCTTGCCAGGAGGTGGTGATCGGCGACCTGGAAGATCTGGAGGCACGGGCCGCTGATTGCGATCTGCTCATCACCCATTCCCACGGGCGCCAGGCCGCCGAGCGTCTCGGCATTCCGTTTTTGCGCATGGGCTTGCCTATTTTCGATCGCCTGGGGGCCGCCCACCGGCTCACGGTGGGTTATCGCGGTACCCGGGATTTGCTCTTCGAGGTGGGCAATCTGCTGATGGCCAATGCCCATGAACACCATCCGGAGAGTTGGCCCTTGCCAGGAGGAGATCATGCACGTTCGCAGATTGCGGTTGGTTAGGATCGGTGGTCAAGGGACCGCCGAGGGACCAGGGTCGCGCCAGGGAGGAGCTATGAAGATTGCCTTTGCCACACAAGATATGAAAAGGGTCGATGCCCACTTCGGTTGGGCAAAAAATGTAGCCATCTATGAAGTCACACCGGACGGGCATCAATTTTTAGAGGCCATTCAATTCGACGGCGAACTGGCCGAAGATGGCAACGAGGACAAGCTCGCACCCAAGCTGGAAGCCGTCAAGGACTGCGCCATTCTCTATGTCGCCGCCATCGGCGGATCCGGCGCGGCACGGGTCGTTGCCATGAAGGTTCATCCCATCAAGGTCAATGAACCGGAGTCCATCACGGATATCCTGAACAAATTGCAAGTCGTGTTGCGCGACGCCCCACCGCCCTGGCTGCGTAAAGCCATGCTCAAGGGACAGGAGCGCCAATTCAATTTTGACGAAGAGGAAATGAGTCATGCCTGAAAACGCCGCTGTCATCACGCCGAATCCCATGGAATCGGCGTTCATCCGTGAACTGGTCAAACAATGGCGGGCGCAGGATAGCTATGGGGCCTGGGAGAAGAAGTCGGACGAGTTGTTATTGGCTCCGTATATCCTCGACAAGGAGCAGCGCAAGGCGCTGCCCATCATCGGCGATCCGGACCCCGAGGTGTTATGGCGCGTGGAGCTGTTTTACAACGCCGTCGGCCTGGCCACGGAACGGCGCACGGGGATCATGGTATCGCCGATGATGAAGATGAGCCATGAGGGCTTTGGCCGCGTGGTACTCATCGCCGGCAGGCTGATTGTGGTGAACAAGCAATTGCGGGATGTGCATCGCTTCGGCTTCCCGAGCATGGAAAAGCTCGCCGAGGAAGGAGATAAATTAGTAAATTCCGCCGTGGAGATGATCGAGCAATTCCCGGCGGTGGCGCGTTATTGACGCGATCGAACGGAGGACGCAGTCATGTCAGACATACTGGAAATGGAACTGGTCGTAGAGGAACAAACCCGGCACTGGGAGTCGATCATGGATGAGAAGGAGGCGTTGAAAGCAGAAATCAAAAAGCTGAATGCCCAGGCAACACGATTGAAAATGGATCTCCATGATCTCGCCGAGGATCTCCCCATCGGCTGGGAAAACATCATGGATCTCGCCTTGCACACGCATACCGCGTACAGCGAGCTGGCGGCCGCCCGGGAGCGCCTGGCCGCCTTTGCGGGAGGATAAAGCCCATGACCACCCTTACCGCACGTACCAAGGGCGGACTCGCCTGGACGCCCCACTTCGTAGAGCAGCTCAACGAAGAAAAGTGCATCGGCTGCGGGCGCTGCTTCCGCGCCTGCGGCCGGGGCGTGCTGCTGCTCAAGGGCATCAATGAAGACGGGGAGATGGTGGCGGCGGACGACGATGAGGCGGAGCGCAAAGTGATGACCATCGACCACCCGGAGCTGTGCATCGGTTGCGAGGCCTGTTCCCGGGCGTGCCCCAAGGATTGCTATACCCACGCCGCCATCGAAAGCGAGCCGCTACTCGCCTAGCCCAGGACACCCGCCGGCAAGGAGGAAGAAATGCCCTCTCCCATCTACGATTATTTGATGGCAGGTCGCGACCCTCGGGAAGACCCGGAGGATGCCCGTCTTTTCGCCTTGAGCATCAGTTTTCACGCCCAAGGCCAGACCGGTGCCCTGGGCGCCGCCCTGGGTCTGTCACCGACGGACTTCCGCCATCTGCTGAACCGCTATTTCCCCCAGGCCCTCGATGCCAAGCCCTTTGACCAATGCATGAAGGTCTATCTTCATCTTTCCGCCGGTGAGCATTTTCTGTGTCGCTGCTACGGCGGACACGGGGAACCTCAAGCCGCTCCACGGGAGCAAGAGACGGCCGATTTACGTCAGCTTTTTCTCAAGCATCGTGGGGGATCCGGAGAGGAAGAGGAATGGTTTGCCTCCCTCATCGCCACAGCCTGCATGGGCAATGATCATCTCTGGCAAGACCTGGGATTCACCGGCCGCGACGATTTGAGCGATTTGCTCCGCCGCCATTTTCCCGATCTCTATGCCAGGAATAGCGGCAACATGAAATGGAAGAAATTTTTCTACAAACAGCTCTGCGACCAGGCGGCGGTGTCCCTCTGTCAGGCACCGAGCTGTAGCGTTTGCAATGACTACGGTAAATGTTTCGGACCCGAAGACGCCGCCGGCTGGAACATGCTGGCTGGAATTCGCTAACTTTCAACCAATCATCGCCAAAGGATAGCAGCAATATGAGCAGCATCGATAAAACCGCATTTGGCCAACTGGATGCCGATAAGCGCCTGCAAAACCCAGTATTCAAGGACTGGACCAAAAAGCCCGGAAGGTTCGGTTTTCGCGGCGAGATCGCATTGAAATTCGCACAGAACATCGCGGACGAGGCCCGCCCTCCGGAGATCGTGGCCGCGCAGGTCATTGCCGTTGCCGAGGAAGGCAAACCCGGCATCGACTTCCTCGCCTGTTATCTCCTGTCTTTTGCTTATCTCGAACCGTTGGTGGATGCCCTGCGCGGGGCGCTGGTCCCTGGCGGAAAATATTTCCTGTTCTGCAACAATATCGATCTCAGCAAACGCTATCAGGTAAGCTATGAAGGCGTTTCCTTCTATATACTCCCCATTGATGAAGCTACGGTATACAATGAAACACTGGAACTTTTTTACATCGAACGCAATGACTTGAAAAAGCTGGACACCGCCGGCAAGACGGATCGCATGGCGGATGCCGCGATGAAGTTTACCGCCGAGTTCCCGGAGATCACCTATGCGGAGGGGCTAGCTTTGATGGGTCCCGTGCGGGATCCGGGCGCCAACCGTCCGGTGTAAATACGGCCCGTCTCATCATTGGCCGCCGCCCTCGGCCCAGATTTCCGCCTGAGCCGTGGTGATTCGCGGTGCCTGCAGACGGCACCGTCTTTTGCCGCACCATGGCGGAGCGATGTCCAGTTGCTCCAGGGCGTGCTCCATGGTGACGCGAAAGACGGGGGCTGCCTCGACGCCACCGAAGTTCCAGAACTTGTCGCTATCGCGCAGGGTCACGGCCATCACCAGTTGCGGGTCCTTGCCCGGCGCAAAGCCCACGAAGGTCGCATTGGTGCGGTGCCGATAAAAGCCGCCCTTGCCGTTGGCCAGGTCCGCAGTGCCGGTCTTGCCCGCCACCGCGTAGCCGGGAATGGCGGCGAGGATGCCGGTACCGTTGGGCTCGGCCACGCTGCGCAGCCAGCGGCGCAGGTCGTCGGCCACCCAGGAAGGCATGATGCGGCGGCGCCGGCGAGCCTGACCCAGAAGAAGGTCGGGGCGCACGTGGTAGCCGCCATTGGCCAGAGCCGCGTAGGCGTCGGCCAGTTGCAGGGTGGTGACGGAGACGCCATAGCCCAGCGAGATGGTGGCATGGCGCGCCCGTCCCCAGCCCTGCCAGGGCGGCAGGACGCCGGAGGTGGCACCCGGATAGCCCAGACTGGGGCTCCGGCCAAAGCCGGCGGCGCGATACATGGCATAAAGGGCACGGCGGGGGGTGCGCAGGGAGATCTTGGCCGCGCCGATGCAACTGGAATACTTGAGGATATGCTCGATATTCAAGACATGGTGGCGCACATCGTCGGTAACGGTGTAGCCATCCACGACCAAGGGCTGCCAGACGTTGAAGCGGGCCGTGGGGCTGACGCTATGGGTAGCCAGCGCCGCCGCCACCACGAAGGGTTTCATCACCGAGCCCGGCTCAAAGGCCTGATGCACGGCGTTGTTGCTATAATCGGCCGGATTGCTGCAGCTTCCCAGGGCGTTGGGGTTGCAACTGGGTACGCTCACCATGGCGAGGATCTGGCCGCTGTGAACATTCATCACCACCGCTGACGCATCCATCGCGCCAAAATGCCGTTGGGCCGCCAGCAGGGTCAGGTAGGCCCAATATTGGATCTGCGGATCGATGGTCAGGTGCAGGTTGTGACCGGATCGGGGCAGACGCAGGATCCGGTCCACGTGCAGGATCTGCCCGCGGGCGTCCACCAAGACCTTCTCCCTGCCGGGGCTTGCCGACAACCAGTGATTGTAGCCCAGCTCCAGGCCCGCGGCCCCGTGATGGGCGATGTTCACCAGCCCCAACAGGGGCGCGGTAACGGGGCCCAGGGGATAAAAGGTCCGGCTGGTGGCCTGCACATGCAGGCCCGGCACGCCCAAGGCCAGCACCGCCTGCCCCAAGCCCGGAGAACCCTGGCGCAGCAGGTACGCGTAATCGGCCCCACCCCTGGCGACTCGCCGTGCCAAGGCGCCGGTGGAAAGGCGCAGTGCCCGGGCCACCTGCCCCCAGCGGGCGCGATCACGCGCGAAGACGCTGGGATCGGCCCAGATGGTGACGGCCGGCACGTTCAAGGCCAAGGGCATCCCGTTGCGGGCATAGATGATGCCTCGCTCGCTCGGCAAGGGCAGTTCCCGCAGGTAGCGTAGACGGCCCTGCGCCCGTAGCGCACTCCCCTGCGCCCATTGCAAGGTATAATCCCGGGCAAGGATGATGGCCAAACCGAGAAGGATGATACTGACGACCCAGCGGGCGCGGCCGCTGGGCAGCAAGGGAATGCGCGCGCTACGCACCATCAGGACGTCGTAAGGAACAGAAACATTTTCATCAGACTGGCTACGGGTTCTGGAAGTTCCGCCCGGGACGGGTCTCCCTGCCAAGTTCCGCCAACCAATGAAAGAATGCGGCTAACCCGCTGCAGGGCTTGATGTTTCGATAAAAGATCCCCTAGAATGATCCAAGCTCATTGGATGGCAGGACTATGCACTCACGCATTGATCTCCATTGGTTCCGGCTCAGCGCCTTTGCCATGGCCGCAGCGGCGCTGTCGGGTTGCGCCAGCATGTCCGGCAACATAGCGCCCGTGGCGACGGGTTACGGTTCCGCCAGTGTGGCCTCCGGCTACGCCGGCAACGACTATTGCTACGCCCCGCCCGTTGATCTCAACGCCGCCTACAATCAGCCCTATCAGATTGATGGACAAAGCTATTACCCCATGCACAGCAGCACCGGCTATGACCGGCGCGGCATTGCCTCGTGGTATGGATGGGAGTCGGGCACCGTCACGGCCATGGGTACGGCCTTCCGCCCCCGGGCCCTGACCGCGGCGAGCCGGACCCTGCCCTTGCCCTGCTGTGCGCGGGTGACCGACCTCGACAACGGCCGTAGCGTCGTGGTGCTGGTGGATGATCGCGGTCCTTTCGTGGCTGGGCGCATCATGGACCTCTCCTATGGCGCCGCGCGGGTCCTGGGGATGGTCGGGCAAGGCACGGCGGAAGTGCAGGTCCAGGTCATCCCCAGCGGCAACACCGCGCTTCCGCCGCCACCCCCGCCGGAAGTATTGCCGGTGGCCCAGCGGGTGATCTCCGCACCGTCTCCCGCCGCGCAACCCCGCATGATCCCGGTACGCCTGCCCCCGACCGCCGCCATCCCGGCTCCCCGGCCCCTGCCGGCAGTGCAGACGCAGCCGCCTGCATTATTCCTGCAAACGGCCCGGCTCATGAGCCTGAATGAGGCCAATCGCGAGCGTCGTCGCCTCAACGATTTTGGGATCAGCACGGCGGTACTGGTGCCCGTAACCAGCCATGGACAAGCATTTTATCGGGTCCGCATTGGCCCGCTGGCACCCAATTCGTCCCCGGCCACTTTCCTGGCCAGCTTACGGCGCCTGCAATTGGGAGATTTTTCCGTAGCCACCCAGTACGGCTAGCCAAGCCCGGAATTCCCCGGGTGGCCGCCGGAAAGCGCTCACGACATCAAAAAATCATGCAGCGCGTCGCGGGTCTTGACCAGGTCGCCGGAAACCCCGGCCAACTCCGTCGTCAGGCTTTCCAGCCATTCGCCAATGGGCAGATCGTCGCGCTTGAGCACGACCCCGCGCACTTCCCTGGCGCGAAGGGCGCGCAGGCCCGCGCCTTCCCGCTCCAGATGAAACTGAAAGTTCTGGGTGCGGATGGAAAGCCCCTCCACATGACTGGTCTTGGAGAAGAGGCCATCCTTTTTCCGGCGCACTTCCACCTGGCCGGGAAAGCCCGCTTCCAGGGAAGCCGCCAGGGCCTCGAAAAAGGCCTTGATGTCCCCCTGGGACTTGCGCATCCAGGCCGCTTGCAGGTCAAATGCCTCGCTCATGATCTTCCCGACGCTCCCGCATCCTTCGCCCATATCGATTTGCCCAGGATCGCCCAGATCAGCAAAACAATCCAGGCGATACCCGACCATCCCAGGGCAATATTGAGCACCAGGACCCACAGCACATGCTCATGATGGCGGGCGCCGGCAACGATGCTCGGAATAAAGTAAATGAAGAGCCCGCCAACGGCGATGAGGAGCCACCAGGCTAAATGCACGAAGATGGCGGCGATGCCCAGGCCGATCAAGGCGAGGACGACGAGGGCGATGGCAAGGGTGGCGCTCATGGTCGAAGCCCCTTAGGTGGCCGCTTTGTCATCGTCTTTTGCGGCGGTTTTCGGCTCTTGGTCCGTCATTTCGGCCTTGAGACGCGCCAGATCGGCATCCACGCCGCTGCTGGCGCGCAACTGGTCCAGGTCCTTGTCGGTCTGGCTGCGCTGATCCAGGGGGTCATTGAGCACACCCGCCGCCATGAGGCCGTCCATGGCCTGGGCCTTGGCCTGCATCTGGCCAGTGCGGTCCTGGGCGCGGCGCAGGGCGTCGCCGGCGTCCGCCAGACCATTGCCGATGCCGGTCATGGATTCGCCCACCTTGATCTCGGACTGGGCGGCCTCCATCTGGCTTTTCATGACCTCTTTCTGGGTACGGAACTGCTCGATGCGCTCCTGCAGCTTTTGCTCGTAGTCGGTGAGCTTTTGCGCCTGGGCCGCCACGTTGTCGTGGGCGGCCTGGAGGGATGCGATCTTCTGCAGCGCCGCTTCTTTTTCCCCCAGAGCGGCCTTGGCCAGGTCCTCGCGCTGGGCGCCGAGGGCCATCTTGGCATCGGCCTCGGCCTTGTCGGCCGCCTTTTGCGCCTGGGCCATCTGGTTTTCCAGGGAAATCCGCTCGGCGACCACGTCGGCCAGATGGCGTTTGCTGTCCTGCAGGCTTTCAATCATCTTTTCATAGGAAAGGTCCAGGGTCTCGGCGGGGTCTTCGGCCTTGTTGAGAAAGTGGTTGACCCGGGCTTCCAGGATCTCGCTTGCGTGCTTAAAGATCGACATGACAATCCTCTCGATAGGGTTAATCGTTGACGGGAATGACCAGTTGCGGGCTGAGGGCGTCCACCAGGTCATTGGCATGTTCCATGGCCTTGACGGCGGTGCCCACGGCGAAAAATTCAATGACATGGGGCTGCCAGTTGTGGGAGCCTTCGTGCAGGTTGACGCCGGTGATCCCGTCGGCCTGGGCATCCTGGGCTTCGTGCTGCATGCGCTCCATGGCCAGTTCGCGGGCATCGTACATGGCCTGGGTGAAGGGCTCCAGTTCGGTGTTGCGCCCCAGATTGCCCATGGACTTCATGAATCCCTGGTGCGCCACATGGTAGACGCAGGAGCCCATGACCATCTCCATGGGCCGGTAGCCGGCCTGCAGGAGCATCCAGAAGTCCTGTCCGGAAAGGTCGGAGGTGAAGGGCTTGCCGCCCACCCCCTTGAAGCCTTCCTGGCCGTCGCGATGGGCGATGGCAGTGCCGATGGCCATGAACTCCAGGATCTCCTGGTCCCATTCCATGCGCTTCACTTCCAGGCGCACACCGACAATGCCGTCGGCCCGAAGCAGGATGGCTTCCTGCTCCATGCGGCTCATGGCCAGCTCGCGGGCCTGATACATGGCCTGGGAGAGGACATCCATCTCCATGTTCTGGCTCCATTGGCCATACTGGATGCCCATGTGATAGATGCAGGAGCCCACCACCAGCCCCAGGGGCTCGAAACCGGCCTTGCGCACCATGACGAATTCGTTGACGGAAAGATCGGAAGTAAAGATGCCTTCATGGCTGCCCTGGGCACGGAGGCCCTTGAGGCGTTCCACGGCATGGGGGGCGAGGTGTTCGGTGATATCTGTCATACGAGCGGCCTTTTCTGGTGGGAAGATGCGGTGAGGAGGGACTGGCGCAGGGAGTAGACGGGACGGGCGGGAATGCCCGGCGCCACCCGGCGGTCATGGTCGATGACGGTGCCGATGGCGATATGGCGGCAGAGGAAGCGCTCGGGGTTTTCGCTGTCGCCCTCCTGGCGTGCCATATGGGTAAACTGGGTATGGGCCAGGACCGAGCCCCCCTGACGCTGGCCATCCTCGCCCAGGGCATAAAGCGCCCGCCGCCGGACTTGCTGCTGGAACGCCGAAACGTCGGTGAGTTCCTGGTTCCACCAGGAGCGCTCGCCCTGGGCCCGGCCATAGGGCGGCTGGTACCAGTCGTAATAGGCGCCAATGGCCACGCCCACCGGCACCATGCCCCCTTCCAGCAGGCGCACGAACTCCACGGCGGAGACCGTGGCCACGAGGGGATTGCCCGACTCGGGCAGGCTGTCGATGCGGATGGCGGTCCCCGAAACGGCGTAGTCCATATCGTCCGACTCGCCCTTGCGTACCCGCATCTGCACATCCACCACCGCATTGGCGCCCATCAGATACGCCTCAGAGCGCAAGCGCTCCAGGGCACCGTGCCAGCCATCGATATGCCCCTGGGTCCAGGAATAGCCGAAGTGGTACCAGCAGTTCCCCGAAACAAAGCCCAGGGGACGAATGCCGTGGCTCTTTTGCAGCAGCAGTTCGGCGGGGGTGGCGGTGGTGAGCCAGGGCAGGCGGCCGGCAGCGGTCTCCTGCAAACGCCGCTGCACAAAATCCGGGAGGGTTTTCCCATCCAGCGCCCGTGTCCAGCTCTCCTGCCGGGCCAGGGCTTCCTGGCTGGGCGACGCGGGTGCGAGGCCGTGGAGCGCCTGACCCAGTCCTTGGGACAACTTATCCCAGATCGACATGCTGACCTCCAGTTGTTGCGGCGAAGGCGGCGCCGCAGCCGCCCCTTGCGGCCATCCCCGAAGGAGATCGCCATTATGGAATAAAATTGAGAGTCCTCGGGCGGGCGATAGTTCCGTCCCTTGGGTAAACAGAGGCAGTTGGCCATCCAAGATCCGGCAGTTGGCAGCGGGGTTTTTTGCTCCGGCGGCTCTCGCCTGTTGTTCTACGGCTTATCCCGCTGGCAGGCGAAAACTCGCCCTGCGGGCTCAAACAGTTCGCCTGCCGGACGCGGGCTTTCGCCTTGAACAACAACGGCTCGGGCCGAAGTCGCGGCAAAACCCCGCTGCCAACTGCCGAATCCGGGATCATGCCTTGGTGCTGAACATCCGGCTCAGCATGGCCTCGCGGTCCAAACTCTCTCCGCTCAGGGTCATGGCCAGCAGTTCGCCGCCCAACACCTCCGGGGCGATGATGAGGTCCGGCTCCACCCGCCGCATTCGCTCCATATTTTTGCCATCCTTCACCGCGGCCACCGTGCGCGCGCGGCCGCCCAGTTCCTTGGCGGCGAGGACGATGAAGGCGTTTTCACTGTCGTCCAGACGCAGGGCGAGGATGGCCAGGGCCTGCTCGCCCCCGGCCTTCTTCAAGGCCTCGACCTCGGTGGCGTCGCCCAGCAGGAGATCCTCGGGGTCCATCCACATGCTTTGCGGCTGGCCGGGGAGCAAGACGATGGCCGGCAGATGGCGCGCCTTCAGCTCCCGATAGGTATTATGCGCCAGCGCATTGTCACCAATAATGAGATAGTGATTTTGTTTCATGCGTTTTTTTTCACCCATGAGCAACCGGTTCATGCGGCCGTTCACCAGCGGCACGATGACGGTGGAAATGGAGGTCGCAAAGACGGTAATTCCCAGAATAATGATGGATACCACAAAGAGCCGGGCGTCCTGGCTATGGGGCGTAATATCGCCATAGCCCACCGTGGACATGGTCACCACGGAGAAATACAGCGCCGTGACCAGATTGGTGATGGGCGGAGTAAATCCCTTCCCCAGGACGTAACTGCCAAATACCGCGTAGCCCAGCAGCAGGAGGATGGATATGGCGGCAAAGAGGGTTCCGGCGGCCACGCTGGAACGGGAAAAACTGCGGTGGAAGAGCAGCAGACCGATCAGGATGACCCCGTTCAGAACGGCGATCCCACTCCACACCAGGCCGTAGTGGTGCAATAAAAGGACCAGCGTGGCCGCCGCCAGCAGCAGGGTGACGGCCCAGGAGAAGCGCGAACGAAAGAGCAGGCCGATGGACATGAACAGGAGGACGACTCCGGCCACCAGTTCCGGTACCGCGCCAAGCACCCCGAGCACCGGCGAATGACTCAGCGCCGTTACCGGTGCGAGGATGCTGAGTTCCGGAAAAAACCGGCTCAGCCGCGGCAGGCCGTCCAGTATGTTGAGGATGCCCAACGCTCCCACGGCCAGGGCGAGGGGGATCTGCGGGAACCATTGTTCGAGGCGCAGCGCGGCCTG
>Ga0315298_1004730_pt1 | contig 20012 bp, 21 predicted proteins | sample WHS_1_MG_FD_203077 | JGI IMG/M metagenome (GOLD analysis project Ga0315298, IMG submission 203077) | Extremophilic microbial mat communities from Washburn Hot Springs, YNP, Wyoming, USA - WHS_1_MG | ecosystem: Environmental > Aquatic > Thermal springs > Hot (42-90C) | place: USA: Wyoming...
TGTAGAGCAGAAGAGGCTTCTTGAGAAAATTTCGCGTATGACAACTGAGGAGGCAAGGGAGAATCTTTTTGAAAGTATCAAGGAGGAAGTAAAACGTGATTGTGCTCTTTTCATAAAAGAAGAGGAAACAAAGGCAAGAGAGGAGGCAGAAAAGAGAGCAAAAAAGATTATCTCGCTTGCAATTCAACGTTGTGCTTCAGAGCATGTTGCTGAAACAACTGTATCGGTGGTTGCTCTTCCGAACGATGAGATGAAGGGAAGAATTATTGGTAGAGAAGGAAGGAATATAAGGACATTTGAAAATTTAACTGGAATAAACTTGATTATTGATGACACGCCTGAGGCTGTAATTCTTTCAAGTTTTGACCCAATAAGGCGCGAAATTGCGAGGCTTACTCTTGAAAGGTTGATAACTGATGGAAGGATTCAACCTGCGAGGATTGAAGAGATGTACGAAAAAGCAAAATCTGAAGTTGAAAATGAGATAAGGGAAGCAGGAGAAGAAGCTGCCTTTGAAGTTGGCATTCACAATTTAAACAAGGAATTAATCCGGGTGATAGGCAGGCTAAAGTTCAGGACATCATATGGACAAAATGTCCTTGTTCATTCTCTTGAAGTTGCCCATCTGGCAGGGATTATGGCTTCGGAGCTTGGTATTGACCCGAAAATTCCAAAGAGGGCGGGTTTGCTTCACGATATTGGGAAAGCCATTGATCACGAGGTTGAAGGCTCACATGCATTGATTGGTGCTGAACTTGCGAAGCGACTTGGAGAATCGGGAAACGTAGTGCATGCAATAGAGGCACATCATGGAGAGGTTGAGGTTAAAACAATTGAGGCAGTTCTTGTTCAGGCTGCTGATGCTATTTCTGCAGCGAGGCCAGGGGCCAGGCGGGAAACTCTCGAAAGTTACGTAAAGAGGCTCGAGAAGCTTGAAACTCTTGCGGATTCTTTTGAGGGAGTTGACAAAGCTTATGCGATGCAAGCGGGAAGAGAAATTAGAGTTATGGTGCAGGCGGATGCTGTTGATGATGTAAAGAGTGCAGCACTTGCAAGGGACATTGCGAAGGAAATTGAGGAACAACTCGACTACCCTGGACAAATCAAAATTACGGTTATAAGGGAGAAAAGAGTTGTCGAGTATGCGAAATAAGAAACCTGCCTTGTTATGATTACAGGCGATTCGAGGAATTCAAATGATAAAGAGATCGTTGAATTAGTGTCAAAGATAACGGACCCTGCCATCTACCGCATAGAAGAAAGACTTCCTCATGGATTTGTGCGCCTAAAAGTAGCTGAGGCCGAAAGACGCCAAGCTATACACGATATTAGGACTGTTGAGGATGTTGTGAGGGAACTTGTTAGAAACTCCCGTGATGCTGATGCCTCAAACGTTCTTGTTGCTACTCAAAAGGAAAAGGGAAGACATAGAAAGCTTGCTGTAATCGATGATGGCTGTGGGATTCCTGAGGAGATGCATGAGGTTGTATTCGAGCCAAGGGTAACGTCTAAGAGTGAGGATTTCGAGGAGGATCGCTATGGTGTTCATGGACGCGGAATGGCCCTTTTTGCAATAAGGGCAAGGGCTCTTAATGCTCGAGTAGTCGCGTCAGCGCCGGGTTGTGGGACAGTGATCTTATTGGATATTGATACAAATCTTGTTAAAGAGAGAAGCGATCAGGCATCACTTCCAAGAATAGAATTGAAAGATGGAGACTTTCAGATCACCGGAGGGCAGAAAAACATCCAGCGCCTTATGGCAGAAATGTCTCTTGATTCTCCTCATATTTCATTCTTCATTGGCTCTTTTGCGGAAGTAGTTGCCACCTTGAGGGTGCTCCAGCCGGTTAGGGATGGGGGGAAGCTTGTATGGTGGAGAATTTGCGCTTCTCAAGATGCGCGAGAGCTGAAGGATGCTGCCAGTGAGTTAGGTCTTGAGATTTCTGAGAGAAACGCTTACAGACTGATCAACGGCGAGATATCTCCCCTTGATCCGTATAGAGAGGTAATAAAAAGGCATGCACAGGAAACGATTGGCACCTACAGTGTCAAGGTGGAAAGGGCAAGGCGATTTGAGAAAGGAAGTGCGATAAAGAGGATTCCACATGATGAGGTCACTCTTGTTGCCAGTGATTCAAAACGGGCTCTTGACAGTCTTCTCAGTCGTTATTATATGAAGGTTCAGGGACAACCAAAGGTCCGCAGAGGTAGGGGAAAGATAACTTTCACTTTCCGGATAATCGATGAAGAATGGGATGAGTAATTTGAAACGGATGCGGGGCTGGGCGCCAGTTGCATTACTGCTTGTTTTACTTCTTGTCATCTCAGTTTGGTATTTTTTTTATACCCAAGCAGAGGCAAGAAAACTTCTTTCTAAGTGGGAGCAAAGACAAAATAGAGACTGGGGTGCAATTGCTTCTTATTCATTAAATCTCGTAACGGCGTTAACAAAGTTCGAAGGTGTTTCTGACTTCTCCTCTATTGGTAGGGTTGCTTCTGCTTTCGAAGGAAAGGTGGAAAAAGCAAGTGATAATCTTCAGAGGTGCATAGTCCCAAGTGAGTGCAAGCATGAGGCAGAAATAGAAAAAAGAGCACTTCAATCTCTTCGGGAGTATCTTGAACTTCTTGCGAGTATTTCTTATCAGGGTAAAGATAGATTTGAACAAGATAAAGGAATTCTTGATGATCGGGCGAGGAGAGCAAACGAAAACGTTAACGACTTCATTGCTACTGCTAAATTAGAAGGCATTGTTTTTTCTGCTGATATTTATCAGGCTGGTGAAATAATTTCAAAGTCTCTTTATCCTCAAGAAAACGATGAAACGAGGGAAGCCGTATATCAGACTGTCCTTAAGTTCATGAATGCTGATATTAATGAGAAGAACTTCGACCTGATTTGGGAAATGCTATCTTCTTTGAAGAAAAGAATCACGGATATCTTTGGGTTGCCAAGGGAAAAGTTTCCGGAGGTCTGGATGGAGGCGTGGGGGAAGGAGAGACCGACCAGTTTTTACGTGAGTCGTGCATCTATCAACTTTCCGGATTCTCAGACGGCTGAGGTAAAAGTTATTGCATATTATGAAAAGAAGAAAACTCAGGTTAAAGTCGTGCGACTTATCAAGGAAGGAGACTCATGGAAAATAGACGGCTATCCATTTGTCGGTTGGCTATGATCGGCTTGACTGTTTAAGAATATTCTATCCAGACATTTTTTGACTTTTTGTGTTTTTCGTTTGCAAGAAGGTTAGTTAGAGTCAAATGGAGGCTTTAGCATTCGGATTTTTTCCAACAGCATAAAATGATTTAGAATGTAATAAAGTAGAAAGCAAGTCAAATCGTGGAAAGGTGGAAGGATGGCTCTTAAAGTATTGCAGATTGTTTCAGCTGCTGCACTGGTTGTAATAGTAATACTTGTGATACCAGTATTGCTAAGGTTGCGAAGGACAATTGAGGAAGTAGGTCGCATTGTTAGCGAGAACGAACCTCAGGCAATAAATTTAATTAGAAAAGCGCAAGTTACTCTTGATGGTGTTAACAGGGAACTTGCGAACATCGAAGATGTAACTCGTGACACGAAGGTTTTGATTGAAAAGGCAGGAGAAGCATCTGATGCGATTGATAGGGCAATAAAGTCGCCATTAACAAGGATTGGCCTTTTTGCAAGCGGTGCAACTGTAACGGGAATTGCTGTTAAAAGGCGACTTAGAAAGAGGCTCAAAGGTAAGAAATAATCAAGTTATGAAGAAAACATTCTATCTAAGAACATTCGGTTGCCAGATGAACTTCCACGACTCTGAGCATATTGCAGGGGTGCTGCACTCGGTTGGCTTCACCCCGGTTTCTGACCAAGAAAGCGCACACATAATAATTTATAACACATGTGCAGTTAGGAAAAGTGCTGAAGACAAATTGTGGGGAAACTTAGGAAGATTAGGTTCGGAAAAGAAGAATGGTCAGGTCATTGCTGTCTGCGGGTGTGTGGCGGAAATGTATGGTCAGGAGATTATCTCTCGCTTTCCTGCTGTTGACCTTGTTTTTGGGATTGCCTCTCTTCCGAGGTTGCCAGAACTGCTCAGCCTTTGCATGGACAGGACAGTTTGTGAAGTTGGGGGAAGGTGGAAACCAGAAATTGAATCCATGCCTTCACTTCGAGTCTCGGTTGCGAAGGCATGGGTTCCAGTAAGTCATGGATGCAACAAAGGTTGTGCATATTGTGTTGTGCCTCTTGTTCGAGGTCGCGAGGTTTCCAGGCCAATGGAAGACATTTTAGATGAAGTTGAGAGACTTTCTCGCGAGGGTGTATTAGAGATAGTGCTACTTGGTCAGAATGTAAATTCTTATGGCAGTGATATCGGGGGGGATGCATCATTTTCAAATCTTCTTCGAAGGGTAGGTTCATTAGATGGGATAAGGAGAGTAAGGTTTGAAACATCGCATCCTGCCGATCTAACTGATGATATTATTGATGCCATACGTGATGTTTCTGAAGTTTGCGAACATCTTCATCTACCCATACAGTCAGGTTCAGATGCTGTTTTAGCGCGAATGGGAAGAGGTTACACGGTTAGGAAGTATGAGGAGATCGTAACCATAGCAAGGAAAAAAGTTCCTGGTCTTTCTATTACAACTGATATCATTGTTGGATTTCCCGGGGAGGAAGAAAGTGATTTCCAAAAGACGGTTGAATTTGTGAAAAAGATAGGCTTTGATCAGGCTTTCATTTTCAAGTATTCGCAAAGAAAAGGTACGCCAGCAGAAAAATTTTCGCGTCAAGTTTCAGAGGATGAGAAAACTCGTCGCATTTTGATTCTTAATAAGATTCAGAGGGAAGCTACTGCAAATGCAATGAAGAAACTCGTAGGCAAAAGTGTTGAGGTGCTCATTGAAGGAAAGGCAAAGAGGGGAGACTTTTTGGCCGGAAGAGCAAGAGGAAATCAAATAGTGTTGCTACCTCCTCATGGCTTGAGGGAAGGCATGCTGGTAATGGCGAAAATAACAGAGGCTGGAATTCATTCGCTTAAAGGGAGAGTAGAGGGAATTATTTGAAGCTTTTGATAACTTGAGAGGGGGAAAGTGATCGCCAAGAGCTAAGGGGTGATAGTGATGGATTTTTTCAAAGATGATAGTTCACTTGTTGTGATTGATATGATAAGGGATTTCGCGGACCCTGCGGGAAAACTCTATGTTCCGGGTTCGGAAAAGACAATACCCTTCATTGCCGAACTTGCGAATGAGGCGCGAAACAGGAAGATACCGGTTATTTTTGTTTGTGATGCTCATGATGAAGATGATGAAGAATTTGCCAAATGGGGAGTTCATGCCGTGAAGGGTACGGATGGAGCAAGTATAGTAGAGGGCTTGAAGAAATCTGAAACTGATTACGTTATTGAAAAGAAGAGGTTTTCTGCCTTTTACGAGACGGAGCTTCAGGAACTTCTTAAAAGGGTTGGTACTGGTCATCTTGTTATTACTGGAACTGTTACAAACATATGTGTATTTGTTTCTTCTGTGGACGCCATAATGCGTGGATATCGTGTGACAATTCCACGTCAGGGTGTGAGCGCATTAAATGAGGAAGACGGAAGGTTTGCACTTGATCAACTATCGCGCGTTTTTGGCGTGGAGGTTGTGTGATTCATAGAAAGTGAGGATTTTATGGGCTTCCAAGTTGCTCCGGATGAACACATTAAGGCAGGCCTGGTTACGGATGTATATTTTGAAAGGGTCAAGAAGGCACTTGAGAAAAGAGGGATAAATCCACAGGTTGACATGGAAGTTAGGGCTTCTGAGCTTCCAAATGGCTGGGAGTGGGCAGTCTTTGCAGGCCTCGAAGAGGTGATTGAGCTTATATCTGGTCTTCCAGTAACTCTTCGCTCTATTCCCGAGGGATATGTGTTCCGTGCTGGTGAGCCAGTTTTGTCGGTTTCGGGAAGATATCTCGATTTTGGCGTCTACGAGACTGCTATTTTAGGCCTTGTGTGCCAGGCTTCTGGTATTGCGACTAATGCTGCAAGATGCAGGATTGCTGCAGGTGATAAGTTACTGATAAGTTTTGGTGCAAGAAGAATGCATCCTGCAATTGCCCCGATGATAGAGAGAAATGCCTTTATAGGTGGATGTGACGGAGTTGCAGTTATCGAGAGTGCTCACATGATTGGAGAGGAACCAATGGGAACGATGTCTCATTCGCTTATTATATGTGCTGAAGATGAGCGTGCTGCCTATGAGATGTTTGACGAGGCAACAGATCCTTCTGTTCTCAGAATTGCGCTTGTAGATACTTTTCAGGATGAGAAATTCGGGGCAGTTTTTGCAGCATCCGTATTGGGGGAAAGACTTTATGGTGTACGCCTTGACACTCCAGGTTCGAGGCGTGGAGATTTCCTTAAGATTCTTGAAGAAGTTCGATGGGAGCTTGATATCCGTGGATATTCTAACGTTAGGATTCTGGTATCCGGGGGTATAGATGAATATAAGATAATTGAGCTTGGTAAGTATGCTGATGGATTTGGTGTTGGTACACATATCTCAAACTCGCCTGTTGTTAACTTCTCGATGGATATTGTTGAGGTGGAAGGAAAACCTTTAGCAAAGCGTGGCAAGAAATCAGGGTTAAAGCAATTGTGGGTGTGTAGTTGCGGTGAAAGGAAAGAAACTCTTGCGATGGTTGAGAATGTTTTATGCTCATCTTGCGGGAATTCAATGGAGCCAATCATTGAGGAATGGTTTGCAGACGGGAAAATCCTCAGGAGCCTGGAAAGTCCCAGGCAAATAAGGTCCCGAGTGCTTCAACAGATTTCTGGTCTCGAACTTTGAAAAAAGTAAGGCCCTATGAGATACATGCGCCTCATAGAAGATGGGGAAATGCCAGGAGATGAAAACATGGCACGTGATGAGGCGCTTGTGGTAAGCGTTGCCAGAGGTTTCACTCCTGCATTAAGACTATATTCTTTCCGCCCGTATTGTATAACTATTGGGCGTTTTCAGGAATTTCCAGGGAGCATCGACGTTGATTTTTGTAAAAGAAACGGAATCGATATTGTAAGAAGGCCAACTGGTGGTCTCGCGATTTTACACCATCTCGATTTCACCTATAGCGTTGTTCTCCCTTTTGATGGAAATTATTCCTCACGGAGAGAGGCTTTCAAGCTTATAGCAAAAGGTGTGGTCGCTTCATTGAAGAACCTTGGGATTGAAGCCAGCATTGTTGAACACGAAACACCGAGAGAAAAAAAATCAACTTGGTGTTTTGTTTCAGAGTTTGGTGTTGATATAGAGTGGATGGGTAGAAAAATATGTGGTAGTGCCCAGAGAGTGTTTTCGGACTCGATTCTTCAGCACGGTACTCTTTTTTTTGATATTGATGAGAAGTTGATGGAATCGCTTACCCAAGGGTCCTTAGCTTCGAAAGATAAACCATTTTGCTCAATGGGCGAGGCTGCCGGAAGGAACTTTGAGTGGGAAGAAGTTACCCGAGCATTCATTTCCGGGTTTTCTAAGACAATAGGCATAAGTTTTTTCTGCGCAACTTTTGGGCAATTCGAGAAAGAGAAGGCGGAGGAATTGAAACAGATCAGGTATTCAAGGCGGGAGTGGCTACATTGCCTGTAGTTTCTCTGAATTAATGCCATATTATGTTATCATTTCAAATAGAGGAGGTGTTCTTCAAATGACGGACAAGGATGTGGAAAGAAATGTAAGGTCCACGACCGTTGAAGGGATCAGAACTCCAACTGAACGACATGTTCATGGCATTGGTGAGAAGCATGCCATATCTTTTGGGGAAAAGATTCAAGCAAAGAAGGCAAAACAGGCTCTATTAGAGAAATTTAGGAATAGAGAATCAAAATGGCGAAAATCAGAGGGAGAATTTGTCAAGGAGGAGGGCGGTGACTCAGGAGAACATTGAGGTGGAAAAAAATCCACCGAGTCGAATTTATATTGAGTTTGGACAATTATCACAGAAGCAAAGGAAAGTGATTCTTTCCCTTTTGAAAGATGTTGGATTTGCGCCCGAGGAAATTTTTGAAATGGTTATAGTTTTTGATGCGAAAAAAGGAGAGACGTGATGTTTTGTCCTGCTTGCGGCAAGAGCAATCCCGACGAAAATACGTATTGTAGTCAGTGTGGAGCATATCTTGGTGGTACTTCAAAGAAAAGTGATACGACCATAGTACTCACACCACTTGAGGCGGAAGTTGAGGAAGAAGAGGAAGTAAGAATACCCGAGGAAGAAATAGCTCAAGGGGTTGCAATGCTCATCGTGAAAAGGGGTCCACATGCCGGAACAAGGTTTATCCTCTCGAAGGATCTGATAACAGCTGGAAGACATCCCGAAAGCGATATTTTCCTCGATGACATTACTGTTTCGCGTAGACATGCGGAGATTAGAAAAAGCGAGGATGGTTTCCATATAAGAGATATGGGAAGTTTGAATGGCACATATGTAAATAGACAAAGGATCGAAGAAACGAACCTTACGAGCGGCGATGAGATACAGATTGGGAAATTTAAATTAATTTTCTTCTCAAAATAGGTCCTTAGATATTTACATTTGAATCTCTTGAATTCATAATAATACTTAAAGCTCAATTTAAAGTTGAATCTTGATTTAAGGATTAAGCAATGGTTACAGATGAGAAGAAGTTCGGGATTGGCGAAGTCCAGCGAATTCTCAGGAAGGAATTTCCGGACATCACCATAAGCAAAATAAGATTTCTCGAAAAAGAAGGGCTTATTTCGCCTGAACGGACATCAAGTGGTTATCGAAAATACTCATTGTCACATATAAAGCAACTTAGCTATATACTTAGACTTCAACGTGAGGAATATCTTCCATTGGCTGTTATAAAAAAGAAAATAGAGGATTTGAAGTCAGGCAAGGTGGTTGCTGGCGACCTTACCCTGATGTCAGGCCAGACAGCAGAACCTGCTCTTACTGGCGCTGTTCCAGTTTCACTTGATTTGGCTCCTTCGAAGATTGGCCTTTCTCCTGAGACAATTGAAGATCTGATATCATACGGAATCGTTCATCCTAAGGATGGTCCTGAAGGTAAATATTTTTCTCCTGAGGAAATGAAAATCCTTACACTTGCCAAGGAATTTTTCAGATATGGTGTTGAACCGCGGCACTTAAGAATGTTTACCCAATTTGTTGGACGTGAAGCAGCCTTCATAGAGCAAATTGTAAAACCTCAACTTCAGCATAAGGATCCAAACACAAAAAGAATTGCCATTAAGGATATGGAGAATCTTATGGGATTGTGCCAGATGTTTGTTGCAAGTCTTTTGCGAGGAGCTCTGTCTGACTATTTACCAAGACCGGCTTTCGAGGTGGGGGAGGAAGAAGAAGGAAGAAGAAGTGCTAGCGAGGATGATGTTTTGAATTCTTCCGATAGAAAATTAACCGGGACTCAAGCTTTTGAAGGAGTAGATTAGTTTAATGTTTATGTTTTTGTTATATAATCACTACGGATATTTTGCTTCCTTACAGTTTAAGGGAAGCGAGCGTGAAGGCTAGATGGTTGAGAGTGACAGTTCTGACAAACGAATAGTTGCAAGCCCCGTATTGCTCTTACCGGCATTGGGGAGGGTTTTGCCTTGAGATAATATCAGGAACCGGGTGACTTCTTGCCCTCTTCCTGAGGGCTTTTTTGTTGCCTGAAGCAGGAGGCATGAAGTGCCTTATCTAAGCGAGATGTTAGGGATGAGAATAGAGACAACCCAGGGAGTAAACCTTGGACGTCTGGAAGACGTGATCGCTGCGAGCGGGGCTAAATTTCCGCCTGTTAAGGGAATAGTCTCGAGGAAGGGATATGGGAAAAAGGCACAGCGTTTCTATATACCCTGGAGGGAAGTTCTTAGGTGGGATACAAAAAGGTTTGTAGTCTCAAAGGCTGTTCAGGAAGAAATCTTACCAGAAAGCAATATACTCCTTGCTCGAGACATTCTTGATAAGCAAATTGTGGACATGGAGGGTTATAAGATCGTAAGAGTAAGTGATATCAGGATAGCAAGGGCTGGTGGAGAATTACGTGTGATGAGTGTTGATGTGGGATTGGTTGCGATCTTAAGGAGGCTAGGGTTTGTAAAGACGGCTGAAAAGTTGAGAAGTGGTACGAGGAAGGTGTGGGGTGATAGAGTGATACCATGGAATCTCGTTTCGCCCGTGGAGGCAGCGTCTTACAATGTCCAGCTTCAAGTTCCCTACCGTGAATTTCTCGAATTACACCCATCTGACATTGCCGATATAATCGAGCAACTTGACGTGGAGCAGAGGGCAAAAATCATGTCTCTCGTTGAGGATCCAAAAGCAGCAGAAGTCCTGAAGCATATTCTGCCAAATGTAAGGTCTTCTGTGGCAGAGGCAATGGGGGATGAACGTCTTTCAGATTTGCTCGAGATCATGCCACCTGACGAGGCTGCCGATATTCTTGCCTCATTACCGAGGGAGAAGGCGCAAACTCTCCTAAGACTCATGGGAATAGAAGAGGCTTCAGCAGTAAGAGAACTACTTGGCTATGATCCGGAGACGGCAGGTGGAAAGATGACGGTTGAGTTCGTTTCAATTCCGCAGACAATGACTGTTGGAGAGGTTATTAACTACCTTCGCGAGGTAGGACGGGATGCAGAGACGATATATTACGTGTATGTTGTGGATTCGGAAGGACATCTTTCTGGTGTTGTATCTCTCAGAGATCTTCTTCGCGCTTCTCCAAGAATACGCGTTTCTGAGACAATGGAAAGAGACGTAAAGACAGTAGAGCTTGACGATGATCAGCAACATGTGGCTGAAGTTCTTTCTAAATACAACTTGCTTGCTGTTCCTGTTGTGGATGAGGATCACGTCCTCAAGGGGATTGTCACCGTTGACGACGTAATTGACGTTATGCGCGGCGAAACTGCCGAAGACATTTCACAACTTTCGGGCCTGCCATTTGAGATGGAGGGTTCACCTGCAAGGGGCATTGGGAATTCAAGAAGATGGATTGCTACACTTACAACTTTTCTTGGTGGAATACTTGCTACAGCTCTCCTTGGAATATTTAAGTATGAGTTCGTTGCAACTATAGCTGTTGCATATTTCATACCAATACTCGTCCGATCCACACAGGATATTTCTCTCTGGTCGCTTGCTGTAACGGTAAGCGACATAGGGAAAACAGAAGAACGTAGAAGGATTTTAAGGCTTCTTTTCCGTGAGTATTCCTACACAATCGTCATAGCAGCGATGATGGGAATATTCTGTTTTTCCCTCGGTCTTATATGGACAAGGTCTAAAGTTCCAGCACTTGCAGGTGGTATGGGTATTTTTGCGGGGGTATCTATTTCTGGAATTCTTGCTTTTGCAATGCCATTTTTTAAGGATTCAAAACGAGATCCTGCTGGGTCAAGCAGGCTTTTTGGAGTGCTAACCATGATTGTCTCACTCATTTCTTTCCTTGTTGTTTGTAGCTTCGTGATCGGATGGAGGTAGCGACGGTGTCAGCCGGTGATGATAGTGAACAGAGAAAGGAAATTTTCTGGAGAGATATTACTGTACCTCGCTATCGCCGGTCCCGGTGTTATAACTGCTCTTGCCGGAAACGGGGCAAGTGGAATTACAACTTGTTCTGTTGCAGGTGCCAGGTTTGGTCTATCTTTGACATGGGTTTTAGTTGTTAGCACTTTTGCACTTATAATTTTTCAGGAAATGTCTGCTCGTATGGGAGCAGTTACAGGTAAAGGACTTGCCGCCCTCATTCGCGAGAGGTTCGGATTAAGAGCTGCGTTTTTCGCTATGATAGTTCTTTTAGTTGCAAATATTTCCAATACAATTTCGGAATTCGCAGGGATTGCTGCAAGCCTTGATATATTTGGGGTTGGTATATGGAAGTACTTGGCAGTTCCCGCAATTACAATTCTAATCTGGGAAATTGTGACTCGTGGTTCGTTCAGATGGGTTGAAAAGTTTTTTATGGCATTGTGCCTGATTCAGTTATGCTATATAGTTTCGGGTTTCCTTTCTCGTCCCGATTGGGGAAGAGTTGCGATTAGTCTTGTCAAGCCGGAATTCAAAGTCGATTCCTCTTTCGTATATACTGCAATCGCCATAGTTGGCACAACAGTTGCACCATGGATGCAGTTTTTCGTTCAGGGAAATGTTGTTGATAAAGGTACTGGAATAGGCGACTATAAGTATCAGAAAGTTGACGTTATTAGCGGTATCATATCGGCAAACTTGATTTCTCTTTTTATAATAATCTGCTGTGCATTTACCATTTTCCCAAGGTCGATAACGACAGCAGAACAGGCAGCAAGGGCACTCGGTCCGCTTGCCGGCCAGAGCGCATCAGTACTATTTGCACTCGGACTTTTCGGAGCCTCAATGCTCTCGGCTTCTGTAATTCCCATATCAACATCGTATGCAGTATGTGAAGCACTTGGATGGGAAAGTGGCATAGGAAAGAAGTATAGTGAAGCGCCAATTTTTTTCGGAATTTTTGCATTCTCTCTTGTAACAAGTACGCTTGTTGTTCTCATACCTGGTATTTCGCTTGTGCGAGTTCAGTTGTTGGCACAAGAGCTCAATGGTATACTCTTGCCAATAATTCTCGTTTACATGCTTTCAATTGTGAATGACAGGCGAATTATGGGAGAACATGTAAATGGTAATTGCATAAATATTGTGGCATGGGCAATGGCTTTTGGCATAATTATCCTGAGTTTTACATTATTTTTTGTAGGTCTTAAGGGTTCATGATTGATGAAACGCATCTACACTGAAAAATACCTTTCACAAGATCCCCAAATCATATTACAGCGTGTAAAAAGGGCACTCAAGCCAAAAAACCTGAAAAGGTATTGTTCTTTGCTATTGATCATCCCGGTGATATTAATAATTGTCTCGGTTGTTGTTACTGTTGGAGAGGCGCGAATTTCTCCGGCAGTAGCGAAAAGCACAAGAACCATCAAAATACCACGTGGTCAGGTTCCACAACCTCCGGAAGTTTACGCACTTTCTGCGATACTCGTGGATGCAGATTCTGGTTCGATACTCTACGAAAAGAATGCCCACATGAAACTTCCCATGGCAAGCACAACAAAAATGATGACCGCACTTGTGGTCAGGGATCAACTTGACCTGAATGAAAAAGTAACAATAACACCTGAGGCTACTCAGGTTGGCGAACAGGAAATATGGCTTGAACCTGGAGAAACTCTTACAGTCGAGCAACTTTTATGGGCTCTCCTTGTTCAGTCAGCAAATGATGCGGCGATTGCTCTGGCAGAACATACGACTGGGGCAGTGCAATCATTTGTCACACTTATGAACAGAAAGGCTTCTGAGATAGGTGCGAAGGAAAGCCACTTCGTAAATCCTCACGGACTTGATGAGAATGGACATTACTCAACTGCCTATGATCTTGCCATCATTGGGAGGAAAGTCCTTCAAGACCCGGTTCTTGCAAAAATGGTATCGTCAAAGACTCACGAACTACCCTGGCCTGGACATCCATCACCTCGGGTTTGCACGAGTTGTAATGAACTCTTAGGCAATTATCCTGGTGTAAATGGAATAAAGACTGGTTATACTCGTGGTGCTGGATTTTGCCTTGTAGCTTCCGTAAGTCGTGAAGGGAAAAGGCTGATCGCTGTTGTGCTTAACAGCGAGCACAGATCTCGAGACGCAAGCGTTCTTTTTGATTATGGGCTTAATGATACAAAAAAAGTCGTGTTAGCAAGAGAAGGGGAAAATCTTGGACTAACAAGGGTTTCTGCTTTTCCCAGGAGGTATGTTAAGGTAGTTCCGGCTCGAGAACTTTCATCGCTTTCGATTTTAGGTTCTGGCGACACATATTCGATAAGGGTAGAAACTTTAAGAGAGTCTAAGGGTTGGGTAAGAAAGGGTGAAAAATTGGGTAAAATAATTTGCACCCTCAATGGAACGAAAATCTTGAGCGAAGACTTAATAGCATCAAGAACATGTGGCCCTCCTGACCGACTGGTCGGCTTCTTTGTTTTTTTATGGTACTCAGTTTGTACAATGGCAAGAATATTGAGTGCGCCAATTCGTGCACTCTAACTTTATTAAATGTTTTGTGGTAGGGTAGGGGAGTGTATCATGTAAGTGCGGTTGCATACAAATTTTGTTTTTGGTTTGACCTAAGAGGATTCTTAGGGTATAAAGATTTTGGTGAGGAATTATGATTAGGATGACACTCGTTGGCGTGAGAGTTGAGTTACCTACGAACCAGCCAATTGTTTTGCTTAAAGAGGAGACCGGAGAAAGATTTCTCCCGATATGGATTGGCGCTTTCGAGGCTACAGCAATAGCCTTTGCTCTTCAGGGTGTAGAAACAGCAAGACCTATGACCCACGACCTTTTTAAAAACGTTCTCGAAGAATTAGGTGTAAGAATGAGCAAAGTTGTCATAAATGACCTGATTGAGGGTACTTTTTACGCAGAGATAACGATGTCTTTAAACGATGAAGTGCACGTTGTGAGTGCAAGACCTTCAGATGCGATTGCTTTAGCGGTGAGGATGAATGTCCCAATCTTTGCCGAGGAGAAAGTTCTCGATGAAGCAAGCATAACGATGGAAACAGACGAAGAGGAAGAAATAAAAAGGTTCCGTGACTTTCTTGACCACGTTGAGCCACAAGATTTTCTCTGATGGAGAAGTTTTGGTTGGACACCTTTCAAATTAACACTACCGGGAAAAAGTTTTTTTAGGATGTCATATGCGAAGTAGACGAAGTCCATATTGGCATTTGAGGACAGCAGTCTGCTTCTTTTTGATCCTTTTGTTCGTTGGCACGATTGGCTATATGCTGATTGAGCATTTGAGTGCCTTCGATGCTTTTTATATGACTGTCATAACAATATCGACAGTTGGTTTCAGGGAGGTCACAAAGGGAGCACTTCCAACAAGGGGAGGTCAAGCCTTCACAATATTTCTTATCATAAGTGGTCTTGCAGTTGTTGTTTATGTTACTACAAGTGTTGTTGAGATACTGCTTGAGGGAAGAGTTCTCGATCTATTAGGAAGGAGGAGGATCTTGAAGGAGCTACAAGGATTGAGCGGTCATTATATTATTTGTGGCTATGGTAGAGTTGGAAGGCAAGTCGCAACGGAATGCAAGGCTCGGGAGAGATCACTTGTAATAATAGAGAAGGATCCTCAGGCTTTTGAGCAATGCATTGAAGAAGGTTTCATAGCTGTAAAAGGGGATGCTACAGACGAATCTGTTTTGAGAAAGGCAGGAATTGAAAGAGCAAAGGGAATCGTTACCGCTCTATCCTCGGATGCTGATAATTTATATGTGGTAATGACGGCAAGGATTATCCGGCCCGACATATTCATTGTGGGCCGCTGCAATGCAGACGAGACAGAATCAAAACTCTATAGAGCTGGAGCAGATAGGGCAATTTCTCCCCATAATGTAGGTGGAAGAAGAATGGCTGCTCTCCTGCTTAAGCCTCTTGTATGTGATTTTCTTGATGTGGTCACGCACGGCGAACTTGTTGAATTGGTGCTCGAAGATGTTCATATTGAAGAAGGATCCGCGCTTATTGGCAGAGCGATAAGGGATGTGCTTGTGAATGATTTGAAAGGTGTTGCAATTTTAGGGCTTAAGAGGCCAAGGCGAGACTTTTCCGTGTATCCAAGCGGGAAAACAGTCCTTGATGCAGGAGATATCCTTGTTGTGCAAGGCTCTCCGAGCCAGATTGAAAGGATTAACAAACTTGCAGGGAGTCATTAGACTGCAGAAATAAAATGAACGTTTCACTGAAGTTGAAACTATTAACATTAATAACATTATTAACAATAGTTGATTATTCTTATCAGAAGTGATATTTTTTAAAGAGAGTTTTGGAACAAATATTTGAATCTGTCTTTTGGCGAGGTTGAAGATTTGGGCAAGAAAATAGTGATCCTTTTTATTCTAACTTTTGCATTGATTCTTTTTTTGTTTCCTCAGGAGTTTGCGCTCTCGCAAAATTATCCTGAAGGGATAATGGAAAAACAGGAAAAGGCGAGAGTTCTTGAGAGGGAAATTGCTGATCTCGAGAGGCAGTTGACTATGGCTCATGATGAATGGCTTATTATTTCGAGGAGGCTTGATGATATAGAGGAGAAGATTCTTGATTGCTATCTTGAGATTGATAGAGTTCAGGCCGAAATTCAAAAAATCAGGAAGAATTTCAACCTCATGATAAGGCAGATCTATGTAGAGGGACAACTTGATGACGTAATAAAAATATTTAGCGCAGGTGATGTTGTCGATTTTGTTGGAAAGTTCGATAACCTTTTAAGGGTTGCCACCAAGCAAGCTGTTCCGCTAAAGGCGATGAGGAAGAAGAGGAATGAACTTATGAATGTCCGCGAAGAACTCTATGGTTACAAACGCGAGCAGTTACGACTTGCAGAAAGCGTCAATACACAGTCAATTGAGGCAAACCTTAGCGAGAAGAAGGCTCAACTTGCATATTTAACTGGCGAGATAATAGCTATGCAGCTTCCCACCACAACTACTCCTCTTCCCTCAAACTTTGATCCCGCAAGGACTTATATAAAGCCAGATGAAAATGCTTTTATAAGAACCGGCGAGGTTTTTTCGGGATACGCAAGTTGGTACGGTAATGAATTTCACGGGCGTCCAACTGCAAGTGGCGAGATTTTCGACCAATACGCTTTCACGTGTGCGCACCGATCTCTTCCCTTTGGGACATGGCTAAGGGTCGTGTTTAAGGGAAGAAGTGTTATCGTGAAGGTGAATGACCGTGGCCCTTTTGTGAAGGGAAGAATTCTTGATCTTTCAAGGGGTGCTGCAGAAGCCATTGGGCTAACAGGCGTTCAATGGGTGGATTGTGAGATTGTCATTCCAAGAGGAAGTTGATTCTATGCTGACTATCTCCTTAAGAAATCATCGCCGTAATTTGCTAACTGAGGTTGTGGATGGAATTTTTCTCATAAGGAAAACATGGGGCTGCAATGTTTATTTCATTGATCAAGAGCCCCCTTTACTCATAGACGCTGGTTTCCCGGTTGATTCAACGAAAATAATGAAGATTCTTCAAAGATATGATATTCCTCCTGCTGTAATTGCTACACACTATCACCTTGATCATGTCGGTGCCTTGAAAGTCCTCGCGCAAGAAATGAACGCGAGGCTTTATGCTCATGAACTTGATGCTTTGGTAATTGAAGGAGTAAAGCCGTATGAGATATTCAAGATTGACCCTTTGAGAAAAGCATACTACAAGTTACTCGCACCACTTTTCAGATATGAGTTTGTAGAAGTAGACGTCAAATTGAAGGATCGTGACAAAATAGATTTTCATGGTGGTATCGAAGTAATTCATGTTCCTGGACATACCAACGGAAGCATTGCTTTGTACTTGCCTTCTCGGAATTTACTATTTTCAGGCGATACATTGAGGAATGAAAATTGCAATGTTTCAGGACCGCCTCCAAATTTTAGCACATGTCTTGAGGAGGCTTACAAAAGCATCTACGAGAAGATATTACCCCTTGACTTTGACATTCTTCTACCCGGGCACGGTGAACCCATAATAGGTGGTGCTAAAGCTAAGGTGGAAAGCTTGTTCCGGAAATACGGTAGAAGTTAATTTTCTCTCAATCAGTAAATTCTTGATGGATTCACACTACTTTTTTTGGTTTTTCTCTGGATATGCTATATCCGCAGAGACTTGTAAATACTCCAACTATTGCGCCACCTAAAATCATATAAAGCCCATGGCCAGGAGTTACAATGCCACTCCCCGCTAAAACAAAACAGATCTCGGAAAGAGAAAGGAGCACTGTCACAATTGAACATGTCAGTGCAAGAGTGTAATGAAGTGAATTGTGAAAAATTGCGCCTGACAGAAGGGCAATAAGTCCTACGATGCCAAGAACCAACGTAATTGTACCATCAGAATTTGTGAGCCCATGAAATTGAATACCTGAGAGCTTAAAGATATTTAGAACGGGGTCAGAACGCCAGGTCAGTAAACTTCCGGTTATTACCAAGGACATACCGAAGATTAGTCCAAGGAGACTGGTTATAAGACCGCTTATAAATTCCTTACTTTTTATTTGCTCTGATTTCATTTTTCTCTATAGCTTTAAGTGTTACGTTTGAATTTCTCCCGACCTGTAGGCTTTTACGTACCTTCTTGCGAATGGGTCATTGCCAAGAATTGTATCAGTGCCATATATTGTTGATAAAAGGTAATGGTTGGTTGGATCAAGTAGAGCAGCGTCAAGACCTTTACTCATGGCAATTGCAAGAAAAGCGCTTTCCATAATGCTTCGCCCGGGAAGCCCGAAGGAAATGTTAGATATACCAAGTATTATTCTTGCTCCACTTATTTCCCCTTTGATAAGTTCCATTGTTTCCAGAGACAGGCGAGCATTTGAAGAATCACAAGCAAGCGGAAGGACAAGCGGATCGAAATAAATGTTCTCAATGGCAATTCCTGCACTTGTTGCTCTTTCGATTATGCGAAGGCAGATATCAAGTCTTTCTTTTGAGGTAGAAGGGATACCTGAGGAGTCCATGCAAAGAGCCACAATGGGACAACCTAATTCTTTTGCTATTGGAATGAGTCTATCCATGCTTTCTTTGTCGCCATTAACTGAATTTATCAAATGGGATGAAGTGCTAAAGGAGTTTAGTACGCTTTCGATTATTAGGGGATCCGGGGAATCAATAGAAACAGGTTTCCCGGTTGCGCTAATAACTGCATTGACTGCCCACATCATTGCCTCTTTTTCATTGCTTCCTCTCGCGGTTCCAACGTTGACATCGATATAGTGAGAATTTGAGGCCTGCATGCGTGCAAGGTTTTCTATGAACGAAACATCTCTTGTTTCAATTGCTTTCCGCACTACGGGATTTGTCCCGTTTATTCTGTCTCCAATTATTTTCACCGGTTCCTCCGCAATCCGACTTTCAGTTTAACAAAAAATAGGTGTTGAAATAAAATCGTAAAGTTTTACTCGATGCTCAATGGGTTGGGTGTTCTCATTATGATCTTGCGTGATAAGTCTTTAAGTTTCACCCGTTATAAGGTTAAAATATAAAGCAAATAGTCAAGCGAGGGGGGAATGAAATGTCTTTTCTCACAAAATTTAGGGTTATCCTCAATCCAAGACTGAATATGGCAAATTTCTGGGATGAGGCTACGAAGGTATACGGGGATAAGATGGTTGCATATATGGAGGAGCCTCTCGAATACCGCAGGATACCTGTGGATCGTCTTTCCTACAGAGAGAATCTTGCCTTTACAAACATGCTTGCGAATGCATTAAAAGAATGTGGAGTGAAGAGAGGCGATAGGGTTGTTCTTGCTATGGGAAATCGGGTTGAACTAATAACTCTTTGCTATGCTTGCTTCAAAATAGGTGCAATTGTAGTTCCGTTAAACTACATGCTTAAGGGAGGGGAAATAAAGTATATTGCTGAGAATTGCGGGGCGCGTTTTCTCATTACTGACAGGGATGTCTTCGACTTAAACATTCGGGATAAATCGATTATACCCGGAATCGAAACCTGGATTATGGCTGGGAGAAGGGAAGATTGTCTCGAAGGTTTTTTGTCTCTTGATGAAATACTTGATGGTGTTTCAGATATTTGTGAGCCTCAGAAGATATACAAAGATGACACAGTTGCCATTTTTTATACCTCGGGTACGACCGGTTATCCCAAAGGTGCAATGATGACAAGCAAGAACCTTCTCACTACACAGAGAATAACTGCTGCAGTCTTGCCCCTAACTGATCGCGACCTTGGTGTTTCTGCCCTTCCTTCTGCACACCTGATGGGCTTTGCTGTTGCCCTAATAAGTTTCATAATGGGGGTTCCCGGCTATTTTATGAAGTACTTTCACCCAAAGAAAGTACTTGAGGTGATTCAGGATAAGAAAGCAACTGTCTTTATTGGGGTTCCTGCAATGTATTCGATTCTCCTTCATTCAAATCCTCATGAATACAACCTTTCTCAAATGAGAATATGGGCGA
>Ga0315298_1004734_pt1 | contig 19996 bp, 14 predicted proteins | sample WHS_1_MG_FD_203077 | JGI IMG/M metagenome (GOLD analysis project Ga0315298, IMG submission 203077) | Extremophilic microbial mat communities from Washburn Hot Springs, YNP, Wyoming, USA - WHS_1_MG | ecosystem: Environmental > Aquatic > Thermal springs > Hot (42-90C) | place: USA: Wyoming...
TAGGGAAACGGGATTCCATTCCTACAAGGAAAAGCTGAATTTGGAGATTTGTATCCTCAACATGTTAAATTCACTACTGAACCAAAGAAAATCGCTCCTCGGAATAGTGTATTAATGTCAGTTAGAGCACCGGTTGGAGATGTAAATATTGCGGATATTGAGTATTGTATCGGTAGGGGTTTGGTCTCAATATCATTAATAAATGGAGATAATCAATATTTATTTTATATTCTCGTTTTTTTTAAACCATCAATTGAAAAAGAAGGGACTGGTTCAACATTCAAAGCGATTAATAAATCAAAGCTTGAAGATGTAAATATCCCTCTCCCTCCCCTCCCGGAGCAGCAAAAAATCGCAGAGATTATGAGTGCAGTGGATGAAAAAATACGGGCTGAGGAAAGCAAGAAGAAAGCACTGGAGGTGCTGTTCAAAACCTTGCTGCATGATTTGATGACCGCAAAGGTGAGAGTGCATAATCTTAATATACACGGAGTGACATAAGAACTAAACAGATGAGGTGAGGGCATCATGATTACATTCATATATCCAAAAGACGACTGGACTGCCGCTGAAACGGTTATGAAGATGCAGGCACTGGCAGCATCGCAAGGTTATGATGTATATTCCACTCCCAAAAATACGAAAAGAAACATCAACGACATAAACATGAAACTGGCAAAAACGAAGTATGCGATTTTTATCGCAATTGATGCTGAAAACATTGATGCAGACACAGAGCAAGAGTTAAAAACCCTCTCTGAATCCAGTGCAGAAATATATTATGTGATTCCAGAAGAATTTGAGCAGAAACTACACCTTAAAGAAACTGAGCATGTGTATCGTTATAAACGCTCTAACCCACGCTCGTTACTCAACTCCGTTCAACAGGTATTGTCGGATATTAAGACAAAACAAAAAACACTCCAGGGTCAAAAAACCGATACAGGAGATTTAATTGCACTATTAGCAATAATTGGATTATTACTGTTCTTCTTGTGGCTTATATTTAAAAAAGAGTGAGGATATGGCCATAGCGGTCTTTGACAACGATGTTCTGGTCTATATCTTTGACACCGTGTATTATTCGGATAAGAGAAAGGTTAGAAAAGTTATGGAATACCTGGCATTACGCTATTTCCGAATATGGATTCCCAGAACCGTTAAACGCGAATTCTTGCGGCTCAAAAAACGGGAGAATATATACCGTTATCTGATGAAAAGATACAATAACCTGATAGAAGAATGCCCGATAACTATCTCCACCAACGAGATCAATTCGTTACTAACACCTGAAATACACGAAGGAGAAGCGGATGGAATTCTTCAAACCCAAAAGGCACCAATGCATCGTTCCTATTCAATGCATCAGTTTATTTTTGTCTCAAACGACAAAAAGGCAATAAACACTGCCAGGAGAAAGGGTATCGAAGTACTCCGATTCACAGAGATACAGAATCAACTGCGAGAAGGAGGGATTATTGTATGACTGAACTTGGTGGCGAACGCAGCGCAGTCCAGAATCGCTTGATTAGCTATGCTCGAAATACCTCGAACGAGTACCGGACAACTAATGGAAAGACCCTGCACCTCAATCTTGGCTGGGAGTATGTGAGTCCAGAATCCGCTCTGAACTTAAGAGGAGGAACGACTGGTTTTATATTCAAAGACATTTTCATACGCCAGATAAAGAAACTAAATCCTTTTATCAACGATGAAATTGCGCAGGAACTCGTCAAACGGCTTGAAAAACTGCCACCAAAAATAGAAGGAAACCTTACAGCATGGGAATATCTGAAGGGCTTGAAAACTGCGTTTATCCCGAATGAAAAAAGAGAGCGAAATATAAAATTCATAGACACTGCCAGCATTGACGCAAATACCTTCCATGTGACTGACGAATTTGAATTTACAAACGGAAGCAGAAAAATACGACTGGATGTAGTTTTCCTTATCAATGGAGTACCTGTACTTTTCGTTGAAACAAAAGCAGCGCATAAGATAGAGGGAATGAGCGAAGCACTGGAGCAGGTAAAACGGTACCACAGCGAGTGTCCCGAACTTTTAGTAATGCTCCAGATTTACGCAATCACACACATCATCAAATTCTACTACGGTTCAACATGGAACACATCAGTCAAGGACATTTTAAACTGGAAAGAAGAAACACATGGCGACTTTGAAACACTTGTTAAAACCTTCTTTGATAAAAACCGCGTTGTCAACCTGATCAACGATTTTATCCTCTTCACAAGGCAGGATGACGAACTCAAAAAGTATGTCTTAAGACCACACCAGATGAGAGCAGTGAACAAAATTGTTGAGAGAGCACAATCCGAAAAGAAGCGGGGATTGATCTGGCACACACAGGGCTCTGGCAAGACCTTTACCATGATTGTTGCTGCAAAGAAAATTATGGAGAATCCCGTATTTGAAAATCCCACGGTAATTATGCTCGTTGACAGAACCGAACTTGAATCACAACTGTTTGGAAATCTGCGAGCAGTAGGATTCGAATCTGCAGAAGTGACTGAAAGCAAAGAGCATCTGCGCCAGCTCCTTGAAACTGGTAAGAGAGGACTCATCGTTACGATGATTCACAAATTTGAGGGTATGCCAGCAAACATAAATACACGAAAAAATATCTTTGTGCTTGTAGACGAAGCCCACAGGACCACAGGCGGCAAGCTCGGTAATTATCTTATGGGTGCACTGCCAAATGCCACATTTATTGGATTCACTGGCACACCGATAGACAAAACAAGCTATGGTCAGGGAACATTCGTGATTTTTGGCAGAGATGACCCGCCGAAGGGCTATCTTGACAAATACAGTATCTCAGAATCTATCGAGGATGGCGCTACCGTTCCGCTCCACTATACACTTGCACCGAACGAGTTGTTAGTGGATAAACACACCCTTGAGAAGGAATTTTTGAATTTGGCGGAAGCACAGGGAATAAGCGATATAGAAGCGCTGAACAAAGTCCTTGAAAAAGCAGTAACCCTGCGAAATATGCTCAAAAACAAGGAACGGGTTGAAAAAATAGCAAAATATATAGCGGAACACTTCACGGAGTACATTGAACCAATGGGCTACAAGGCATTTCTTGTTGCGGTGGACAGAGAAGCATGTGCCCTATACAAAGAAGAACTGGATAAGCACCTTCCGCCAGAATATTCAAAAGTGGTGTTCAGTCCATTTTACAACGATCCACCAGAGCTATCCAAATATCACCTATCAGAAACAGAAGAAAAAGAAATAAGAAAGGCATTCAAGAACCCGGACAGATTGCCAAAAATCTTGATAGTAACAGAAAAGCTCCTCACAGGTTTTGATGCCCCAATCCTCTACTGTATGTATCTGGATAAACCGATGCGCGACCATGTGCTTCTGCAGGCAATTGCCAGAGTCAACAGACCTTATGAAGACGAAACAGGGAGAAAGAAACCCTCTGGCTTTGTTCTGGATTTTGTTGGCATATTCGATAATCTTGAAAAGGCACTGGCTTTCGACTCAGCGGATATTGAAGGTGTTATAAACGACATAAAATTATTGAAAAACGAATTTGAGGACAAAATGAAGTTTGCAAAGGAGCGCTATCTTTCAATTATCGAAGGCAGGTCGCAGGATAAGGCGGTTGAGGTGGTGCTCGAAGAGTTCAGGAATGAGCAAAAGCGACATGCATACTATCAATTTTTCAAAGAACTGGAAAGCTTGTATGAGATTATCTCACCAGATGCATTTTTAAGACCGTTTTTGGATGACTTTGAAACCCTCACAAGGATGTACCGGATACTGAAGGAGGCATACGAGCCACATACACCAGTTGATAAGGAGCTTACCAGAAAAGTAGCAAAATTGGTTCAGACCCATACAAAAAGTGGTCCGATAAAAGATACGCTGGACATCTATGAGATAAACGAAGATACATTAAAAAAGATTGAAGAAAGCAAATCATCAGATACAGAAAAGGTGTTCAACTTGCTAAAAAGTATTAATAAAATGATTGAAACTGAAGCAAAGAATGCGCCATATCTTATCTCGATTGGTGAAAAAGCAGAAACGCTGGCAATTCTATACAAGGAGGGACAAAAAACAACGCTGGCGGTTTTAGAAGAAGCAAAAAAACTGGTAGAGGAAATCAATGCTGCACGAAAAGAACAGATTGAGAAAAATATGTCATCTGAGGTTTTCGCTGTTTACTGGCTACTTAAACAGGAAGGTTACGAAAAACCAGACGAAATTGCAAATCAGATGGGTGAAGTGTTTAAGAAACACCCACACTGGAAGAGCAGCGAAAGAATTGAGTCAGAAGTCCGGGGAGAACTTTATGGAGTAATGATAAAATCAGGCGTATGCGAGAAAAACAGGATTTCAGCCATGGTCAAGAAAATAATGAAAAATTTAAAGGAAAGTGACTTAAAATGATCACACCAGAGAAACTTAAAACTGAAGTGATAACGCTTGCAAGGGAAATTGGTGTGCAACCTAAGGAGATTCACATTCGAAAAATGAAGAGAAAGCTAGCAAGCTGTTCCAGCAAGGGGCGACTTACATTTGATATTTCTCTGTTAAACGCACCTGGAGAGGTTAGATACAGCACAATCTTACATGAATTGCTCCATCTAAGATACCCGAACCATGGCAGGATGTTCAAGGCAGTATGGAATGCACACATGCGGAAAATCCGCACAGCCGAGCATCATTAGCCATACTTCTTAGCCCATACTGCACTCATTGCTCTTCACGCATCATCTTTCGTATCTGCCTTATTTTTTCATTGTCTGGCTCAATCTCCTCTGCCATATCAAGATACCGTTGCGCCTCTTTGAAGTCATCGAGGGCAATACACGCAAGTGCACACTCCAGATACACACCAATACCCGCTTTTTTATGCTCCTCAACAAACCGCCTCAACAGTGCGATGCTCTCCTGTGCCCGCCGGGTCTTCCTGAGAATTTCAGAGAGCGTTATTACAAAGTCCTCCTTATCCGGGTCGTTCTGCATCGCTTTTCTAATAAGTTCCTCCGCCTTTCTGTATTTCCGCATTGTGGCATAAACGATGCCTGCAAAGTAGCATATATTTTCATCGTCTGGCTTCATTTTCAATAAAAAGTTCAGAATGCGCATTGCGTCGTTGAATTTCTTCTGATTTGCAAATTGCATGGCCATACGAAGGTACTCCTCAAGTGTCTTCTGTTTATCTGGCAATATGGCAAATATCTCTGAGAACTGCATGCTCAAACCCTTTGCCTTTGAAAAACATGCAATTGCCTCGTTCTCGAGCCCGAGTTTCATGAGTGCCAGCCCTTTTCCGTACCACCCATCTTGATTGTCTGGCTGAAATGCGATTGCGTACTCAAAGCACTCAAGGCTTGCCATCGGAGCTTCCAGGAAGTAGAGGAGCACGCCTTTGAGTACCCAGCCATCCACATAATCTCTATGCGTCTCAAGTAATTCATCCAGAACCTCAACTGCCTCGAGCCAGAATCCTGCCATCGCAGACGCAATTGCACACCGCATGAAAAGTTCTGGTGAAGGTTTCAACTTACATGCCTTTCTGTAGGCATTGCATGCATCTCCATACCTCCCGAGTTTTTCTGCAGAATTTGCGAGCAAAATGAGTGCATCAAGATTTTCTGGTTCACGCTCCAGAACGCGTTTAGCAATGCTCTCCACCTTCGTAAAATCCTTTACCTCAAACGCATGCTTTGCTTCCTCACCCAGTGATTCAATTTCTGGCGGATGCACATCAACACCCTGCTCCAATCTCTCCGCAACGCCTCCAGCAATGCGCTTATATTCTTCAAGCGTTGAGAAGATACGCTCTCTGAGCATGTTCAATATTGCAGATTTTCTCGTATCGCCAGGCATCGGCTTTGCTGCAAGTTGTGCGAGTCCGCCTTCTCTCGCCCTTGCCAGTGCAATTCCTCTACGAATCCATGCATCGCTGTATGACGGCTTGAGCAGGATTGCCGCATCAATTGATTCGATGCTCTTCTCATACTCACCCATTTCAAGCTGTATCATGCCGAGTGCATAGTACGCCTCAGCACAGTTTGGTTTGAGTTCCAGGAGTTTGGTGACCAGCGAGATTGCTTCACGGTAGCGTTTTTCCCTGGTAAGCACATTTGCCGCATTAAGGTACGGGCTCTCATACATTGGCTCCATTTCAATTGCACGGGCATATGCTTTAAGTCCATCCTCAATCCTGCCCATACTTGAGAGCACATTTCCGATATTGTTGTATAACTCTGGCGTTTTCTGAATCTTCTCCGCCTTCTGAAAAAATTCGAGTGCCATGCTGTACTTCTGCATTTTTGATGCACAGACACCAGCACCAATCAACAAGTCAGGGTTTGCTGGATACAGCTCTACTGCCATGCTATATACCCTGAACGCACTCTCCGTCATTCCGAGATGCAGTAATGCAGAACCCTTTCTTCCCAGCAGGTACGCATTTTTCTCGTCAATGCCAAGTCCCTGCTCATAATGCTCAAGTGCCTCATCAAACTTGCCAGCGACATACTTCGCATCACCGAGCACCATTGCACTCTCCAGTTCACGGTTGTAGTTTTCAAGGAGTACATACTGAAAGATACCAACGAACGAAATAATTGCTGAGCCAGTGAGCATGATGCTATCCCTGATTGAGAATGCAGTGCTCTCCAGGTAGTGCTTTGAAACTGCAAATAGAAAGAGCACATTTCCGGTGAGCCAGAGCATTCGAGATGTTGCGAGTTTATTCTCAAATTCTGAGATTTTGAGCACGAAATATGTACCCGCAAGGAGAAGCACAATGCCTGTGCTGAAAACAACTACATGTGGATATGCGAGTATTTCTGCACCAGCACTGTGATAAAATGCCTCGATGAAGAGGAGCAGAAGCCCGCACAGAAAAAGTATGTTGACGGGTTTGAGTGACTTAAGCCAGGACATGTCCTTCATAAGTGCATACAGTGTGATTGAAATTGCAAGTATGCACAGTGCCATGAGGATTATTGTGAAACCATAGAATACCGTGGAAAAATAGTCAATGAAGATGTAGTACGAGAGCACACCAAGAATTATGGTGACCTGAAACACGAGTGAAGTGCTGTTGAGCCACTCCTTTTTAGATATGACCTGCGAAAATATCCTTCTTAATTGCACAGAGCGGAATGTGAAACAGTACTAATAAACCTTTTCCCATCACAGTAACGCGCATGGGCATGTGCAGTGTGCGTATATCTGGTAAGCATCAAGTTGCACAGGGTGCAATTGCTTGAACGCAACACATATATAAACTGAAGCATATCTCCTTTATAGAGGGTCACAACATGCTACCACATAACCATTTTTTGATTGCGAGTTTGATTATTGCTATAGCAGGAATTGTATTTTTTTCAGAACTGTCTCTCATTGAAATTGGAAAATGGATTTTAACTGGTGCACTGCTATCTGCAGCTATCGATTTAGATGTGTATGTGCTTGCAGTTCTTAAATCGAAAAAAGTGGAGCAATTGAAACCATTTAAAAATCCCATCGAGATGTATCGAAAATTCGAGACCTTTATGGATGTGATGACGAAAACTGGCGTGTTGAGGACTGTGGTAAAGACACACATAATCTCTTCAGTTCTTGTCATTGTGGCATTTTATCTTTTCTTTAATGCTTATCTGATACCTGTTGTCCTGGGAGTGCTATCTCATTTAATAAGCGATATACCGAGTTTACGAAAGGTTATGAGATGAGGCAGTTGTTATACGGTCACAAAAACCGCATTTTGAAATGTAAAGTCAACTTGATATGGTCACATTTTTTGCTCAGTTATTTCTTACCTGGTTATATGGGTATCCACGGTATTCCTGCCCAACGCTACGATGTTACCGATGTCGGTTGACATTACAAGAAAGGAGAACTTAAATAGGGGAGATAAATTACAGTGTGATAAATATGGACGAGAGGAGCACAAAAAAATTTGCAATAATTGCGATTTGCGTGATGCTTTTGATTGTGGGTATATTGATAAGCGTACTTACGAAAAAAGAAACAAATCCTCCTGCACCAGAGATAGTTGTTCCAGAAGATTCTCCGCAACTTCCGTCGAGAGGATTCTTTATGGGTGTGTTGCCCACTACTGCTCAAGGGCAGTCGTTCGACGCCGCATATGCTCAGGCAGCCCAGTACTCTGAATTTGTCCCGGTGTGGGGCAGACCTACACCATTCTACCAGCTTGCAGAGGAATTAAGTGGAACCTGGGGACACACATTTGTAAAACAACTCATTCGCGATAATGGAATGTTTCCAATCATTCATCTCTCATTCATAGGCAGTGGCGTAACGCTGGTGACACCGCCCGGGATGGAAAATGCAACGCTGAGCGACCCCGCCTGGAGGAGTGCATACAAGCAGGCAGCCATAGATGTTGTGAAGGCGATACATCCAGGATATCTATCACTCGGGAATGAAGTTAATAGATGGTATGAAAAATATGGTGCAGATGGACCTAATGGTTTCGCACACTATGTGCGTCTCTACGAGGAAATTTACGATGCAGTTAAGAATATTTCTTCACAAACAAAGGTGTTCTGTGTATTTGCCAGAGAAATTGTTTCCGAGCACCGTGAAGCAAACCTGGAAGTTCTACGGCAGTTCAATCCGAACAAAATGGATTTACTGGTTTTTACCAGTTATCCATATGCACTTGGAAAAACGCATCCTTCAAAGATTCCAGACGACTATTATTCCAGGGCATCGGATTACATGCCTGGAAAACCATTCGGTTTCAGTGAAATTGCCTGGGCATCACTTAATGCTCTCGGTGGAGAACAGGCACAGGCAGATTTTATTGTACAAGCTACAACACGGCTCACGCATGATAGAGGAATAAATTTACATCTATTTGGATGGGCATGGCTTCATGATTTAGATGCGAATGATGCAGTGGGTTTAATTAAAATGGATGGAACCGAAAAGCTTGCGTATAGTGCGTGGAAAAACATATCACTGGGAAGCATGATGGGACAGTGTTCCGAGCGTGTGCACACTGCAGATGCTGCACTGCCCTGCCCCGCAGGGTATGTAACCATGGATGAGATGGCAACCAGTGTTTGCGTCAGATGGATTTTATTTTAAGGAAATATTGGAGAGAGCATACGATACCGACCATCACACCTGAGAAAACTTTATGGTTGTAATTGCTATTCATCACCAAATGTCACAATCGATACATCGTGAAATGCACGGAAAGTTCTGGCGCCATTTCGTGTTGATGAGCGCTCTGCTCCTGCTGAGCATTTCAAATTCTGCAATTGCTGCACAGCCAGATATGGCACCGCATGACATACAGTATGTACGGGACGGTGCAGATGCCTGGTCAATGTACATGCACACACCGGAGAGAACTGGCTTCATAGATGCCTCCATTCCTGCAACGCCCGTGATAAAATGGAACGCCAGCGGGAACGCTATTGCACTGTGCTCCATGGTTTCAGACGGAAGATATGCATACACCGCATGGCTCTCAGGCAATGTTTCTGCCTTCCTGGTTGAATCTGGAATTCGGGTATGGACATTTCAAACCTCCAGCTCAATCTCATCCACGCCCGTCATTGTAGACGACTATCTCGTAGTTGGAGATACAGGTGGAACCGTGTATTTTATCGAAAGATACAGCGGTTCTCTGAGCAGGTTCGTGAACATAGGGCATGCAATAGACCAGCACATGCTGTGCATTGAGGGAAAGATTGTACTCGCTGGAGAAACGCAGATGACGGAAATAAATACATCCGGGGAGATAATTAATACCACAGATTTCGGCGAGCGTATTGCAGTACCGCCAGCAGCATATTTAGGATATATCTACATTGCCACAACAAACAAGGTTTTTTCAGTGCTGAACGGTTGTGTAGTATGGACACGCAATATCTCAGAGAGCATCACTGCACTCATGTGCTCAAACAACAAGGTGATTATTACAACTGATACTGGCACTGTGTTCGCTCTGGACGCAAGAAGTGGTGCCTCAGTGTGGAAATTAGATACTGGATGCCCGATCTATGCACCTCCCTGCTATTACAATGGTGCTCTTTTCATCACGGTACAGAACGGCACGCTTTATTCAATATCAATAAACGAGGGCACAGAATACTGGAATACCACACTGGGTGCTGAGTGTATGCATGCATCTGGCATGAATAGAGACACACTCATTGTGCCCGCAGGCAACACCCTGTTTTTTGTTGCTCAGCGCACAGGACAGATAATCCGAAACCTTTCGTTTGATTTCACACTGATATCTGGCGTATCCATCGTGAGCGGATATATCTTTGTCCAGGACAACACGGGCAATGCCTACTGCCTTGCTGCACCCGTGCCAGAACTCAAAATCGCCACATATCCCTCCAGCATGGTCGTGTATGAGCGATACCAGCTCAGAATCTCACTCCTTGTTTATGCAGGCACGATTCCTGCGGTAAACGCCACAATTATGCTGGCTGTGAGCATCGGCTCATTGTCTGTATATACTGGCAATACGGACCCAAACGGTGCATTCAATGTAGTGTACACTGCACCTCCAGCATCAAAGCCAGTAAATGTCACACTCTCACTTATCGCATCCTATCCGAACTACCAGAACACCACAAAAAATTTCACAATTACCGTGCTTCCGAGTCCAAAAATCACGCTCGTCATGCAGGCGAAAAATACAACTCTGGAAGGTGGCACATCTACAGAGATTACCCTCATCGTTTACAGAGACCAAACTCCTGTTGCAAATGCACGGGTGTATATCTCAACGAGTGCGGGCTCAACAGACATCTCTGAAGGATTCACTGACAAAAACGGAACATTCCAGTTCACATACACTGCACCGAATGTAAATAACGAAACGCTCGTGGTGCTCACTGCAAGGGCGTATGGCACAATGTTTCTGGAAAAATCGTGCGCACTTGAACTCAGAGTTGTTCCCGCAAGTAACGCAGAGCATTTCTCAACGATGGTAAATACAGTGCTTCTGGCACTCATATTGATTCTGGTTGTGCTCTTCGGCATGATGCACCTGAAAATGAGAGGCACGCTTAAATAATGCATTTGTTTTTTCATAATTATGAACATTGAAGACATCAAGATTTGCGTTCTCAGAATTGAAGGCACAAACTGCGAGCAGGAGATGTACGAGTGTTTTAAACGACTTGGAGCAAAGCCAGAAATTGTGCATTTGAAGCAGCTCACTGGAGATTGTGCACCAGAGCGGAAGCGAAGCATCAGGGACTATCAAATTCTCATGATTCCTGGTGGTTTTTCTTCGGGCGACTATGTGCGTGCAGGTGCAATACTGGCTGCAAGGATGAAAAAATCTCTGATGCAGGACCTTGTTGACTTTGTGAAGGATGGTTATGCAGTTGGAGGCATATGCAATGGTTTTCAGGTTCTTGTTGAACTCGGATTGTTGCCTGGTATAGATAAGACCTTTTCAGAGACGCCAGAGATTGCACTGGGTGTGAACGATTCTGCAAGATTTGAATGCAGGCCAACATATGTGAAATGTGAAAATTCAGGCAAGTGCGTGTTCACCAGAAACATAAGAAAGGGAAGAAACCTGCTAATTCCATCTGCCCATGCTGAGGGCAAGCTTATTCTCCCGCAGGAGAAGCATGAAGAGATGCTTAAGGCGCTGATTGAGAATGACCAGATTGTGTTCCGATATGTGGACTATATGGGAAACTACGCAGGTTATCCCTGGAATCCTAATGGCTCAATTTATAACATTGCTGGCATTTGCAACAATACGGGCAATGTATTTGGAATGATGCCGCACCCGGAACGCGTGTTTTATAAAGTTCAGCATCCTGACTGGACGCAGGGAGATATAGGAGAGAATGTGGGCGACGGAAGGGCAATATTTGAGAGTGTACTGGGATATATTTCAAAGAAGTACTAGCGTCATAAATAATCGGGTAGTGCTGTGACATCCGAAAATCATTAAATACCAAAACCAGATACTGGTTGGAATGCAGGCGGAACTCGTGTTTGCCCTTAAAAAAATTGCAGAACTCGGCGGTATTGAAAACTGGGTAGAAGTTTCTACACATGAACTCGGGTGTGCAATGGGAAAAAGCCAGCAGAGTGCTTCGCTCTATATCAAGCAGTTGCAGGCAATGGGATTTGTGGAACGATTGCCGGGAAAACGAACAAAAATAAAAATCACGGAGAGTGGAGTGAAAGAACTGACTGCACTTTTCAAGGACCTGGAAAAAATACTGTACGGTCGTGCTAAATTTGAGATACTCGGCACAGTCACTGCAGGCATGGGAGAAGGAAGGTATTATCTGGACAGGGAGCAGTATGCAGAGCAGTTTTTTGAGATTTTTGGATTCAGGCCATACCCGGGCACGCTGAACATCAGGGTAGAGAAGGAGTATGTACCACAGGTGTTAGCGTTGAAGGAGAAGGAGGGAATCATGGTAAAGGGGTTTGTGGAGAAGGACAGAACATACGGAGATGTAAAATGCTTCAGATGCACTTTGGCTGAACTTCCGTGTGTGCTTGTATTTCCCTCACGCTCCCATTATACAGATGTCATCGAGATTGTTTCCAGATACCACTTACGAAAGTCGCTTAAACTTAATGATGGAGACAGGGTGCTGGTAAGGGTGAATCTCGATGCAAAATGAACCTGTTGCAATCTGGCATGAGAAGGAGAATGTCGGGGGAAGGATCGAGCGTGTGCTTGCGGTTGTGCTCAGAACCCGTGGTTGTTTCTGGGCTAAAAAGGCAGGATGTCTGATGTGCGGTTATCGCAACGACACCTCAGATGATGTGACGGACGAGCATGTGCTGGCACAGGTGGAGCGTGCCCTTGCGGAATACAACGAGGAGGAGTTTGTAAAAATATACACATCCGGCAGTTTCCTGGATACAAATGAGATAGGTGCAGAAACACAGAAAAAAATCATACAGATGTTTGGACAGCGCTGCGAGCATGTGCTCGTGGAAACCCGTGCAGAGTTTGCACACCGCGCACTGGAATTGAAATCGCTTGTACAAAATCTTGAAATTGCGTTAGGACTTGAGAGTGCAAACAACATTGTGCTTGAAAAATGCGTGAGGAAAGGTATTCGTGTTGAGAACTATCTGGATGCAGCAAGGCATCTCAGAACTCATGGGATTCGAGTAAGGTTATATCTCCTGCTCAAGCCCCCGTTTCTCACAGAACAGGAGGCAATGAATGATACGCTTACATCAATCATCCAGGTTGCAGATTTTTGTGATACTATCTCAATAAACCCGGTTAATGTGCAGAGGGGCACATATGTTGAGCATATGTTTATACACGAGGAATACAGACCTCCATGGTTCTGGTCGCTTTTTGAGGTAATCAAGTCCGCAAAATCACAGGGAATTTCTGTGCCCGTTATCTCGCATCCTTCGGGCAGTGGAAAAAGCAGGGGAATACACAACTGCAAAAAATGCGATGATAAATGTATCAATGCACTCAGGGATTACAATCTTTCACAAAATGTTGAGCCATTGCAGGTGGATTGCAAATGTCGTGATGTCTGGCTTGCACAACTCCAGCTTGAAAATGCACTGCGGTACTCACCGCATATTGCAAACATTTAAGTATTGAAATATAATCGTGTTGCCAAGACATGCAGGATAATACCAGGAAAAGGTGAGGGAATTGACTGATGAGGATATGGATAAAAAAATTCTGGAGCTATCGAAAATCCCGGGCGTGGGTGTGAGATTCTCGAAGCGCCTTTACGACGCAGGATACAAGACACCAGAGGATTTAAAGTACGCAACCGAAGAAGACCTGCTCAAAATCAGTGGTATGACACGGGAGCGGGCAAAAACAATTCTTTCGAGTGTGAAGGAGACCATTCTCGAAGAAAAGGAGGAAGAAGAGATTGAAAAAACAATCAGTGACATGCAGAAAGAGATTTCTGAGATTGAAGAAAGCGTGTCTCGTGGCGAGGAAATAAAGTTCAAGGTTGTGAAGGCAAGGGCAGAACTGGCACCAGTTATATTGCCGGACGAGGAAGAAATAAAAAAGGAGGAGGAAGAAAAGATTCCAGAGACGCCGCCTGAACCTGCGCCAAAGAAAAAGCCCACAATCATCAGCACGGCTGGCACGAGCCCCGAAGCTGGTGAAAAAGAAAAACCCACGAAAAAACGACCGGTGATACGGGGCGAGATAAAAAAGCCAGCAACAATAAAGCATGCAAAGGCAATCGCTGTTTGTGTACTGGCAGTTATTCTGATTTCCACGGTCATCTTCGTATATTTTGCATCACAGAATCGAGAACCAATTATTGTGGATGGAAATTTTTCAGATTGGAGTGATAAGATAAGGTATAAGGAAACACAGGCATGCGCTGTCCCGGACATACAGATAACATCTGAGAGTGTGCTATACGCTTCAAACACCCTGTACTTTTTCGTTGAGGTTAACGGATTCATGTTTAACGGGGCAAACGACGGTGTGGATGCGCTCATGATTTTTGTTGATGCAGATGCAGATGCACAAACGGGATATAGCATTGCCAGTGGTGGTGCGGATTACAGAATTGAGTTAATTGGATGGAACTTAGAAGTTGTAAAGGCAATTTATTACAGATACAACGGAAGCAATGAGCAGAACGACTGGAATGCGTGGGTAAACTGTGGGCAGGTAAAGTTTGTGGTAAATAAAAATGTAATCGAGGGGCGTGTTGTAATTGAGGCAAGTAATCCAAGGTGCCTGTTTTACATGAAGCACACGGATGCAAATACCGATGTTGTGTTCCAGACGACCTATGTATATCCACAATCTCCCATGCTTCATGTATGTGCAAAACTCACAGAGAATCGTATAATTACGAAGGGTGTTGAGAATCCAATAGTTACACTGGAATTCACAGCGAAAGGCGGTTACATCTCACTGAGAAACATCTCGCTTCTGAATTTCAGTTATGGTACGATTTCCTGCAAATTCCTCTCTGGCAGTACCTCATATTTTCCATGGATCCTCTCAGAAAATTTGCCCCAGACAATTCAGGTATTACTGACACCTGATGATGGGATTAGCACTGGCAATTCCATCGATGTAAATGGAGTCAGCGTGGATGCAGATTGCCCTGTCCTTATAAACCACATTTCCGGAAAGTTCTACATCGAGACAGCACCAGGCGGTATACACATCGATGGTGTTTTTGATGACTGGAAAAACATCACGGACATTATTGATAGCACGGATGAAAATATTCCTGACTCGATTAACATTGTACGAGCTAAGACCGCAATGAGTGAAAGTGCATTTTACATTGAAACGAAATCTGCAATGCTTGCGGGCGTTGAAGTTCCTCTGGGCAAGCTCGTAAGAAAGACAGAAAATGCAGGTGCGAACGCTACAGCTGGAAATCTGTACGGGTTCGATTATATACGGGTATACATCGATACCGCACCTTCCCAGAACTCAAAAAATAGCAGTGCGGGCATCGTGAATGGGTATTTAATTGAAATTGCTGGCATGTCTGGCAGGATTTACGAGAAAAACATATACCGCATTGAAAACGGAGACAAAAATCGTATTGATAACGAAATAAATGCTGCAAACAATGCAAGTGCAATTGAACTGATGGCGTCACTGGTACTTCCATCTGATGCAGTATGCTACTTCGAAACATGGTCCGTGTATGATGTGGGAGATGTATTAATTCCCGTGGTTCCGATTACGAGGTACTATCACAATCAAAATCAGGGAAGTTTTGGCAGTTTCTGGCAAATCGGGAGCACCGACGCAACGATAAGCACCTTTGTAACTGGCGATTTTAATAACGATGGCTGGGATGACATACTGGCAGTTACCGCAAGTGCCTCGCCAGATGTGATTTTATTCCTGAACAATAATGGAGCAGGATTCACAAATGCCAGGCAGTGGGACTTCTCATCCACCGATGTGTACGCATGTGCAGTGGGCGATTTTGATAGAAATGGCTGGCTGGATGCAATTATCGGAACGAAAGCCAATTCGGGTAGCAGCTCGGATAAAACGGAACTTCGAGCATTGAACAATACAAATTTCAATTTTGCAATCCATGACATCGCAAATTTAGATACAGATATAAATTCAATCAGTGTTGTGGACATAAACATGGACGGATACCCGGATTTTGTATGCGGATGTGGAACATATTCAGGTTACGAAGTGTTAGCTTTTATCAATTCCCGAAGCGGATTTTCTTTTACACAGAATAACCTCGCAAACCCGAATAAACTTGTATATTGTGTTACTGCAGACACACTAAATTCACATCCGATGCCAGAAGTTGCATATGGAACTGAGGGAAACAGTTCTAAGGAGCTTGTGGTGCTTCAGAACAGTGGTTCATGGCAGGAGAAGTTCTATACAGGTGATGGGAATAAGGTATATGATGTGTGCATCCGGGACTTGAACAATGATGGGACAAACGACATAGTGTACTGCACTGGAAACAAAAAACTTTATGTGGCTATTGCAATAGGAAGTTTTTCTTACGATGTTTCCACCATTGCAACATTTTCCAGTGAACCAACCACGATGGCAATATGTGATTTTGATAATGACGGATACCAGGATATTATTGTGGGTTGCAACGACGGAACTCTGTATGGATTTGAGAACCGGAGGAATGGCACATTTAATCAGACAAACCTGCCAGGACTAACCGTAGGAATCAAACACATCCAGACATGTGATTATGACCATGATGGAGATATGGATATACTCCTGTGTGCATCGACTAAAATGTACATTCTGAACAACACACTGCTGCACAGAAACTGCGAGATAAACACAGCGGGAAAACAGTTGCCATATGGCTTGCCCGTATGTGCTGTCTCACTTGCAGACCTGGACTTAGACGGAGACCTTGATGTGGTGGCGGGTTACTCTGACGGAGCAAGTGGCTATGTGTATGCATGGGAGAATCCTGGTGATGGACACAGCACGCCATGGGAAACGGGGTTATCATGGAATGGCCATCAGATATCTAACTTTGCCAGAATTGACTCACTCACAACGGGCGACATAAACAATGACGGATACCCGGAAATTATATTTGCAGGAAATTCCAATGGAAACAAGCTGTGTGTCGCAACATCCGAAGGAAGCCCCTGGCATGACAACTGGCTATGGGATTATGAGGAAAATTATAGCGGTACGATACGCGTAGGCCCGATATCCCAGATTGCACTTGGAGACCTGAACTGGGACGGTTTGAAAGATGTGGTAACCGGAGATGCTGGTGGACGCCTGGTGATATGGAAGCGTGGAACCGATGCAATCAATGATAGTAATGGCGACTGGCTCGATGACACAGTAATACACTCAACAAGCAGCGCCATACACACGCTTGCAATGGGTGACATGGACCACGATGGCTGGCTGGATGTTGTTGCAGGGTATGAAAGCAGTAGCGAGGCGGGTATTATCTGGCAGAGTCGTAAAAATCCATTCAGCCAGACATCTGGCTGGTACCAGCATGATTTTGATACTGTAGATGCCAATATAACAAAACTTGCCCTCGGAGATTTGAATAACGATGGCTACACAGATATTGCTGGGGTTGTAAATGGCACCTCTGCGTTGAAGATATGGCTCTACAACGGAAGTATTGATAACTGGACCTCCTGCACACTGCCAGTACAATCTCCTGGCATTTCTGCAATTGCCCTGGGAGATATGAACAATGATGGACTTACAGATATTGTGCTCGGGAAGCCAGATGGGAATGTATCAATTATAATCAACAGCGGTAGTACTGTATTGCCGCAATCTGTGCTTACATATCAACTGGGCAACAATGAATCAATCTCTGCCATTGCCATAGGAAATATTGACCGCAGAAGCTACTATGACGGCGGTGATAACGACCTCGTGGTGGGTGCGGGGATCTCTGCATATGCCTACAAGAACACGGGTGCAAATGTGCTCTTTACCACATACCAAACACCTGGAACTTCAATCCCTCCAGGTACAACATGTGCAATCATGCGTGTGGAGGCAACGCACAATGGTAAAATTACAGATAACAGCGTGGTGTTCTCAGCACTCTCGGTACGGTTTGACAATGCCGTGGATTCTCGCATCATGACTGACGCTGAGATGCAGGCAATATTTGAGAATGTATCCATCTGGTATGATGCAAATGCAAATTCAATTTTTGAGAATTCGAGCGATGTCTGGATTACCTCTGTCAATAACAGCATGTTCCAGTTGAATGCTGGCTACCTGAAAATTAACCTCCCCTCAAATAATTATACGAAGATAAATGGAACCGAAAGCAAGAGCTACTTTATCACGGTTAAAACTAAGGCAAATATATCTGGAACATACAACAACTACAAATTCTCAATATACATCATACCAGAGACGCAGGACATTGGTTCCGCAATCTCATGGAATACATTTCAAGACAGCGTGACATACGGCATTGCCACAATCATGGAAGGAACTGGCGTTTCGTCAAATCAGTTCACGATTGTCACAGAAGGAACATATATCTATTTCCTCTGCATTCCACTATTTGTGTGTCTCCATGCAGTGTATTATAGAAAACTGCGAAGAAGGACTTTCTGAGTGGCTCTACCTCGAATACAGGCATGCAGCACAGATCTGGCACGGGAGAATTATATTCACAAATGTAAAACCAGACATGGAAGTAAAACTGGGTGCGTTGGGCGATATAAGGCGGGAGCATGTGTACGAATTAAAAATTGAGAATGCAATTGTACTTGACCCGCTGGCACCGCTACCGCTCACGCCTGAGGACATGCAAAGGGCAAATTATGTGGTCATTGGTGGCATCCTCGGCGACCGTGAATTCACAGGGAAAACAAAGGCATGGATTACCTCAAAGATGCAGTGCGTTGCAAGAAATCTCGGGAAAATCCAGCTCTCGATTGATATTGCCGCCTATGTTGCAAGGGAGATGCTTGAGGGCAAAACAATTTCACAGATACCGCTCACATCGGAAGTTGAGATTGAGCATGAGGACGGGCATATCACGGTGCTTCCATATGGCTACCCCATTGTGAATGGCAGGGTGCTCATAACACCCGGGCTTATTCAATACCTCAAACGGAACCTGGGTGATGATGATGCGTGAAAAGGTAGTTGTGCACATCGGCGGCATGCACTGTGCCATGTGCGTGAACACGCTCACGGAAGCACTCAGTGGTGTTGATGGGGTCCTTTCTGTCAGTATCAACCTCGCCACGGAAAAGGCACTCATTGAGTACGAACCAGAAAAGGTAGATATTCAGAAAATCCGAGCGGTAATTGAGGAAACTGGCTATCAATTTCTTGGCACGGAGGAACAGGAAGTACGTGCAGGCGATACATGGAACCTGCTTTACCGTGTAATTGCTGGCTTTGGCGTTGGTCTTGCGCTCATGTTACTTATCATGACAAAACCGTTTTCTGGCTTTCTTTTTAACCTGCTCATTTTCATTGTAGCAACTCCTGCATTTCTATACCTTGCCTACCCGATATTCAGAGCAGCCCTCAGTGCCCTGCGACACCGAACCCTGAACATGGATGTGATGTATGCAATGGGTACAGGCACAAGTTATATTGCCAGCGTGTTTGCCACGCTTGGAATTCTCGGCGAGGAATACATGTTCTATGATGCCGCAGTCCTTCTTGCCGCCTTTCTCATGCTCGGCCGTTATCTGGAACAACGCGCAAAATCCAGGGCATCGCAGAGCATAAAGGCACTGCTCCGCCTCCAGCCGAAAAAGGCGGTTGTGCTGAGGAATGGAAAGGAGACAATGCTCAGTGTTGAGGAAATCGTGCCTGGGGATACCGTTATTGTGCGGGCTGGCGAGCGGGTGCCAGTAGATGGAACGGTACTGGATGGCTGGAGTTATGTGGATGAGGCAATGCTCACGGGTGAGCCAGATGCAGTGCTCAAAAAACCTGGAATGCAAGTGTTCAGCGGGACAATTAACAAGCAGAGGATAATGAAAATACGAGCGGAGAAGG
>Ga0315298_1004735_pt1 | contig 19992 bp, 14 predicted proteins | sample WHS_1_MG_FD_203077 | JGI IMG/M metagenome (GOLD analysis project Ga0315298, IMG submission 203077) | Extremophilic microbial mat communities from Washburn Hot Springs, YNP, Wyoming, USA - WHS_1_MG | ecosystem: Environmental > Aquatic > Thermal springs > Hot (42-90C) | place: USA: Wyoming...
GCTATTGCGATTCCGTACGTCTCCCATTTCTCCACTCGCCACCCGTAATATCCAAGGACAACAGCTATGGATACAGAGAGAGCAATATCGGTCATATTCTCTACTACTGGCGACCAGTTTGAGCCGTAGTCGCCTCTCAATTTCAGCCGCCGGTAGGAGGGCACACTAGCGACAACACCGAGGCAAAAACTTGACAATAGGCTCTCCCAATTGCCATCTAGTTTGTGGAAGTAGGTGACAAGAAGGAGAAGTGCAAGGCATAGGGACCAGAACGCCCACATATATCTGTTTCTGCTTCTCCATTGTTTCCAATGTTCCCGAGACTTCCTGTCATTGTCAGTGTCATGCATTTGGATCCTTCCTTTCTCCTTGTGTGTTTGTGGCAAGAAATAGTTGCCCTGTGGGCGGGCGGCAAAATATCCGGTTTTCCTTTCTCTTTGTTGTCAAAGGCCTATTGGAAGAGAATACTATAATCTTTGCCAAAATCAAGGGGCAAGGCGGTAATGGCGAATAGTGAATAGTGAATAGTGAATAGTGAATAGTGAATGGTGAATGGTGAATGATGAAGAAAATGACTAAATCCGAATGACGAATGACGAAGAAATAACTAATTATTTAATTTATAAATTTGGACATTTATTCGTCATTTGGAATTCGTCATTTATTCTTCATTTTTATCTGCTATATTAAGGCTGTGACTTACAGGGAAAAATATTTGCATCGGGCAATAATCGCAGGAAAAATTTTGAGATTTGTGCCATTTTTGAGGATGGCAGGATTAAATGGTTCGCTGGTGCGGGGCGAGGATACAGAAAAAAGTGACATTGATTTTTTGATTATTGCTCGCTCCGGCCGGCTCTACACTGCCAGATTTTTTACTGTTTTGTTCTTGCATTTGACCGGCTGGCGCCGGCACGGCAAATATATCGCCGGCCGGATTTGCCCGAATTGCTTTTTGTCAGATAAAAATCCTGATATTACCCCGGCTAATCCCGAAAGCCGTAAAAAAGTGGCGGAGGCGAATAAATATATGATTCCGCTAGTTGAAAAGCCGGGCATGGCCGAGAAATTTTTTAAAACGAACCAATGGTTTAACAGGTATCAGGTATCAGGTTTTGAGTATCAGACAAAATTGCAAAAACGATTGATTCCAAAAGGTCCGACTCAGCCGGAATATTTTTTGGAATTTATTTTAGGTGGAAGATTTGGTAGGTGGCTTGAAAGAAAACTAATGAACTGGCAGGTGAAGCGTATCCTCGCTGGCAAAAAACAGGGCGACGAAATAGTGGCTACAAGAGAAGAAATAAGATTGCATCCGCGCAAATTCAATTAGGCAACTTTTAAAATGTAAAGCCCACTTGACAAATTTGTATATTTTTTGTATGTTCAATTGCGGCAGAATATTTGTCATAAGAAAAAATTAAATAACAAAGGAGAGATATGAAAATTAAACCATTAAATGATCGTGTACTGCTTAAGCCGCTTAAAGCGGAGGAAAAAACTAAAGGTGGGATAATTTTGCCGGAAAGCGCCAAAGAAAAACCACAAGAAGCAAAGGTGGTAGCAGTTGGCAAAGGCAAAATTATTGATGGCAAGAGACAGGAAATGTCGGTTAAGGAAGGCGACATAGTCATTTATTCAAAGTATGCTGGAGATGATATCAAAATTGATGATGAAGAATACACACTGATAGAAGAAGACAAAATTTTAGCAATAGTAGAAAAATAAGTTGAACAATTTGACAATTAATCAATTCTTAAATTGTATAAGTTCTTATAATTAACTCAATTTAGTGAGGTGTCAAAATGGCAAAACAAATCAAATTTTCTGAAGATGCAAGAGCAGGATTAAGGAGAGGAATTGATATTTTGGCTAATGCGGTCAAGGTTACACTTGGCCCAAAGGGGAGAAATGTTGTTTTGGATAAGGGTTTTGGTTCGCCCACAATTACCAATGACGGTGTAACCATTGCCAAAGAAATTGAACTTGAGGAAAAATTTGAAAATTTGGGCGCGCAGTTAATCAAAGAGGTTGCTGAAAAGACCAATGATGTTGCTGGTGATGGGACTACGACTGCTACAGTTTTGGCACAAGCTATTATTTCCGAAGGGCTCAAAAATGTTGCCGCTGGTGCTAATCCTATGGCAATTCGCCGTGGAATTGAAAAAGCAAGCAAGTTAGCGGTAGAAGAGCTCAAGAAAAATGCCAAACCAGTTGCGGGCAAAGAAGAAATTGCCCAAGTTGCTTCAATTTCGGCTGATAATCGTGAAGTTGGTACGCTTATTGCCGATGTTATGGATATGGTTGGTCGCGATGGCGTAATTACAGTTGAGGAAGGCCGAACCATTGGCCTTGAAAAAGAAGTTGTTGAAGGGATGCAGATTGATCAGGGTTACCTTTCTCCATATATGGTAACCGACGCAAATCGCATGGAAGCGGTAGTTGAAGATCCGGTGATTTTGATTACTGATAAGAAAATTTCAGCTGCTTCTGATTTGGTGCCGATTTTAGAGAAAATTGTTCAGACCGGCAAAAAAGATGTTGTAATCATTGCTGATGATGTTGACGGCGAAGCGCTGGCAACAGTTGTTCTCAACAAACTGCGCGGCGTTTTCACCGCTCTTTGTGTCAAGGCTCCCGGATATGGTGACAACAAGAAAGAAATGCTTTTTGACCTTGCTGTTTTGACTGGAGCTCAAGTAGTTTCAGAGGATACTGGCATTACTTTTGATAAGGTTGAACTAGATATGCTGGGCAGTGCCCGAAGAGTCGTGGCTACCAAAGATAAAACCACTATTGTTGAAGGTCGGGGAGAACCAAAGAAAATTAAGGATCGTGTAGCCCAAATTAAAGCTCAAATTGAAAAAGCCGAAAGTGATTTTGACCGCGAAAAATTGCAGGAGCGTCTTGCGAAACTATCGGGCGGAGTCGGTGTGATAAAAGTTGGCGCCGCGACAGAAGTTGAGTTAAAGGAACTCAAGCATCGTATTGAGGACGCAGTTTCTGCAACAAAGGCGGCGATAGAGGAAGGGATTGTCCCGGGCGGCGGCGTGGCCTTGGTTGATGTGATTAAATCGCTGGACAATGTTGAAGTGGCAGATGCAGATGAGAAAGTTGGCGTTAAAATTGTCAAAAAAGCTCTTGAAGCGCCAATCCGCCAGATTGTTCAAAACGCAGGCAAAGATGGCTCAGTCGTAATTGAAGAAGTTAGACACCAAGACATAGGCGTTGGCTATGATGCGGCTACTGACCAGTATGTTGATATGATTAAAGCCGGAATTATTGACCCGTTGAAAGTAACACGCTCTGCTTTGCAGAACGCAGCTTCGGTTGCGGCAATGGTTTTGACTACTGAAGCGGCTGTGACGGATGTGCCAGAGAAGAATCAGCCGGCTGCTGCCCCACAGATGCCAGAATATTAGTTTAAATAGAATAGAGACCCAAAAATCAGCATTTTTCAGACGGTTTCTTATTAAGAAGCGAAAAATTGGCTTTTCTTCCTGACGGACCTTCTGTCATTTCGGTTCCGGCTTTCACGAAGCGAAAAACCAATTTTTCTTTTTGTAACGAAAGGTCTCCAAAAATGCTGATTTTTTCTTGCTTGAATTTGATGGAAATAAAATAGAAAATCAGTAATTTTTTCGCGGTATTCTTATTTGGAGCGCAAAATCAATTTTTCTTTCATGTGAACCTTCCGGAATTTCAGTTCCGGCTTTCACGAAGCGAAAAACTGATTTTGCTTCCTAAAACGAATAATGCTCAAAAATTACTGATTTTCTTTCTGCAACTAAATATGTCTTCAAAAATGCTAATTTTTGTTGCCAGATAAATAGTGCTTAAAAAATCATTTTTTGGTATTAATGTGATGATGGATAGGAGATTAGACAGGGAATTTTTTTCGCAGCCGACTCTTAAGGTAGCAAAAGAGCTGTTAGGCAAGGTGCTGGTTAGAAAAATCGGTAGAAAAGAAATTCGCGGGCGGATTTTAGAGACTGAAGCATATATTGGGGAAGAGGATCGTGCCTCTCATGCTAGATTTGGGCGGACTGCTAGAAATGAGGTGATGTATGGTCAGCCCGGACACGCTTATGTTTATTTATGCTATGGACTTTTTGAACTTTTGAATGTTGTCACAGAGCGGGAGGATTTTCCAGCGGCAGTTTTGATTCGGAAAATTGAGCCGCTATCAGGTCTTGATCCGAATTTGAAATCATATGGGCCGGGAAATCTAACTAAATATTTGCGCATTACCCGCCAGCTAAACGGCGAAGATGTAACTTTAAGCAAAAATTTGTATCTTATAGATGACGGATTTGTGGCACGAAAAATTAAACGGGGCGAAAGAATAGGCGTCCAATATGCCGGAGCTCACGCCAAAAGAAAATGGCGGTTTTATATTGAGCCTGCGGACAAGACCAATGGCTAATTCATACATTTAGAACCTGTTTTTCTTGAACTTCTTTTCTTATCCTGCTACATTTGTCTTGTATGAAATTTTCAAAATTGTTTGCTAAAACGCGCAAGGACTATCCTAAAGATGAGATTTCGCTTTCAAGTCAGCTTTTAATTAGGGCTGGATTTGTTGATAAAGTGACAGCCGGCGTTTATACTCTTTTGCCTTTTGGTCTTAGTGTCGTAAATAAAATTTCTAAAATTATCCGTGAGGAAATGAATGCGGTGGGAGCTCAAGAAATTCTGATGCCCGCTCTGGTGCCAAAGCAAAATTGGGAAAAAACTGGCCGTTGGGAAACTTTTGATGCTCTGTATCGGCTTAAAGGCGTGGATGAAAAAGAATACGGCTTGGGAGCGACGCATGAAGAGATTGTGGCCCCTCTTGCTAAAAAATTCATAAATTCCTACCGCGACTTGCCGCTTGCCCTTTATCAGATTCAGACGAAATTTCGCAATGAAATCCGTGCCAAATCTGGCGTTTTGCGCACAAGAGAATTTTTAATGAAAGACCTTTATTCATTTCATAGCGACGAAGAAGACCTTGATAAATATTATGACAAAATTATCGCGGCTTATTGGAAAATTTTTACCCGCTGTGGAATTCGCGACAAGACATATTTAACTTTTGCTTCCGGGGGGACATTTTCTAAATATTCGCATGAATTCCAAAGCGAAACAGAAGCAGGAGAGGATGAAATTTATCTTTGCAAAAATTGTTTAGTCGGACTGAATCGCGAAATCCTAAATGGTGAATTCAAGTGTCCCAAATGCCAAGGGAAAGAATATGAAATTAAAAAAGCGGTTGAGGTCGGCAATATTTTTAAACTCGGGACCAAATATACCGAGCCGTTTGACTTGAGTTTTATTGACAAAAAAGGCGATAAAAAAATGGTAGTGATGGGCTGCTACGGAATTGGGGTTTCGCGGTTGATGGGGGCAATTGCTGAAATTCATCATGATGATAAAGGTTTTATTTGGCCAGATGAAGTTGCGCCGTTTAAGGCACATTTAATTTCACTTGAGGGAGCGGAAGAAAAAGCCGATGAAGTTTATGCTCAATTGGTTGAGGAAGGGGTGGAGGTTCTGTACGATGACAGGGAACTTTCAGCCGGGGAAAAGTTTGTTGAGGCTGATTTAATTGGTATTCCAAATCGCCTTGTTGTCAGTGTCAAGACAGCAGATAAGATTGAACTTAAAAGACGAGACAGCGAGAAAACTGAACTTTTAAGCAGCGAGGCGCTTTTAAAAACCCTTAGAGGCTAATTATTTTTGGCCGGTTAAAAAGTTCCAAATTATCTCAAAAAGGTTTTTTGCCCTACCCGTCCCTCCGATATTTGGACTGATATTATCTTTGCTAATTATGGGGGCACTTATTTCAAAATCATCAATACCGAAAAACTCATCAAGGTATTCTGTCTTAAGTTCGCTTGGGATGCCGTCTGGAATTGCCTTGCCGCGATTGGCAAATGTTTTTGATAGTTTTTCAAACCAGAACTTATTGGCCCTAAAAAGAGGCGAGAGTTCCGGGACTTCGGAGAATTTTTCAAGGAATTCGCTCATATTAAAGTTTTCCGGCGTGATTTCATATTTGCGGCATAAATCATCAAAGGCTAATCCTGTTTTTTCTTGGCAATATTCAGAAATATTACAATTAGCAAAATGAAGCCGTGAGTTAAGAAATGCCTCGGGAGAATTTCCATTTTCAAGATAAGCTGCAATCATTTCTGCAACCATTTCCCGCGCCAGCTCTCCCCGCAGTCTCCGTTTTGCTGTTTCATCAGGATTTTCCTCAATGGCTTTGAAACAGTTTTTAATGTAGCCGCGGAAAACCCCTTTGGCGGTATCCGGCGCGTTGATAGCTTTGAGGATTTCTTGGAGTTCGGGATAGTTAGAAAAGCTGGCAATTGCCTCTGATGTCGGGTTTTGGGCGGCAGCAATAAAGTTTTGATAGATTTTTTGTTCCCAAATTGAGCCGGTTTCAGCTAAAATATGAGCAAGTTCATGGCGAATATGCAATGCTTGCGCCTCAGGTTTTTCTTTCAATAGCGTTTCGTAAAAATATACAGTTGCTTCACCGCCGTTGATTAAAAAATAGGCGGCAATTTTTTCAGGGTCAAATTCTCCTTCTCCGATTTCATCTCCCGGTTTTTCCCTAAAAGATATTCCGCCGTTAATTTTGCTGATGATTTTTTCGGCAGTAAGTTTTCCTCCAAGAATTGGAGAAAGCAAAGCCTCGCGTAGAGAATTTATAGTTTGGCTGATTTTATCTGCTTCATATTTTTCGCCAAGTTGCTCTTTGAGCTGTTTTTCAAGCGGCGCGATTAATTTATCATCAAGTTCCAAAACCTCTTGAGCAAGTATTTCAGGTTCTTCAAATTCGTAAAGCCCGTTTTTTTGTTTATTTCGGAAATATTCAACGAGTGCTCCATATCCGAATTCTCTTTTTAAGCCCTCGCGTCCGATGGTTTGGATAGCATCAAGCACTGCGGCAAGGGCATGCGGTTCTGTAAAAGATTCTTCGCGTCCCTTTCGCTCTATTTCTTGGGATAAGGTAAAATCGTTTCTTGCTGATGCTGCCTGTTCAGACTTTACAGTTTCGGCAGTGCCTATTGTCTCTTGTGCGGGGTTATTTTCAGCCATCATGTGTCTTGTTCTGTAGTTGTTTTAGTTATTTTGCCTTGCGGCTTTGTATGGTTTTCATTTGTGACGCTTTTAACAATTTCTTCTGTTTTTGCTTTTGCTTCGCCCGAGAGGACTTTATATATGCTTTCATTAACTTGATTTTCAATTTTTTCAAAAACTTTGGGGGATTGGGAAATCAGCTCATCTTTTGAAATTCCGGAGGCAGAAATATTGTCGGTTGTTTCAATGACATTTCTGGCTCTCTCTTGCATCATTTGAATATCTTCGGGTCCTAAGCTGCCAGCTGTTTTTAGTGTTGTCCCGGGATAAAATTTATCAATTGTTCCGCTTATTTTTTTGATTTGTTCTGGAGACAGCGGTCCGGAGAGATCTTTGATGGCTTGCTGCATTTGATTTTTGACATCATCTATTCCTGAAACTGCGCCCTCTTTGATGTTTTCGGCAATTTTTTGGGTAATGCCTTTGCTAATTAGGGTTTTATTTTCGGAAATGAGTTTGCTGATATGTGTTCCCATTTCATTTGCTAGGTCGCGATTTAGAAAGCCTACTCTAAGCATTGCAAAGCTTTCTGGAGATAGTTTTCCTCCGGGGACGTAATTTTTTGCATCTTCTAGGTTGAGTCCGGGATTTCGGGCAATGGAAATAGCAGTTTGAGAGGGCACGCCAGCATTTTTCAGGACTGTGGCAATTGTGTTTTGCGATTGTTTTGAGAGGCTGCCGAGACGTTCAAGATAATACATTCCGTTTTTTTCAAAAATATTTTTATCGGTACTTTGCATTTCATCAATTATATTTCTAACTACAGCCGGCGGTGGCGGGGGAACAATATTGGGGTCGCGGACAACGTCAGAAAACATTCTTGAAAGGTCTTTAAAGCCGCTCATATAATCTTTTTGGTCCTGAATCATTAGTTCTTTGATTTGGGAGCTATTAAGAAAAGGCGCTTGCGCCAATTTTGGATTATTAATTCTTTCCATAACTTCGTCAGTCCGTTCCTTAAAGGTTGAAATAAGGTCTGATTTGTTGATGACGCCGCTGTCAAGCGATTTTTTCAAAATATTCAGCGGCAAAACATCAAGCAGGCCTTTTTGCGCCAAGAGTCTCACTGCGTCGGGGTTGGCGATTTTGTTATTTTCTACAACTTCAGCTAATCTCACAAGTTTTCTTGCGGCGTCAGAGCGGATTGCTGCTCCCTCTTCGTCTAAAATTTGTCCGTTTTTATTTTTAAGTTCTTGGACCAAAGCGGCATCGCGCCAGAGGCGGGGGTCGCTATGGGAGAGTATTTTTCTGAAAGCGACTGGCGAGAGGTCTGCGCTGGAGCGGATTAGGAGTTCTTTGGAACGCGTAAGATTTGCACGAGCTGCATTATCAGCGATACTGGCAAGATTCACTGTTGATGGCTTGGCAATTAGTGGTTCAGTTTTAGCGCTGATAGCTCGTATTTGGGAGCGGACGGCTTGAGATGGTGTCTGTATTGTTGGTGCGATAATATTTTTAGCAGCCGCGCTTTCAAGGGCAGATATTGGCGCTGCAGCTTCTTTTTTTGTTTCTTTAGGCTGTTCTTTTAAGCCAAGCTTGAGACGTTCCAGTCCCAGCGCTGCGCCAAGGTCGGTCTTGGAAAGCGTATAGGTAATTTTTTTCAGGTCAGATTCAATAGTAAAGGGAAAACGTATTAGGAGAATTATTGCTGCTAATTTGAAAGCCCAAAGAGCGACAAAAATGACTGGGGAGGAGTTGGGCTGGAATTGGTTAAGAATATAAAAGATAAAATTGGCAATCGGAGCATAAAAGATAGCAATAAAAAGAAAGCTCCACCATTTTCGGAAGATGAACTGGGTTTGCGGCAGAATAAAGCAAGCAAAAGCAATAGGAGCGACGATGGTGAGTAGCCCTACAGCAAAAGCTCGCATTGCCAAGACATATTCAAATGCGAAGACAGCAACAGCAGGGACGATGAGAAAAATGGTGCCCAGCAGACCGCTGGTAAATGAGTAAGTTGTTGTTCCCCCAAGTAGTTTTTGCCCGACAGTAAAGACAAGGTTGAGGCTGGAGATATCAGGACTTGCACCACTTGTCGGAGCTGTTGCGATATTCGTTATTTGGCCGGAGAAATTACCGCCAAAGATGTTAAACATTGGATGTAGCGACTGATAAGGCGAGAAGATACTTAAACGATAGAGAAAGTCTATAAATCTGGAGAGAAAATAGATGACGTAAATAATCAGCCAGCTGCCTGCTATTGCAATTACGACGGCAGGCAGGGCTTTTTTGATAGCGTAAGTGTTGATGTCAATATGGAGAATATTAGCAAAAGCAAAAACAAAAAGAAAAACAACCGTGATAAGTGTAGTGATGCCTCTGGTAAATTTGTATCCAGTAATATAGGGGCTGTTGCGAGTTGGATTGAGGTCATTGGAGAGCTGGCTTTCTTGGTTGCTATAAAAACCTGTGCTGGCGGCACCTGCTGGTTCGCCGAAAATATTGTCGTCAGTCCCAAAGCCGCCGCTTGCCCGGCATTGCCCGTTTTCTGCGGAAAAGGTGATAGGTTTGCCGTTGATACCGTTGGCGCTGTTGCTGTAGTTGGTGCCGTTTCCTAGCTGCTGAATAGTGCAAGTTGTATTTGCGGCAAAATCACCCACAGATAAAGAGGTGACTGAAACTAGCGAGCAAATTGTTTCGCGAAAAATATTCTCGGGGTCGGCTCTAAAAAGATTGCTACAGATAGTGTCTCGATTATTAGCTGTTGTTGCTTCACTACTAAATGAACGTTTATTCCAATCAGTAAATCCAGCCGGGGCCGCAAAAGCAATCCTCGCTTGGAAGACCATTGCGCCAACGCCAAAACAAACTAGTAAAATTTTGGTGATTTTATTCATTGACTATAAAAAGCTAATATGGAGGCCGATTGAATCATCAGATACGGCGACTCCTTCATATTCATTTTTATTTTGATAAACTTCATCAATTTTAGATTTTAACTCTTCTGGGACACCACCGCCACTGTGGGCAAGATTAGAATTGGCATAGATTTTGGGAATTTCAATTTTCTGAGGCAGTAAACTGTCTTCGGAAGTCGGGTCAATGCCTTGGACTAAATTAGCTGAAATGATCTCGTCGGTGAGCTCCGCGGTTTTTTCCTGTGAAGCCATTGGGGCGAAAGTCGTGAGCTCAGCGAGTTTGAATTCTCCGGGGCCAAATTTGTCGGCGTAAGGACCTTTGACAGGGGGTTCAATCATCGGGTAATACGAGACAGCGCAGATAACTGAATTAATTGAGCCGGTTGGAATCTGGCTTTGCCAGTTGAATTTCGGATTAAGCGAAATTGGGAACTCTACTGATTTATTTTTGGTTGCGGTGTCAGTGCATTTGATTTTATCAACAGCGGTGATATCAAATTCGGAGGGAGCATTTTCTTTTTTGTCTGGATTAGAAACGTCTTTTGCCCCGGAGTAGTGAATAGTAAGGCCATCGTGCTTGCTAGCGAGATATTTTATCATTTTAAGAGAATTCAAACCGATTTCGCCATCTTTGATTTTGCTTAAGTCATCTGGAGATTCAAAAGTGATTTTGCCCGATGCGGCAAGGTTTGTAACATCAGAAATAAGCGCCTGGTTCTCTGTGTCTGAGGTGTCGGTATGAAAGTGGGAAAAAATTGTGTAATAAATCAATACAAATATAAATCCTCCTGACATGAAAAAAATTGCGGCGAGAAACCACCAGCGATACTTGCGCAGGAACTGATATCCTTTGGTTATTAATGTCGTGATTGCGGGAACTAACAAAGAAAGGCCGCCAGTTTCTGGAGCTGCAATAGCTGAACCAATATCTGCAGCTGTTTTTCCGGCGGTTAAAAGGGCGTCTTCAGCTTTCTCCTCGGCTTTTCCGATATTTCCTTTTGTTGTTTCAGAAGCAGCTTTTTTTAATGAGCCTCCAGCTTCAGCTCCGCCAGTAATACCTTGGGATGCTATACCGATTGCAGGAAGTGAATTAGCAACTGCTCCTGCGGCTTTTGCTATTGTTCCAGTTGTCTTGCCAGCTGTTGCGGCAACTGAACCAGCTCCCTTTGCTCCTGCCATTCCTATCTCGGTTCCTGCTTTAGCACCAGCTGCGCCGGTTTCTGCTGCACCAGCTTCTGGAGGCGCCTTTTCAGCTGGCGCTTTCTCTGTAGCACCTTCCTTGGGGGCTTCTTCTTTGGGCTCCTTTTTCTCCTCGCCTTCCTTTGTTTTTTTGCCGGAAATTTCTTTGATTCCTTTAATTCCCTCATCAATTTCTTGAAGAGAAGGAGGGTTATATTCTTCTTCTTGTTCTTCTGGTGATTGGTCTTCTAAGTCGTTCATATTTTTTAATTTAGAGTTATAAGCCAGTGGACTGGTTATTCCTTTGGATTGTTTCTAAGCTCTCAACAAAAAATTTTTCAAGCAAAAGAGGGGCGTAAAATTCAACTTCATTACTAATATTTTCTTTACTAGTTTTGATAAGAGAAAAAAGTTCTCTCGTAACTTGATTGAGTATATTTGTTCTAAACTGAAGGGATTGTTTCCTCCATTCATCTTGGAATTGTAGTTCAAGATGGGAGTTGGCGACATCGGCTAAGATTTTCTGAAAGTTTTTCACATCATTTTCAGTCAGTAGTTCTTTTCCTTGAGAAAGCCCGGTTTGATATTTTTTCCGCAAATCCTCGGCAGCTAACCCTAAATCTTGAGCATAATAATCTCTTTCAATTTGAAGGGCAGCTCTATATTTGATTTGGTTTGGGTCTTTGATAATCATATTGCCCCTCCTTGTTGTCCTATGGGTTTTCTGGGAATAAGCACTTCTAAGGTTCGAGCAATTTTCAGAGCATCCTCCTGGGTTATGGTTTCGCCGCCGCGGCCAAGTATTGACCCGAGAATTTTTTTAGAATTCTCTAGTTCGGCTGGGGCGATATCGGATTTTGTGAAAGAAGTACAGGCGTTTTTAATCTTTTGGATAGCGTCATCGTCAAGTTCTTGTTTAATTATCATCTGCGATATTCTCTCCACTGTTTGTGCCCCTCCTACTTTTGTTAAGAGTGCCAGTTGAGTCGAGCGCTGTACTTGGAAATTCTGCACTAGTTCTTGTAGCTTCGTGTCATTCCCGATTCTCCCCATCAGCGATTCAATATTCATACCGTTGCTGTCAATAAGGGCTTGGACAAAATTCGGATCATTAGTGTGTTGTCTAATTTGCGATAAGGTATCGTTAGTTTGACTCACAAGTTTGAGGTAGTGGTCTGGGGTAATGTCGCTTAAATCTAAATTTTGCACTCGTGCTTCGGCTATGTCAAAAGGCGTTTTAGAGCCGCCCGATTGGCGAAGGTCCTGCCTTATCCCATTTAAAAGCTCAATCATTTTTTTGTCAGCCGGCGTAAGGGGTCCCGATACGTCTCCGTAGGTTGCCTCTGCTCCGCTTGCCCCTCCCCCCGGGGGTCTCTCTGCTCCGCTTGCCCCTCTCCACAACATACGTCCAAATGATTGCCGGACAAGATTTTCTGTTAATTCTCGCTGTTCGGCGGCGGATCTCGTAGACCGGGCTGTTTGAGAAGCTAATTGTCTGTCTTTTGCGTATCCCTCAATCACGGTAGCAAGATCGTGTTGCGTAAAAGATGAGCTAAGAAGATCGCCGAAATAAATTTGATAATCTAGTTTGCCTGCGGCTGTTCTGTGAAGGTATTGCAGTATTTCTAGAATACGATCTTTTACTTCTTCTTCTTTTCCTTCTTCTATTCCATTACGCTTCATATAAGCTTTAACCATTTTTTGCATTGACGACCCCATAAATTCTTCAAGGTCCTCTAGAGTATAAATACCGCTTAAATCACCCTTAGCGATTTCACGTTGAACTTGTTGTGTGACAAGAGGACCAGCAGCAATTTGTGAGAAAATTGATTTTCGCCAAGCGGCCTTATCCATTTCTTTGGCCCCTGATTCAAATCTACTTCTCAATGCCGAGACAATGCCATATGGATTAAGTATTTGAACAGTTTCAAGGAGCCTATTCCCGAAGGATCCCCTAAATTTTTCGACTGCTCTTTTCTTTTCCTCTTCAATATACATTTGTCTTGCCAATTCATCTATTTCATCTTTATTTTCACTTGCAATTCTATTCTTTACGTCATCAGTAGTTTCATTTCCACTCTTTTTTCTATCGAGATACGTATCAACCGCATTGGGTCCTTCAATCCCTGCATTTTTTGCCTGTCTTCTGATAAATTCATCTATTGCACTTTTTCTTAGTTCAGCAATATGTTCAGCAATATGTGATTTTTTTTTGTTCGCAGTGTAATTTTCTATGTTTTTTATGGCCTTTTCTTCTGCCTCTTTCCCTGCTTTATATGACCTTATTTTCTGAAGCGTATAAGCTCCTGAACCCATTAGATATCCGACGCCAGCCCAGCCTGCCTTGCCAGCCAAATTTCCAACCCTTGCAATAACTCCACCTATATCTTTTTCCCACATAAACGGAGCGCGAATAGCAGTGAGAATTATGAAAAATCTCAAAGCAGTGGGCAGTATTAATCCAATGATACTTGAAATCGGCCCATCTCCAGCTGCACCGGAGAAATTAGGTATCTTTAAAGCGAGATAAATCAGGGCGAAGACAAGCAAGGGATAAAAAAGCCAGAATAGAGTAATTTTAAGCCATTTTTTAAAAAGCGGCTCTGTTTGAGGGAGAATAGTACAACCAATTGCCAGCGGAGAGATAGCTGCGCTAATAAAGATAATCCAAGGCCGAAAAGCCATAAATAAACTAAGGATAGCGATAAGAATAGTTGGTATAAGAACAATCAGTAAAGCTCCACAACCAAGACAAATGCCAAAAGCCGTAGTAACGCCTGCGCTGACGAACATACTAAGAATCCAAGTTGCAATAGCAGCAACTATTCCGCTACCCAGGCCCGCTTCCAACGATATTCCTCCAAAAAGAGAAAGAAAAGTTACGGGCTGGGGGCGAAAAATATTGAGCATAGCCAACCGATCTACTATTGACGAAGTGAGAGTAAGAATAATAATAGCGATATTGGCAAAGACAGCTACCCCGAGCACTTTCGGGATCATTTTTTTAATCGCATAACTCTCAATATCAAGATGAAGAATGTTTCTAAAGGCAATATACAAAAGAAAAACTACCAATAATATATTTAAGAATCCTCTTGCTGTGTTGTAAATATCATGTATCCACTTGCCTTCGGGAATTTGCCCATCCAGCATCTTAGTTACAAAAGTGTTATCGCCAGCAGAAAAAACAGCTTGTGCCTTGGGAGCCGAAATAGAAAAATAGATATTTCCCGAGTTGGGAGTTCTTAAAACATTAAAGAAATTAAAGGCAACAAGACCAGTAATTATAAAAATTATAGGTTTGATGATTTTTATTGCTTTTAACGGTCGAGAATTTTGCATTGTCCGTTCTTATATTCCCAGGTGATTTTTTGGTCATAATTTGCCTGTAAACTTGCTGCTGACAACATACAGTTAAACTCCTCGAAAGGTTCAATGATTTTATCGCTAAGAAAGTTTAATAAATCGCAGACAAGTTTTTCAATTGGATTTGTCCACTTGTCTGAAAGGCCGGCAATCTCACATAACGTCTTTTTTGTCTTTTTTGAGGAGGGACTGCTGTTGGCACTAATAGTAGTTTTTGGCGGGTTTCTAGTCCAATCAAGATCGCCCGAGCCGGGATAAGGGTTAATTGAGGGCTGATACCTAACAACGTCTTGAGTTAGTTCTTGCTTATCGCCCGTTGAAAACTTGCCGCCACCTGTAGTTGTTTTGTTGCCAGCTGTTATCTGCTGCTCTGGAGTAGACGCAGCGGGTTTGTTTTGGTTCAAGATATACCAAGCTACGCTAGCGATAACTAGCAATCCCAAAACTGCGAGGATGATTTTGATGGTTTTGCTTTTTAGCACTAAACCTCCTTTCCATTTATTTAATAATAGCATAAACCTTTTGCCAAAACATTATCTATCTTGAGAAAAAGAAAGAAAAAGGTAGAATATTGATTAAATGACGAATTCCTAATGACTAATGACTAATAAAATGCCAAATGACAAATGATAAAGTTACAAAATTGGGAATTGGAAATTTTATTAGACATTAGACATTGGACATTATTGTTATGAGTTACACCAAAAAAGTCGCCTACAATACTTTGGCGCAAATGATAGGCAAAGCTATCGGAATTGCAATTTCAATTGCCACCGTGGCTGCTCTTTTCCGCTATTTCGGCATTGAGGGCGTGGGAAAATACACTACGGTCTTTGCCTTTGTCGCCTTTTTCTCAATTTTTGCTGATTTTGGTCTGCAGTGGACACTGCTTCGGGAACTCTCCGTCAATTCTGATAAAAATAAAGTTTTTCGCAATATTTTTGCCTTTCGGCTTTTTATTGCTCTTTTGGTTCACGCTTTGGCTTTTGGGGCGGTCTGGTTTTTCAATTATCCTCTTGATGTCAAATATGGCGTCGGCATCATTACTTTCGCTTGGTTTTTCACCACTATGAACTCAACTTTAGTGGGCGTATTTTTAAACAGCTACCGACTGGATATTTCTGTTTCAACTGATATAGTTGGCCGAATTGCCATTCTTCTTTTAACGCTTTATCTCATCTCAATTAAATCGGGTTTTTCTGTAATTTTGGCTGCCACGCTTGCCGGAAATGCCTTGAATTTTTTCCTCAATCTGATTTTTGTTCGCCGCTACATCAAGCTGGGGATGGAATTTGATTTTAAATACTGGCCTCATATTTTTTCTCAGGCACTTTCTATTGGAATTGTTTTGATTTTTCATTTTATTTATTTTCGCATTGACTCGCTGATGTTATCTCTGATGAAGGGAATGGCGGATGTCGGAATTTATGGGACGGCTTATAAATTGCTTGAAGTTTTAGAAACTGTGCCATCAATGTTTTTGGGTGCAGCTTTTCCGCTTGTGACGCGATATGTGGTTAAAAAAGACGAAAGAATGCATAGTGCCTTTCAAAAGCAGTTTGATTTTTTGTTTTTAATTGCTGTCCCGATTGTTGGCGGAACTTATGTCCTTGCTAGCCCGATTATCAATTTTTTGGGCGGGCGCGGAGGCGAATTTACGAGCGCTTCAACAGTCTCAGTTTTAGGAAATCCATCTACGGCTGTGACTTGTTTGAGGATTCTGATTTTTGCCGTTGGCGTCAGTTTTTTCTCCAATCTTTACACATATTTGATTGTGTCGCTGGGTAGGCAAAAAAACATGGTTTGGCCAACGATTGGTTTTGCTGTTTTTAATGTTGTTTTAAATCTGATTGTAATTCCGCGTTTTAGCTATGTTGGGGCGTCTTTTTCTACTTTATTAACTGAGTTTGTGGTAGTAGCTGTAAGCTATTTTGTCGCAATGAAATTTTTGCCCCTTAAAGTTTCGCTTGCTAACTCTGGCAAAATTCTTATAGCCGGGCTGATAATGACGTTTTTTGCACTATACTTTAATTCAGTTGGGACTAATTTGTTTGTTAATATTGCTATGTCTGCAGCGCTTTACACCGGGTTAATTTTTCTTTTTAAGGCCGTGCCGATGGAGCTGGTAAGAAGCATCATAAAAAGATAAAAAATTTATTATGAAAATTGCTATTGATACCCAGACAACGCTTGGTCAGCCAACCGGTTTTGGTTTTTATGTTTCAAATTTGGTCGCGAACTTGAAAAAGACAACTTCTGATTTTGAATTTGTTGAAATTAAGCCAGATTTTGATAAAGATTTTTCAACAGCCCAAAGATTTATTTGGGACCAATTCACTTTTCCCGCTCAAGCTCGGCGAGAACAAGCTGATCTTTTGCATCAGCCCTGCTTTTCCGCACCTTTCTTTTTTGGCAGAGCGATTGTTGTTACTATTCATGATATTATTTCTATTCTCTTCCCCCAAACTATTCCTTTTGTCTCGCGTATGTTTTATTCTAAATGGATGCCTTTTTCCTATCGCCGGGCGACCAGAATTATTACTATTTCTGACTCAACTAAGCGTGATATTGTAAGAGTTTTGAAGATCCCCGAGCACAAAATTACTGTTATTCCTTTGGCAGTAGACCATAAATTTGAAAAGGAAGTTTCTGCAGGCAAAGTCGCTAAATTAAGAAAAAAATATAATTTGCCAGATCCATTATCCGGCGGATATATTTTGCATGTGGGGACGCTTGAGCCGCGCAAAAATCTTGGATTTTTAATTGATGTTTTTCATCAAGTGATTAAAGAAAAAGAAAATTCCAATCTTGCTCTGGTAATTACCGGCAAAAAAGGCTGGTATTTTGAAGGGCTGTTTGAGAAAGTAAAAGAGCTGGGACTGCAAAAGAAAGTAATTTTCACTGGTTATATTAGCGAAGATGAAAAGCTGGCTTTGTATAAAGGCGCAAGGATTTTTGCTTTCCCTTCGCTTTATGAGGGATTTGGGCTGCCGCCACTTGAGGCAATGGCTAGTGGTGTGCCGGTAATCTCTTCAAATACATCATCGATGCCCGAGGTAATTGGGAGTGCTGGGATTTTACTTTCGCCGTATGATAAAAAAGGTTGGATCAAGGCAATCAGTAAAGTGAATAATGATGAGAATTTGCGAAAGAAAATGATTAGAGAAAATAAAAATCAGATTAAAAAATTTTCATGGGAGAAAACCGCCCAAGAAACCATTAAGGTTTATTATGAAGCAATAATAGAAAATCAGAAATCCGAAGAGCGAAATTCAAAATAACAATTCAAAATTAAAGTATTTATGTTTTGCATTGCATTTTGTGTTTTGAGATTTTAATTTTAAATTAGATATGAAAAAACCTAAGGTAGTATTTGTCAGCGAATCAATTAGGCGCGACTCTCACGTCCCTTTGCGCTATTTGAAAAAATTTCAGGTTGTCCATTTATTTTTGAAGGCCCCCTACGGCGATATGGACAAAAAAGATTTTGCCGGCAGCCGACAAGTTGAGCTTAAAAATATGCTTAAAGAAATAATTGCCGAAAAGCCGGATATTATTCAGGGGGTTGAACCATTTGGTTCGCGGCTTTCCTTAAAATTAAGTTACATTTGTCTTAAAGCAAAGCGCAAAACCAAAGCCAAGCTTGTCGTTCCTGTTCTTGAAAACCGTCCGATTGAAGAGCGCTTTAGCGCTTTTCAGAGAGCAGTTTTACGTTTGTTTTGCCCGGTTTATTTTCGCGAAGCAGACCGTGTGGTTGCCTTAAATCGCGGCGCAGTTCAAGATATAAGAAGGTATTTCAAAAAAGCAAAAATCGTAAAAGGAATTATCTGGGGGGTTTGGGGGGTTGACCTTAATCTTTTTAAGCCGTCTGGCGATAAAGAGAAAGGATTAATTGTTTATGTTGGCCGGATAGTTTTTGAAAAAGGCCTTAAATATTTACTTGAAGGATTTAAAATCGCCAGCAGCAAGATTCCTTTTATTCATCTTGATTTAATTGGCCAAGGTGATTTTGAAAGAGAACTTCGCCAATTTGTTTTGGAAAACAAACTTCAAGACAAGGTCAATTTTGTCGGAGTGGTAAAAAATAAAGATGTGCCGCGATATTTGGCGCGAGCGGAACTTTGTGTTTATCCTTCTATAACAACTAAAAAATGGGAAGAGCAGGTGGGAACGGTTAATTTTCAAGCTCTTTCTTGCGGCACGCCGGTTTTGACAACTAGAAGCGGGGCAATTCCGGAATATATCAAGGATGGAGAAGCAGCGATTTTGGTAAAGGAAAAAAGCGCTAGAGATATTGCCAAAGCGTTAATAAAGTTTTTTAGCGATGCCCGATTAGCAAAAAAGCTGACGTCTCAAGCTCGGGAAACTGCAAAAAAGTATGATATAAAAAAGGAAATTGCTAAAGCTGAAAAACTATTTATAGAGGTTTTAAATGAAAGCTAAAGAGACACTTGTCTGGGGAATATATCTGGCAGCTGCGGCGGCAGTCATGGGTGTGATTTTGAAATTATTTGTTGTACCGCTTTCCCAAGCTCTAGTTGTAATTTTAGGCGCGACAGTTTTATTTTTACCTATAATTTTGCAACGGCCGGAATTTGGCTTAGCACTGGTTGGCTTTTTTCTGCCTTTTGAAAGGATTCCCAGTTTAGACATCGGCGGGATGAGTTTAAAAATCAACCATGTTTTGATTTTGGTTGTGCTGGTTTCTTATATTTTGGCAGGTTTAATCAAAGGAAAACTTAAAATTCCGCGTGACCCAATTAAAATTTTTGTTTTGATTTTTTTGTTCTCATTGGCGCTCTCTCTGCCTGTGGCAATCAATCGCGCCAGAGCCCTGCAGGTTTTCGCTTTTATGATTTTAATGGTTTTGACTTATTTGACTGTAACGCTAGTTGTTCAAGATAAAAAATCAATCATCTGGGCTGTCAGAGGCATCTTGTGGGGAGCGGTGGTAGTTGGCGTTTTGGGCTTATTCCAGTTTTTCGGCGATATGGTTGGCCTGCCTGCCACAATTACTCTACTAAAAAAGGGATATGATAAATCAACTTTTGGCTTTGCCCGCGTTCAGGCTTTATCTGCGGAACCGCTTTATTTTGCAAACTATATTTTTATTCCACTTTTGATTGGTGTTGTGGGGTTAGCTCGAGGCCAAATTGAAAAAATTTTTCCCAAATGGGCGACAGTTATTCTTTCAATTGTCTTATTGATTAATTTTATCCTTGCGATTTCAAGGGGCGCTTATATAGGCGCGGGGGTTGTTTTAATTCTTTTTCTCGCAGTTCAAGCAAAGATAATTTTTCAACTTAAAAACATTCTCGCATTTATTTTAATTGTAGCGATTGTTTTTACCGGCTCATACTTGGCGCTCTTAAAAAGCGAACCGCAGGCGATTGACGAATTTATCGCGCATCTTGAGGTACAAGATCGCCAAGTCGGGGAATCAGTGGTTTCGCAG
>Ga0315298_1004737_pt1 | contig 19987 bp, 15 predicted proteins | sample WHS_1_MG_FD_203077 | JGI IMG/M metagenome (GOLD analysis project Ga0315298, IMG submission 203077) | Extremophilic microbial mat communities from Washburn Hot Springs, YNP, Wyoming, USA - WHS_1_MG | ecosystem: Environmental > Aquatic > Thermal springs > Hot (42-90C) | place: USA: Wyoming...
TCGATTTTGTACCCCTTATCGATTAAGTCAACCCTTGAGAGGAATTCCCTGAGCTCGTTTTCAGCTATCGTGGCGTCCTCTTCAGGTATAAGACGCATGTCGAATGTGAGCTCAGCTAGACCAGGTATTATATTACTCTTAATACCAGACTTTAACATTGTAACGGAGAACCTACCCCAAATTTTATCTTTAATTGATTTTGGAGGCGCATCGAATCTAGATAATTTCTGTTCCCTAAACGCTTGGAACCTATCCAAGTCAACAATAAGGCGCCCTATACCTTGCAACGCGTTAAGAGCTTTATGAGGGTAACCTGCGTGGCCTTGGATGCCTTTAACGCTTATTGTGCCGGTGACTATACCACTTGCGCCTATAGAGAGAAATTCGTTACCTGCGTCCGCTATTAAAGCTTCGTCACCTTTTATTCCTATTTCGTTAATCAGATATCCTAACCCTAGCTCCCCACCCACTTCTTCATCTGGTGTAATCAGAAGCTTAAAGTTCGTTTTAGCGCCTTTCCCAACCCTCTTCGCAGCACCAAGCAACGCGGCGATCGCGCCCTTATCGTCTGCAGCACCCCGACCGTACGCCTTCTCTCCTATAACAGTTAAGGTGAACGGATCTTGCATCCACCCGTTTCCAGGTGGGACAATATCGTAGTGAACAGCAGCAAGAAGAGTTTTTGACGCACCCACGTCTAAAGTTGCGACCACATTCGGCCTTGAAAGGTTGTCAGAGGATTTAGCTTTGGAGTCGTAGATTTCCACTTCTAACCCAATTTTATCAGCTTCCCCTGCTAAGATTTCAGCGCATTCTGGATACCCAATCTTTGTCAACGAATCACTGTTAACAGCGACAATTTTCTTTAGAACATCTAATTCGTAGACTAGATCCTCCATAAGCTTCCTAATTTTTTTTATGCTAATAAACATTATGAAGATGTTGAACGCTCATCCTAAACATTTTTAATATAGATGGCTGTCTGAGTCTGGGGTATAGCAGGTGACTAACAAAAAGGGCGTCGTCATAGTTGGCGCTGGACCAGCGGGCATATTCACAGCACTAGAATTATCAAAGCACAAAGATGTTAGCGTGACGATAGTTGATAGAGGAAAGGATATCGACAAAAGGCTCAAGGGGATAAATGGGGTACACAATGGATGGGGTGGAGCAGGAGCCTTTAGCGATGGGAAGTTGACCTTCTCAACAGAAACAGGAGGATGGCTTGCCGACTACATAGATGAACCAACATTAATAGACATCATGAACGCCGTTGACAAAACATTCTTAGAGCACGGTGCGACTAAAAAAATGTACGGCACAGAAGAGGATAGCATTGCAAGGATAGCTAGAGAAGCTGCGAAGGCTGATTTTCGACTCATCCCAAGTAGGGTGAGACACTTAGGAAGCGACCAATGCCCAATCATCCTACAGAACATAAGGAAAGAGCTTGAAGGAAAAGTCAACATAGTAATGGAGACAGAGATCGAAAAGGTCGAAGTCGAAAACAGAATCGTCAAGGGGGTTCGAACCGTAGATGGGAAGGTGATCCCTGCTGACTTCGTGGTACTAGCTCCTGGAAGAAGTGGATCCAGTTGGCTAAGGAAGGAAGCAGAAAGACTAGGGTTAAACTCTAGCATCAACCCAGTAGACCTAGGTGTAAGAGTTGAAGTACCAGCTGAGGTTTTAGAGCCGCTGACTTCAGTGCTTTACGAACCGAAGCTTGTGTATTACAGCAAGTCCTTCGATGATAAGGTCAGAACTTTCTGTGTCAACCCCCACGGGTACGTGGTTGAAGAAAGGATAAACGACTTGGTAACAGTAAATGGTCACAGTTATCTTGAGAAGAAGTCTGAAAACACAAACTTCGCAATACTGGTCAGCACGCAGTTCACCCAACCATTTAAAGACCCGATCGCATACGGTATGTACATAGCGAAACTCGCCAATCTACTTGTAAACGGCGTTATGATACAGAGACTAGGAGACCTTGAAGCTGGAAGGAGATCAACGTACGAGAGAATATCGCGTAGTATAACAAGGCCCACCCTCAAAACAGCCCAACCTGGTGACCTAAGCTTCGTTCTCCCAGGGAGATACCTTACAGACATAAAGGAGATGCTTAAAGCACTAGACAAAATCGCACCCGGCATCTACTCTAATCACACGTTAATCTACGGAATAGAGGTTAAGTTCTACTCTTCAAGGCTCAAGCTTACGAAGAGCCTTGAGACAGAGGTCAACAACCTGTTCACGATAGGTGACGGCGCGGGGATAACGAGAGGACTAGTTCAGTCCTCGGCCTCAGGGTTGATCGTGTCAAGAGAAATATTGCGAAGGGTCAAAGGAGCCTAGTCGACTGCTTCATTACCGCAGAACAGCATTCTTAAGGATCTGGAACGCCTGTTCAGGAGAATCAACATCTTTTACCATCTTCTCAAAAGGGCACATATCGCTTCTCGCCTTATTCAGGATCCGTTTGGCCATTCGATCGTACAATACTGAGACTCCATTGTATGAGGCAATTTCCAACGCAGCAGCGCTGATGACCTTCGCGTAAACAGACCCTATCTTTGCCCTTATTATGAGGAACATAGCTGCCTTACCTACGACCTTATCAGCAATCGACGCACCCTCTATTTCACTTTGACGAGTTGAAACCACTTCTAGTAGAGCTCGTATCCCTTTGCTCTTAGTCTCGAAAACGATCTCACCGCATTTAACAATCACAAATGACAGATCGCCATTCAAAAGCCTTGAACGCGCAATAATCAGATCGTTTTCCAAACGCATACAGCATCATATGCTTTAATAGAAAACTTTTTAACACTTTCCAAAACAGCCTCCTTGACAAGAAAATTTGATCACTCCATTCCTTTCGACACTCGGTCTAGTACTTCTAGCCGAACTCGGAGATAAGACACAAATCTGCGCACTCACATTATCACTAAAGTACAGGAAGACATATTCAGTAATTTTAGGAGCGGCGCTCGGATTTCTTTTAGTCGACACACTAGCAGTGGCCATCGGGTCACTCCTCCTAGAGCTTATCCCACCATCGTGGATTAGAATAGCAGGAGGGGTTATCTTCATAGCGTTCGGAGTATACTACTTTATAAGAAAAGGGGAAGAGTACTGCCCAACAAACAACAATAGGACACCGTTCATATCATCCTTCATACTGATATCAACGACTGAAATGGGGGATAAAACGCAGATCATGGTCGCACTGTTATCAGCTATTTACTCAAATCCAATAGCTGTGATTTCTGGGGCGCTAATAGCCCTAGTTGGGTTAACAACCATAACGGTAATCGTTGGAAACAGACTGCTCGAGAAGGTGCCTCTAAAGAAGATAAAAAGGATCGTTCCATTTGTCTTCATAGCGCTTGGAATCTTACAGATAGTCTTTAACTAGCGATTTAGACCACTTACACAAGGTACCTCAACATCATCAACATGTAGATTTTGGTGAGGTTCACGATCTCTTCTAACGAGAGGTTCTCATCAACTGTATGTGCCACCTTTATATCGCCACATCCTAAAATGATAGATGGAATCCCAGCTTTAACAAAATGGAACATTTCTGTCGTAGCAGGCATGCCTTCAATTGAAGGATCGTCACCAAGTATGTCCTTAATTGCTTCCTTTGCTAGCCCAACTATAGGGTTTGAAGTTCGTGTCTCAGATGCGGGTAGCGAATTATAAAGCGAGAGGGAGTATTCAAAGCCATGATCTTCTAAGGCTATTTTATCTAGCTCAGCCCTTAGTTCCTTCTCAACGCCTTCAGGACTTTCATCGGGTAAAAGCCTCCTATCAACAGTTATCTCACACGCATCAGGCACAACATTATCCTTAAACCCGCCTTTAATGACACCTACAGATAAGGTTGGAGAACCAAGCAAAGGATGAGCCTTCAAATTTTTGTAGTCTCCTCCAATCTGCTCGAGCTTAATAATTGCTTTAGCCATTTTATATATAGCGTTCTTACCTTCATCCGGCGCACTCGCATGCGCTAACTTTCCAAAGGTCGTCAGCCTGAACCTGGCGAACCCCTTATGAGCCACAACAACTTGTAGGCGTGAAGGTTCACCAACGATGCACGCAGACCCTGAATACCCCTTCTTCAGTATATCGCCAGCGCCGACACAAGAGTCTTCCTCATCGGACGTCAAAGCGACCAATACGTTACCGTTAACGTCAACCCCTAGGTCAATTAAATGCTTCAGAGCACATACGAACGCGGCTATTGAACTCTTCATGTCGGCAGAACCTCGCCCATACAATCGCCCATTTCTTATGGCACCTTCTAAAGGATGGACACTCCACTTAGAGAGATCTCCGAAGGGGACGGTGTCGAGATGGCCATTAAATATTAGAGCCCTATTAGAAACACGCCCTTTGTGTAAAGCTACAACATTAGGACGGTTTGGCTTGAAGTCATACTCCATAACTTCTAAACCAAAACCTTTTAGAAGATTTGCCATATAATCTGCTAAAACCTTTTCGTTCCCTGGGGGGTTTTGACTATCGATCTGAACCATTTTTCGAGCCATAGATATAACCTCATTTGAAGAAAACTTTCCTATAATCGAAGATTCGAGTTCAGAGAGCATTTACAGAACAACCATGCATAAAGCATAAAAATCTTTATTAACTTTTTTTCAAAAATCGAGATCAGAGTTAAATAGGTGATTCAACCATCAAACCCGAACCAAATATATTTAAACTAAAGAGACCTTAAAGACACCGATTAAGGATGAGCAGATCAGGTATTGCCGACCTTCCCTTACACTATGGGAGGTGCCCACGTTGGTTATTTCCAAGAATGGTCAAGTTATCTAAGGCAATATCTGAGGCGATAATTTTAGAGTTTGGTAAAGACGAGTTCTTAAGGCGGTTAGCAGACCCATACTTTTTTCAATCATTCAGCTGTGTTGTAGGGTTTGATTGGCACAGCTCAGGAACCACAACTACGCTGACTGGGGCGTTAAAGGAGGCTTTAAACGCTGAAGAACATGGGATAGCGGTTTGTGGAGGAAAGGGAAAGGCGTCAAAGGCGACCCTTTCAGAGATAGAGGAAGTAGCAGAAAAGTTTTCTTTCACGACTAAGAAGGCGGAGCAATTACAGTACGCAAGCAGGGTAGTGGCAAAGGTTGACACATCCGCAATACAATCCGGCTATCAACTTTACCATCACGTATTATTCGTAGACGAACAGGGGAGGTGGACAATTATACAGCAAGGACTGAATCCAGATAACAGATACGCGAGGAGGTACCATTGGTACCATGGAAAGGTGGAAAGCTTTGTTGTGGAGCCGCATTCTGCTATTGTATCAGACAACGTTGAGAAGTATGTTTTAAACTTAACCTCTAAAATCAGCTTAGAAACACAGGAAACTATAGCAGACATATCAAATGAGAGCCCTAAGAAGGTCGCTAATATGTGGCAGGAAATACGTGATAGATCCAGCGTTACCCTGTTGGACTGGATTGAACCTGGTTTCGAAAAATTTAATCTTAAACACCTACGCATGCCAAGAGATATTGATTGGGAAACAGCTAGACGATTATATGAAACACAACCTAAAAGCTTTGAAGAAGTGTTGATGACTGAAAATGTTGGCCCGAAGATGATAAGAGCACTAGCGTTAATTTCTAACCTGATTTACGGGACAGAGGTCGACTGGAAGGACCCTGTTAAGTATAGTTTTGCTGTCGGAGGAAAGGATGGGGTACCATTTCCTGTGGATAGGGAGACCTATGACAGGTCTATAACGGTATTAAAGACAGCGGTTGAAAATTCAAAGATAGAGAAGGATGAGCAAATCAAAGCATTAAGAAGAATCAGTGCCTTTGTTAAGTAAGCTTTTATAATGTATTAATATTTTGATCTGACATGGAACAGACAGACAGATACGATGTTGTAATCATCGGAGCGGGAATTGCAGGGCTTACTGCAGGTATTTACGCGGCGAGAAGGGGGCTAAGAGCGCTGATAATATCTAAGGACGTAGGGGGACAGGCTTTAATAGCTAAGGAGATTGAGAACTACCCCGCTGTCGATAAAGCAAGTGGCGTAGAATTAGTGCAAAAGGCGTATGAACAAGCACAAAGGTTCGGAGCAGAGGTAATAATAGATGAGGTTAAGAAGGTAGAGAAAGAGGGTGAAGGCTTGTTTCGTATTTTAACAGCAAGTATGGAGTACTCGTCGAAGGCCGTAATAATTGCGTCAGGGAAGATCCCACAAGACTTAGGAGTAGTTGGGGAAGACAGATTCAGAGGCAGCGGTGTGTCATACTGTGCGACATGTGACGCCCCATTATACAAAAACAAGAGGGTGGTCGTTGTCGGAGATGGAGCCTACGCATATGATGCAGCCATACTTTTATCTAAGTACGCGGCTGAAGTAGTTTTAGTGACCAGAAGGAAAGAACTTAGTGGAGAGAGGGAGTTAGTGGAAGCCGTATTAAACTCTCAGAAAATAAAGGTCTTATATGAAACCAAGGTGAAGGAAATCGTAGGAACATTTAAGGTTACATCCATCACACTAGAAACATCCTCAGGCCTAGAACACAACATGCCAATTGATGGAGTATTCGTCGAAATAGGTTACACCATAAAAGTTGATCCATTTAAAGACCTCGTAGATCTAGATGGGAGAAAACAGGTTATCGTAAACAACAAAAATGAGACTTCGACCCCAGGGGTCTTCGCTGCTGGGGATGTCACAAACACCCCTTACAAGCAACTAGTGATTTCAGCTTCAGAGGGAGCAAAAGCCGCACTTTCAGCCTACGAATATGTTCAAAGACTAGCTGGGAAAAGCGCTGTCACAATAGACTGGCATAAATGATAAAGCCGAACAAAGAAAACAACAACATGAACATAGTTAATGACAGAAATTGTCCTACGAATTCTATCCTTTAAAGAACAGATGCGCAGTTTTATATTTATCAAATGTTCCAAATCAAGAACAACGATATGAACCTTGATAAAGGGCTTCTTAACAACATTTTTATTATCGATAACTGCATCTAGGACATTATGGAAACGTTAGAACAGTTTGTAGAAAACCTATGGATAATTGACACGCATGAACACCTAGTCCCAGAGAACGGGAGGGTTAATGCAAAAGCAGACCCCCTTCAGACGTTTTTACTACAGTACGCTTCTTCCGACTTGATTTCCGCAGGCTTAAAGGTTGAAGATTACGCAGTTATAATGAACTCCAGCACACCTATAGAGGAGAGATGGGCTGCCCTGGAGCCCTTTTGGGAGAAGGCCAGCAACACCGGATACTTTGATGCATTAAGGGTGGCTGCAAAAGACCTTTATGGAGTAGATGATATCAACGCAAAAACCATAAAAAGGCTTAAGGAGAAAATGGAGGAAACCAACAAGATAGGGCTCTACAAATGGGTATTGAAGGACAAAGCTAAGATCAAGCTCTCGATACTTGACCCTATAAACGATAACATAGAAGTTGACAGGAGCCTCTTCGCACCTGTCGTCCGACTTGAAGACTTCATCATGTTGAGGAGCAGAGAGGATGTTAAGATAGTTAGCGTGGCAACACAAACACCGATTCACTCACTAAGAGACCTGGAAAGAGCGATCGAAAATAGAGTGGCAGGTATTTTAGATAAGATCATAGGATTCAAGATCGCGTTGGCCTATAAACGAAGCATCTACTTTGACAAAGTCACATCTAGCGAAGCAGAAAGAGTCCTAAACAAGATCTTAGGCTCAAAAGAAACATTTCACAGGTACACTAGACCTGATGGTGCTAGAGTTACGGTTCCAGATGAAATTTCAATCGAGGAAGGAAAACCCCTACAAGACTATATGGTTCACAAGATGATCCAACTCGCAGGTAAATATTCCTTACCTGTGCAAGTTCATACAGGAATACAAGAGGGAAACTTGAACAACCCAAGCAATTCGAATCCACTCCTATTAGCAAATCTTCTCATGGAATACTCTGAGGTGAGGTTCGACATATTCCACGGTTCCTACCCTTACACCAAGGAGATCGCGACACTCTGCAAGAACCTGCCTAATGTCTACGTCGACCTATGCTGGCTTCATGTAATTTCACCCTTCTCCGCTAGGGATGTGCTAAGAGACCTTTTAGACACTGTACCAGCAAACAAAATATTTGGATTTGGGGGAGACTACAAGTTCGTCGAAGGAACATATGGGCATTCGAGAATCGCTAGAAGGAACATCATCAAGGTGTTAGAGGAGAAGGTTCAAGAAGGAAGGTTTAGCGAAGAGAGAGCAAAGAAGATTGCTTCAATGATACTGCACGATAATGTCGTAGAAGTATTCAAGAGAATGAAAATGTAACCTCTAATTAAGCAATAACATCCGTAGCCTGCTTACTAATAAAGACAAAGAGCCATGCCTACTGTAAAACGCGGTCTCACAGAGAGCAAGTTACGACTTCCTCTTATAATGTTATAAGATTTGATAAATAAGTGTAAAAACCAGAAGAGAATAAATAAGACAATGTGCAATAACAAATGAACACTATGAGGGAGGCAGTCCTCTATACCAAGTTAGATGACCAGAGGGTAAAGTGCATAGCTTGCCCCCGCTATTGTAGACTTTCTAATGGACAGATAGGGTTCTGTGGCGTCAGAAAAAACGTAGACGGAAAGCTATTCCTACTAGTCTATGGGAAGGTGATCGCAGTACACATGGACCCAATAGAGAAAAAACCATTCTCCCACTTTATGCCCGGGTCCAAAGCGTTTAGTATAGGAACCGTAGGCTGTGACTGGGCCTGCCAATACTGCCAAAATTCCGATATTAGCCAAAGGAGGCGCATTAACGGCAGCGACGCCCCTCCAGAGAGAGTGGTCGAATCGGCTTTAAGATATGGAGCAAATGGCATAGCATACACATATAATGAGCCAACGATCTTTATAGAGTATGCGCATGACATAGGAATTCTAGCTAGGAAAAATGGGCTCTACAACGTCTTCGTAAGCAACGGGTATTCAACCCCTGAGGCAACTGAAATGATGCTGGAGTTCTTAGACGCAATAACTGTAGACTTCAAAGGGAACGGGGATGAGAAGTTCTTACAGAGATATGCATATGTACCAAACCCAGATCCCATCTACCAAAACCTGGTTACCTTAAAGAACGGAGGAATTCATGTAGAAATTACAGACCTAGTCGTACCCAAAGTTGGAGACAGTATAGAGGCTGCTAGAAAACTTTGCCAATGGGTACTTGAAAACCTCGGCGACGAGACACCGATGCACTTTCTGCGCTTCCACCCAGATTATAAAATGGTGAACCTACCTTCAACACCAATCGACACTCTAGAGAAGCACTATAAGGTTGCAAAGGACGTGGGATTAAAATATGTATATTTAGGGAACGTCCCAGGCCACCCATATGAAGACACCTACTGCTCAAAGTGCAAAAAGATGATTATAAAGAGGTACGGCTTCGAAATTTCTGAATGGCATTTAAGCGAAGATAATAAATGCAACTTTTGTGGCAACACTATACCCATAAAGGGGAGATTTAATACTCGAGCTCCTTCTGAAAATAGATTCTACTCAATAGAGCCGCTCTAGAAACACTTGCAGAGAGGAAAGTTTCTTTCCGGCGACGTTACACCACATAAAGCTCGCATAGCGCTATCAAGAAAGTATCGGTGGGTTAACAAATCAGGCCTATAATGCGACCATAATAAGATCATACAAACTTTTAAAACCTTTTAATACGTTAAAACAAAGGATTCCTCGAATGCGATGGAAGAGCTTGAACCTATTAAACCAGTACGTCACCAATTCTTGAAGTACGCTGTAGGAGTTATTTTGATCATCTTAGGGATCTATTCCCAATACATATTCAATATGAGAGGATTAATCTACGGAACCTTAGTAGTGTATGTTTTGCCTGCGTTCGTCGTCTATTTGCTTGATGGCAAAAGGATACTCATAAACTCTTTCAAGAACCTTAAAACCGCATTGAAGTTCGGCCTTGGATATTTCGGGGTCTTAAGCGTCGCAGGGTTAGCGCTCGCCTTCTTCCTTTTAGCGCTCCTATTCGCGTTCAACCCAGAGATCATGGATATGATCACCAAGCCGAATCCGCTCCTAGACATCACACCAGATCTTGCGATGACCATGGTCTGGTTTTCCTTTATAGTAGTAGGACCTTTCGAAGAATTCCTATTCAGGGGATTCGTCTTTGGCGGGTTAGTGGGCATATTAAAAGGAAAGCATTGGGTCTACCCTGCCCTAGCTTCGTCACTTATATTTTCAATCATCCACTTATACTATTTCATTGCCTTTGGAATAGCATCTATCATACAATTCTCTCAAATTACTCTGTTTAGCTTAGGGATGTGTGGAGCTTATTATAAATCAGGTGGGAACCTCATAATCCCAGCCCTAATCCATGGAGCATATGACGCAACAAGTTTTTTGATTATAGCGCTACCAGAGAATCCGTTCTTAGGGCTTGAATTAAAGATATTGATGATAGTGGCAAGCTTCTTTATTGGCGTATTCTATGCTATAGGGAAGCGTTGAACATGTCTATTATTCTATCAATTTACCAGAGCCTTTTGTAGTAGAATATCCCTCTAACCTTGATGGGAGAATTCTGGCAAAATCCCTTGACCCTAACACGTTCAAAAATTCAGATACCCTGGCTTTGCCTAAACGCTCTTTGAGTATAACAAAGTCGTATTCCTCATCTACTAGGGGTATAAAGTTTAAACCATATTTTCTAGCATAAAACTCCAACCCTATGCCTGCATCAGCTCTTCCTTGGGCTACAGCTACAGCGACAGCGGAATGGGTCTTAGCCTCGTAATTGTAGCCTTTGATCTTCCTACATAAAGAGACCATATCAACCTTTAAATCCTCCGACAAGACTTTAAGGTTATAGTCAAGAAAGGTCCTTGTCCCTGAACCCTTATTCCTATTCACAATACGGACGTCTTCCCTTAAGAAGTCTTTGATAGCATGTATATTTTTGGGGTTGTTAGGTTTTGTTATAATACCTTGCTTCCTAGTGTAACCTTTAACCACGACCGCCATTCTCTCAAGCCCGAACTGTTCGAGGAAGGGTGTGTTGTACTTTAATGTTCTTTCGTCTAATAGATGGGTTCCTGCTATGTCTGCCTCCTTTCTTTTGATCGCATTCCATCCTGCGAGTGAGCCTACGTTAATAACCTTCGTTACACACCTATTTGGAAAGAGGTCAAAAATTAGCTCAATAGCAGGGCAATGGCTACCTATGATTGTGAGCTCGGGGATGATCAACTGATCTGAAAATAGGTTAACGGTGATATGCTCGTCCTCATCTATGAACTCAACATCTTCTGGAACATCAACAAACCCGTCGCTGTAGTTTAAGACGGATACAGAGCCCGAACTCCCAGGAGTTGGGTAAGCGACATATGAGGTATTATCGCAGACGACGCTTACAGGAATTAAAGTCCGTCTACCCCTACCTACAGGTATTCTAAACGGAACCCTTGCAGTTATCGTCCTTCCAACTCTGGAATCTGTACCTGACATCTTTGCTAGAATAGGTTTTACTAGGACCGTGAAGATCATCATAGCAGAAACAGGGAAACCTGGGAGACCAAACAGAATCTTTTTGTCAACAGCAGCAACTACAGTAGGCTTGCCAGGTTTAACTTTGAGACCGTGGACGAGTATGCCTGGTTTGCCCAGCGAATTGAAAACTTTATACATCATATCACCTAGACCAGCTGAAGTACTCCCAGATGTGATAACAACGTCGAATTCTTGTAGTGCTTTATGAACCGCGTTGTACATCGCTTCATATGAGTCTGGTAAAACGCCCAAGTAGAATGGAACGCAGCCTGCTTCTTCTATCATCGCGGATATAGCCGGGCCGTTCGCATCATATATTTTTCCTGCGGTTAGCTGCGAGCCTGGAGACATTATTTCTACCCCTGAAGAAAAAAGACCAACCCTTAGCTTCTTAAAAACCGGTATTTTCTTAAATCCTAAAGCGGAAAGCGAAGCCACCTCCCTTGAGGTGATCTTCGTTCCCCTTCTTAGAAAGAGGTCTCCTATAACGTAATCTGAACCAGCCTGTGCAATGTTCTCCCCATAAACCACTGCGCGGTAGACTTCCACCTTCCCTTCGAATTCTTTAGTGTATTCTACCATTACAACAGCGTCCGCACCCTTTGGGATAGGCGCCCCAGTTGCGATTCTAACACATTCCCCACTATGTATTTCAAGCTGTGGTAATCTACCTACTTCAGAGGAACCGACTAGCCTTAAAACAACTGGACGATCTTCTTCAGCCCCAAAGACGTCACTAGCAGATACTGCGTAACCATCGACTTCAGACCTATCGAATGGAGGGGAATCTATAGAGGATAGGAGGTCTTCGTAAAGGACCCTTCCAACACAGTTCATCACGTCAACTTCTTCCTTCGCAAACGAACCTAAGGAGACAGCTTCACTGACGAGTTCGAGGGCTTCCTCAACAGATGTGAGCGAATGGAAGATCTTCGCCATTTTTATTCACCTAAATAGGTTTAAGAAGTGAGACGTCAACTTTATCCCCTTCATCATAGCCTTCTAGGTCTTCATCTATCACTACAAGTCCGTCTCCATTCGTCAAAGTAGATAATAGCCCTGAACCGGTCAACCTTAAAGGTTCAGCGATAAAAACCCCCTTATCCCCTTTAGAGACCTTTACTCTAACAAATGCTTTGACTCCGACCGGCTTAGCTAGACGTCTACTTAAAAGAGCAGGCACTGTCTGATAAGGAAATGAAGCTGGGCCTCTAAGGTGGTCTAAGGCTTTCTTTACAAAGACTTCGAAGCCTGTAAAGGCGGCTACCGGGTAACCAGAGAGCATGAAAACAGGTTTACCTTTGACTAAAGCTAAACCAGTAGGGCGACCCGGCCTCATGCGCACACCGTGGAAGACGATCGAACTATTCCCTAACGAGAGAACAGCCTCTTTGACGAGGTCTGATGACCCTACACTGGTTCCCCCGGTTGTTATTACCATGTCCACCATTCTTAATGCATCTTTGATCGAAGACGCTATTTTATCTAGGTCATCGGATACGATGCCGAGGTCGACGGCTTCACAGAAGTTCTCTTTAGCTAGGGATAGAATTAGAGGTCTTGTAGTATCGACTATTGGGTTATCTGAATCGGAGGGTTGGTCGCTCAATTCACTTCCAGTAGATAAAACACCGATTTTCAACTTATTGTAGACACACACGTTTTGATTGCCCGTAGACAGCAAAGCCGCGATATGCCAAGGCTTGATCAAAGTTCGTTTCTTAAGAACAATAGCCCCTGTTCTAAAGTCCTCCCCTTTTTTTGAGACGTTCTGTTGCGGAGAAACAGGCCTATACACCATTACCTTGGATCCTTCGATTTTAGTATCCTCTACCATAACAACTGCGTCAGCGCCTGGCGGGATCGGCGCTCCTGTGTATACAACAGACGCTTCTCCATGTGAATTCGGTCTTAATTTATTAGGGTTACTATTAGCGAAGACTTCTTGAACGACCTCCAACCTTGTCGGGTTAGTCACAGAACTGCTCACTAAATCACTTGATAGAACGGCGTACCCGTCCACAGCGCTTCTATTGAAGGATGGAACATCGAATTTAGCGAACACGTCCATAGCACTGAAATTATTTAATGACAATGGAGCTGGAACCATGCAGGTGCTTAAGCGAATACCTTTTAGAGACTTGAACATAAGGTTTAAGGATTCGTCTACACTTTTGAGGGTTTTAAACTCCTTTATTTTCGAATACATTTCCTCCTTGCTCAAAATCCCCTTGACCTCTTATCATGATGTCATTTTCCTTTTAATCTACTTTCTTCCCCTTACTGCGAACTTTAAGAGCAACATCTTCAACCATGGCTAGAGCCTTCTCAATATGTTCTTTTTCGATTCCTCTATGCGTCACCATCCTAACATCCTTTTTGCTGAATGGGAGGGAGAGAACACCTCTTTCTGATAACATGGATACAAAAGTGTCTGAGGAAATTCCAAGGCCGCTGACATCGAACTTTACGATATTTGTTTGCACAAGTCTCATATCAATACATATTCCATGGATTTTAGCCAAACCTTCAGCTAGAAGCCTCGCGTTTCTATGGTCTTCCTCTAATCGAGCCACCATCTTTTCGAGCGCAATAATCCCTGGAGCGGCTATCACCCCAGCTTGCCTCATACCACCACCTAGCATTTTTCGTATCTTTCTAGCCCTTTCCACAAACTTTCGATCCCCAACAACAATAGAACCTATAGGGCAACTGAGACCCTTTGATAAACAAAACATCATATTGTCAACGTACTTTGTTAAATTCTTAACATCAGTCTTTAAGGCTACAGCGGCGTTGAAGATTCTAGCACCATCCATGTAAAGCGTTAGTCCATGCGCTTTAGTTAACTCACTAATAGCTCGTATCTGTTCCGGTGTCGTTATGGTACCACCCGCTCTGTTATGCGTATTTTCAATAGCCACAACGGTCGTTTCTGGGAAATGAATGTCCTTCGGTCTTATCGTTGCTTCAACATCTTTAGGATCCAAGACACCCATATTTCCCTTGATAGTAATTGGCACAAGGCCTCCAATAGCTGATAAACCTCCAACTTCGTAGTAAAAGATGTGGGATTCGGCCTCTAAAATCACGCCGTCCCCACGTTTTGTGTTGCTCATCAAAGACACAAGGTTCGCTTGAGTACCGCTCGTCACAAGGAGGGCTGCGTCCTTACCCATCTTTTGCGCAGCAAGAAATTCCAATTCGTTGACAGTAGGGTCTTCACCAAAAACATCATCCCCAAGTTTTGCGTGCTTTATAGCATCTAACATTTCTTCTGTCGGAAGTGTGACAGTATCACTTCTCAGGTCGATTATCTCCTTTTTCATCAAGACATCTCCATCTATCTACTATAAAAGCGGTCAGATAGACCTATGTTATTAATCTTACCTCCAGAGACCTACCCTATCACCCTTAACTGGCTATGGCTTTCCGCACAATTTTGCAACATTTATATTTAAAATAAGGTAACGTAGATTCATTGTTATCTGGAGTAGTTTTCAACATAGAGAGATTCGCCATACACGATGGACCTGGCATTAGGACACTGGTGTTTCTCCAAGGCTGCCCACTAGCATGCCTCTGGTGCCAAAACCCAGAGGGACAATCAAAACACCCAATACTCCTCTTCTTTGAGAACAAGTGCGTCAAATGCCTTAGATGTTTGACGGCTTGTCCAACCGGCGCGACCTTCATGTCTAAGGATGGGAGGATTGCTGTTGATAGAACGCTATGTGAAAACTGCTTCAAATGCGTTGAAGTCTGTCCTTCAGGGGCTAGAAAAGCCTCAGGGAGGCTGATGTCATCTAAAGAAGTGGTTGACGAGTTGGAGAAGGACTTTATCTTCTACCGCAGGTCTGGTGGTGGCATCACTCTTTCTGGTGGCGAACCAACTATGCAACCAGAATTCGCAGCGGAAGTGCTAAAAGAATGCAGAGCCAAGCACATACACACTTGTATCGAGACATGTGGTTACACGCCCTGGGGCACCTTAAAGAGGCTACTATGTTACACCGACCTAGTACTTTACGACATCAAACACATGGATGAGGAAAAACATATAAGATTCACCGGCGTATCTAACAGGTTGATACTAGCGAACGCTAAAAGGATAGCCGTGGAAGGAGTTAAAATCGTCATAAGAGTCCCTTTGATCACAGGCTTCAATGATGATGTGGACAATATCAGAGCTTTAGCGGAGTTCGCCGACGATTTAGGCGTTAAATGCGTTGACCTTCTACCTTATCATAGATTAGGCGTTAGCAAATACAAGCTACTTCAGAGGGAATATCTCTTAGAACACCTTGAACCGCCAACAAAAGAACACGTTTCAAATTTGAGAGATATGCTCACTTCAGACTACAGACTAGATGTCTCCGTTTACGGAGGGAGATAGACAACTTTACAGCCAATTTTTTAAATTAACCCATGCTCTGTTCTTAATATTATATCTTCTTGAATTTCAGAGTCCAGCTCAGCGAATAATGCACTATAACCCGCAACCCTTACCATTAGGTTCGGGTATTTTTCAGGCTGCTTCTGACAGTCCCTCAAAGTCTCTGCGGAAACAACGTTAAATTGGATATGCATACCTTTCAAATCGCACAAGTACACCCTAATGAGCTGCCACAGCTTTTGTTTCCCCTCCTCCCCTGCAACAATATCTGGGCTAAACTTAATGTTATGTAGCTGCCCACCTGAAGCAAGCACATTTGGTAACTTAGCGCAAGACTTTATCACCGCAGTTGGACCGCTTTTGTCTGTCCCATGGAATGGGGATATTCCCTCTGAGACTGCTTCACCACTTTCTCTCCCATCAGGTGTAGCGCCTATGAAATGCCCAAATGGAACGTTCGCTGACACGGTACTGGTCGAGGGTTGCCAACGCATGTAGATAGGGTCGGGTGTGCCGGCGTAACCTTTCCACGCCCACCTCATCGTCTTATGGGATGAGATGTAATTGTAGATGAAGGTGCTAAGATCGGCGGCGATCGAGTCGACGTAGTCATCGTCGTTTCCAAACTTTGGAGAATCGATACACCACCGTCGGACTTCTGCGCCATTCGGTTCCTTCTCAGTTTGTCTCCAGTTGGTCTTTAACGCGTGTAGAAGCTGTTCACCAGAACACTTCTTCTCGTCGAAAACGATCTTCTTTATCGCAGCCAAGCTGTTCACCGTGTTCGCGGTACCGATAAGCAAGTCGCCTACATGATCATAAATAGAGCCCCCACGCTTTATTGGTTTTCCTCTGTTCACGCAGTCTTGTACTAGAGCTGAGATATAAGAGTCGGGTATGACTTCGTCCATGGAGATATCTGCAACCGCGTCAGCGATAATATGCTGATCGATGTAGAACCTTATCTGTTTTCGGAACGCGTCCATAAGGTCTTCGAAGTCTCTGAAGTTGGCAAGGTTTCTTTCATCAGGGCACAGACGGTACCCAGTTCTAGGAACTAAGCCTCCATTTAACGTCAGTTCAAGGATTTTAAGAAGGTTGACAAAGCACGCCCCATTCGGTCTATACCCGCCCTTTCCAGGAACTATTGCCTCCACGCATCCAACTATAGCGTAATCGCAGGCGTCCTCCCATGGGATACTCCTGTTCATCAGTGACGGGATCATGACTTCGTCGCTGAACCAAGCAGGCTGCCCACCGCCCAGCATGTTGACATCGAGGGCTGCGTAAGCCAATTCGTCAGGGGTCTTGTCGTGAACCCTAATTGATATCGAGGGAGCAGGTAGCCTCATAATCGCCTGGCATTCTAGAACAAGGTAGGTTAGCTCGTTTGTAGCATCAGAGCCATCAGCCTTCTGGCCGCCTATGGTTAGGTTCTGGAACATGGGATACCCTCTGAAGAACTGGGTACACTCCCATGGCCTAAGTTTGTTTATAGAAAAGAGTTTAAGCCATAGGCATCCGAGTAACTCCAACGCTTGCTCACGTGTGAGCTCACCTGACTTGATGCTTCCTTCGTAGAACGGGTACATGTACTGGTCGAACCGCCCTAAGGACATCGAATGCCCATTATTGTCGATCTGCAAGGTTAAGTGGACAAAGTAAAGGGATTGTATCGCTTCCCAGAAGTTTCTCGCAGGGTTCTCTGGAACCCGCTCGCAGACTTCCGCTATCTTCATTAACTCCCAACTTCTAACCTTATCCTTCTCCTCAGCTGCCATAGCCCTTGCTAGTTCAGCGAATCTTTTAGAAAATTTTATAACAGCTTTGAGGTAGATTATCACAGCCTTAAGGAAGTTTACTCGCACAAGGTGTTCAGGGTTCGTCAGGTCTAAGCGGCCAAGATGTTCCTCTGCTTCTTTAATTATTCCAGCTAACCCATTACTCAATATCTTGGGGTAATCTGGGATTATGTGACCGTCTCCTCCCACCATAACCCAGTAGTTGTCGATCACACCCATCTTCCAAGACTTCAATACGGATTCTGGCATAGTGGCGACGCATCTTTCTGCATGTGTTCTACCACGCCAATACTCTGAGAGAGCAGAGAATTCTTTTTCAGTTTCAGGGGAGTAGTAGAAGCAATCACCAGGCCTTTCTGATGGCTTAAATGGCACACCATTAAATTCTCTTTCAAGCCATTGAACGTCGAATTCCGGGAAGATCGGGGCTGCTCTAGGCCTACTTGCTTGGTTGCCTACGATCAATTCATCTTCTAAGATGTAGATCTTCATCTTACTCAAGCAGTTGTCAAAAGCTAAAGCCCTTCTAATATTGGTAGGTAAGTGTTCCGTCTGCTTAAAGGATTCAGTATAATAACGCATTCTCTCTATACATATTTCGGGTTTAATAGAGAGTATAAAACTCCGCATTTTATCGATTCTTGGAGGAATCTTCAATGAGCGACCTCTAAACTTAACAGCCTCCACCATACTCTCCAAATCTACTCTAAATCTATAGTTGGGAGTTTGTATAAAAATGTTGCACAAAAACGAAATGGAAATGAAAGTTGAAGGGATCGGTGTCTTATATAAGCGGCTATAGTTTAAATTACAAGATACGAGATTAGCTGGTGCTAGCGTAATAATCTGTTAGAGGCTGGTTTTTAAGTATCGTTATGTAATTCAGCGGAGAACTTCTTCAAGCCTATTATTTACTTCTTCCCAGTTTACGATGTTCCAGAAGGCCTCTACGAACCTAGCTCGCTCATTCTTGTAGTCTATATAGTACGCGTGCTCGAAAACATCTAGAACCAACAGTTTCCATCCTGGGTAGACGTTCATGTTATGTTTCTCAACCTGCATGATCATCGGTTTCTTAACCTCTTTCTCAAAGACTAGAACAGCCCAACCTGAACCTTCAACGCTAACTGCGGCTTGGGTGAACTCCTTCTTGAACCTTTCAAAGCTCCCAAATTCGCTGTTTATAATTTCAGCTACCTTCCCAGAAGGGCTTCCACCACCTTTTCCAGCTGGGGCAAGGTTATTCCAGAACATGGAATGTAGGAAATGCCCACTTATGTTAAATGATAATTCTTTAAGGGTTGCTCTAATGTCAAGATCAGTTCCTTCTCTTCTAGCCTTTTCCAGTTTTTCAAGGATCGCGTTAGCACCGTTTACATAGGCTTGGTGATGCTTCTGATGATGTATCTTCAACTGTTCCTCAGAAATGTATGGCTTAAGTGCGTCATACGCGTATGGAAGAGTTGGTAGAACATATCTACTCATATTTATTTCACCTATGTTTTATTTCACCAAACGCTTCTTTATATATTTTGTTTATAACAAGTTCATGTAAGTAGAATTTTGTCTATGCAATAGTATCTTTATGCATCAAATGATTGGGATGAACTAATTTGGAGAATTTAAATAGAATAATAGAACATCTTTTAAAATTTAGCATATGTTATACCTAAAGTGAGATAAAGATCAGCGGAACTGTGTAATAGCCAGAAAATTCAATAGACCATTGTATTCGTTTAAGACGTCGAAAGGGTATCTTTTTGCTTCAGATCCAGTCTGGTAATTCGATTGGATGTGGTTCTGTTCCTTCCTCAACCGATGATATTTCGAATGCGTACGAGGGCCGTGTCTCGTTGAACCTGTGTCTGAGGTAGATCCTTGCCCAATCATTTGGAGGAGTCATGACGTGCCATGTGACATACATCTCCCATTCTTCAGACAAGAAGATGTAATGCATAACAACCAAGATTCTAGGGTTTACAATCGTGCCCTCCCATTCAGTAACATTTGAAATACCAAATTCCGGGTAATTTACATTAATCCAAGGGATGAATTTATCACGTATTTCTGCTGCAGCCGGACCTATCAAATTCTTCCAATCGATTACTTGAACAAAGGCAGTCTCCTTTTGAACAAGACCACTCCGTTCCCCTTTGATTACAATAGTCAAGTTTGCGCCAACACTTT
>Ga0315298_1004738_pt1 | contig 19984 bp, 23 predicted proteins | sample WHS_1_MG_FD_203077 | JGI IMG/M metagenome (GOLD analysis project Ga0315298, IMG submission 203077) | Extremophilic microbial mat communities from Washburn Hot Springs, YNP, Wyoming, USA - WHS_1_MG | ecosystem: Environmental > Aquatic > Thermal springs > Hot (42-90C) | place: USA: Wyoming...
TCAATATCCTTGAAGCCAATGTGAACGCTACTAAGGGAGAACTTATCGTTTCCATAGAAGCCTCGGAGGAAAAAGCTGAGGAACTTATCCTTTATCTTTTAGGAAGGGGGCTTCAGGTAGAAAGGCTGACAAGGAGGCTTCAAGTCGATGAAGGGCGTTGCATGAACTGCGGAGCCTGCGTCTCCCCATGCCCAGTAAAGGCCATAAGCTTTAGGCCCGATTGGACCGTAAGGTTTGAGGAGGAGAGATGCATCGGTTGCGGAGCCTGCGTGAAGGCCTGTCCTGTAAAAGCCATAGAGCTAATTCGATGAGACTTTTAAAAAGAATGCGGAAGGAAGATGCCTTTGCTGGGTTTCCCTGAGCCTTATGACACGAGGAAGCCTTCCTATGGTTCCAATCCTTCCATTCCACATGATAAGGGCACCATAAACCCCTTTTATAGAAAGGGCATGGGAAAGGATTCTTCGAAGGGAATCATCTGAAAAGTTACCCCTCACTTCATTACAGATGGCTGTGGCTGCAGCATCCGCTAAGGCAGCATCCACAGCAAATATTGTAACCAGCTCTGCCTCTCCGAAGGTAAAGCCTCCCCCAAGGCTTACAGAGCTCGTTCCAATGCCGAGGGGCATCTCCCAAGGTTGGAGAAGAAAGCCAATTGCATGGGAGACCGGGGGCGGGGCATATACTCCCAAGATTAACGGATGGCTAGAGAGAGCACATACCTCCCCTCCGTTTTCGACGACCTTTATAGAGGCCCTGTAAGGAGCCATAGCTTCGAGGGCAAGATCCGCTAGGGCCCCTGCAACAGCTGCCATAGGACCAACTCCTGCCCTTCTGGCCGCCGCCGCCATTCTTCTTACTACCTCTGGGGCATCCTTCCTCACCTCGATGGGATCAAGGGCCCAGGGGAAACTAGGGTGCCTCTTTATGTAATCTTCGAGTCTAAGGCGGTTGAGGATGATTGAATGAAGGGCTGCCTCCAAGGCATGGGAGGAGTCCGTTTCCAAAAAGATCCTCGACTGCCCTATCGTTTTTACGATCTTCAAGAGTCGCTTAGTCATCCCTACACTTTATGAAGGGTCGGTAGACTTTATTCATTATTCAGGGATTGCCCATCAAATTATAACCTTAACTTGTTAGGAAGGTCGGAAATCCGGACAGGCCCTAAACGAACCATACCGAACCTGAAAGGCCTCAAGTTCCATACCTGATAGAGATGGCCTCATATTTGTAACGATTAATGTATTAATGCAAAAAGCGAAGGCATGGCGGTTTTCTCTTTGAAGGTTTCTTATTTTTTATCGCTCTTAATCAGGGAGTTTGTTGACTATGGAAAAAGCCTCCATGCGTCTCATGGGCACCAATAATTTTATGATTAAGAGCATTTTTTTATTTTATTTTATTTCCTTATTCTATGGCAAGCTCCTTAGCCCTTTTTGTCGCCCTCTCTATGGCATTCATAAAGGCAGCCCTAATTCTTGCCTTCTCAAGTTCATAGAGTCCCTCGACAGTCGTTCCTTGGGGAGTTGCAACTTGGTCTCTAAGCTTCGCCGGATGCTCCTTGGTTTCAAGAACCATTTTAGCCGAACCAAGGGTGGTTTGGGCTGCCATTTGGATAGCCAAATCCTTCGATAGCCCCATCCTCACTCCAGCATCCGCCATAGCCTCGATCACTAAATAAACGTAAGCTGGGCCGCTTCCACTGAGCCCAGTGACGGCATCAAAAAGCCTTTCCTCAACGATCGCCACCCTCCCTACGCTACTAAAGATTTCCTTAGCCAACTCTAGGTCCTCCTGAGAGGCTTGGGAAGAAGCCGTTAAGGCGATCATTCCCTCCCCTACCATACAGGGATTGTTGGGCATAGCCCTTATGATCCTAAGATCTTTCCCTACAATTCCCCTTATGAAACTAATGGAAACTCCCGCTGCAATAGATATAACGAGATGCCTTTCTGTAAGTCTTTCCCTGATGGTTTCTAAGACGGGCTTGACATCCCTTGGCCTAACAGCTACAATGATCACTTCGCTCTTCTCAACAACCTTCGAAGCCTCAGAATGGCACTCGACCCCATAGGCCTTTTCGATGCGTTCTCGCCTTTCGGAAAGAATGTCACAGGCGCATAGATCTTTGGCTGCTATTCTTCCTGAGCGAATAAGGCCCGAAATCAAGGCCTCGCCCATTTTGCCTATGCCTATAATACCTAACCTTTTTCGAGGAATATCCGGATGCATCTTATCACCCACCTTCTGGCCAACTCCTTCGTCTAGGATGTGCTTCTCCATTTTTCTTCCATTGACGGGTAGATTCTGCCCAACCCATGGCCTTCTGCTGAGGAAAGGTCTTTTCATCGGTCCCTCGATATCCGTCTCCCTGCTGCAATGATATCCATGTTGCGGAGATCTCCATCCTCCATCATGCTATCCTTCAGGTATGCATGAGCCGGAGGGATTTTTAGAACTTCATAGCCCTCCCGAAAGGAACTTTTGCCTATCTTGATTGTAAGTGGAATCGAAGGAATCTCAAACAACCATCGCAGGGCTTCTTCAAAGTTCCTTGAGGAGCCTAGCCAATTCACCTCATTCTCTGTTCCAACTATCATACTTGCCTCGCTCTCAATGCCAACTATGGACCCTCTGGCTTCGATGATGTCTAGAGATTTTTGGAGCCTTTCAAGATTTAAAGGCCATCGATTCTCGATTCACCCTTTCCGTCGGATGGTGAAGCCCTTCATCCTTTAGGTTTTTGGCATCGCTCTTAGAATGAGGTCTGCCACTTCTTCATAAGTCTTCGAAGCGGTGTTGATGATGAGGTCGTAGTTATGGGGGTCTAGCCAATTTGTTTTGAAGAACCTTTCCACCATATGCTTCCTTTCATTATCACTTTCCTGAAGGATATCGAAGGCCTCGTTGATAGGAATCCCTCGTCTCTTCGCTATATGGGATGCCCTCACCTCTTCAGGGGCTACTAAGAGGACCCTAAAAACATCCTTTTCCCTTAAGAGCATAAAGGCCGTCCTACCTTCCACTACAATGTTCCCGTTCTCAAGGATTTCGTGGAGTTTGCCCTCAACCATCTTATCCAAGTTTACCTCGCCAGAATGAACGTGCCTTTCAAACTCTTTAAAAGACTCGCTCGGATGAAGCTTCCTGAAGTCTAGGACTAGGCTCCTTACAATCTCGGACGAATTTATACATTTTCTGTTGAGCTTTTGTGATAAGATCTGTCCGACCTCTGTACATCCAGCTCCAAGTTCTCCACAAATTGCAACATGCATTTTAGTTCACCCTTAATCTTTTTTTGGATAAAAAAAGAAAGCATAACTCCTTAATAAGGCTTCTTTTCTCATCGAGTTACATGGGGATGGACTTATCATCCTAGGAGAAGACAACATCCATTCGCCTCCTCAAAAGATGTAATGAAAGGCTAGCGGCTATTCGTGAGAAAGCTGGGGAAGGATGCGAGACCTTCAGAACATTTGACTTTTATCATAAAATGCATCACTTTTGAAAAATATAAAGGACATCCAAAAATTCGTTCAATAACTATCAACGCAGATTCGCGAGTCTTCTGTTAAGGATCTTGTGCTTCTAATTCCATGGTGAAGCATCGAATATGACCATCTGCTAGCCCGCAGAAATAATTTTTCGGATGCCCCTTTTTAACTTATATATTTGCCAATAATAAATATCGCTCTTAATCAGGGAGTTTGTTGGTGGGCATAGGGTTGATTTCTCACCTCGCCTGATCCTATTCTATGCTGGAAGAGCTTCTGAACCTCTTCTCATGCGAGGCATCGGCCGCCAGGCTTCTCAGGGAAGTCCGATGGGCCGGAGGCATCCGATGCCCCTACTGCAGGTCTGAGGCAGTCATCCGATGGGCCTGGTACAGGCATGCGTATCAACGGTATCGATGCAAGGCATGCAGGCATACGTTCAACGAAACGATAAGACTGGAACCATCTTCGCCTACAGCCGTATACCCTTGAAAGAATGGCTTTTCCTCGCATATCTCTTCGCCTGCCTCCACTTATCCATCCTGAAGGCTTCAAGGGAGGTTGAGCGCAGCTACGGCATTGCCTACCGCTCAGCCAGGAAGGTGATGCATGCGATCCACAAAGGGGAGGCTGAAGGAGGCTCCGGGAAGCTCTCAGGAACCATAGAGATGGATGAAGCCTACATAACGGCAGGTTTGAAGGGAAGGGGAAACCATAGGAGGATCCTATGCCTTGGAAGGAAGCCAAGGTGTAGGGGTTTGAAGGCTAAGCCCGGAAGGGGCTCTTGGAAGGATGATAAGCCTCCCATAATGATCCTTGTCGAGCGTAAGAAAAGGGAGCGCTACGTCCCATCTACGGATGTGGAAGGAGAAACCATCGGTAGGATAGCTTCAAGTCAAGTCAAGGCATGTGGAGCCCAGCTCCAGAATCTGCACGGATGGCTTTCCATCCTACACGGTCCTCCAAAGCCTTGGCTTCGAACATGAATGGGTGAACCATTCAATGGGCGAGTATGCCAGAGGGGACGTACACGTCAACAATTGCGAGAACAGGGCATCTCTTCTAAAGCCATGGCTAGCCGTCTACAGAGGAATATCCAAGGATAACATCGGCTTATACTTAAGCCTCTTCCGTTTCCAGAGAGCCACAAGCCAGCTCCCGAGTCTTCAAAGGCTTAAGCTCATAGTAAAGGCTTAAATCATCACCAACAAACTTCCTGATTAAGAGCGATAAATATATCTTATTCGTTCCTCAATAACCTTAAAAAGGCGGGGAAAGAGTTTGACCATGGAGCTAGGGCTAACAGACGAGGAGGGAGCCTTTCTTGTCAAATTGGCAAGGAAGGCCATAGAGAACTACCTTCTAGGTCACGGAAAGATAAGTCCCAGGGAAGAAATGCCTAAAAAGTTCTTGGAAAAGCGGGGGGTTTTCGTAACCCTCAACTCCATGGGACCCTCTGGAACCCATACCCTGAGGGGATGCATAGGCTTTCCTTTTCCAACCCTACCCCTTATAGACGCGGTCATAAGCTCAGCGATCGAAGCGGCTGTAGGGGATCCCAGATTTCCTCCCGTAAGTTATGAAGAGATGGATTCCATAGCCCTAGAGCTGAGCATTCTGACGAAGCCCCAGGAAATCCTCGAAAGGGACCGAAGGGGCCTTCCGGGGCTTATAAAAATCGGGGAGGATGGTTTGATAATAGCCAGAGGAAGGTATCAGGGACTTCTTCTTCCTCAAGTTCCCGTAGAATGGGGTTGGGATGCCGAGGAGTTCCTTACGCAGTGTTGCTTTAAGGCCGGGCTTCCTCCTGACTGCTGGCTGATGGAGGGTACAAGAATTTACAGGTTTAGAGCCGAGATCTTCTGCGAGGAAAGGCCGAGGGGCCCCGTGATCAGGAGGAGGCTTCTTCCCCCCTGAGGCGGGCTTTTTGAAAGCCTATTTTGGAGCCTGCGGCATAGGCTTTGGCCATGTTGGAAGATGCATACCTATAGCTCAACACCTAGCCAAGGAAGGCTTTGAAATCCTCTTCTCGACCTATTCCGAGGGCTTTGAGCTTGCCAGGAGGGAGGGATTCCCTTGTAGAAGGGCCCCCTCCATAGGATTTGCCGTAAAATCGGATGGTGGAGTGGACTTCAGGACCACGACCGTGAACCCTGGGCCCTTCATTTCCTCCTATACGGTCCTGAGACAGATAGCTTTCGAGCTCATGACGATGCGGGCTTTCAGACCAAAAGTAGTGATATCGGATTCTAGGGTTTCCACAATAGTGGCTGCTAAGCTTCTGAAGATACCTTGCATAACGATCCTAAACCAGTTCAGGATAACGATACCTGCCAAGAAGCGCTTTGTTAGACTTGCCAAGCTGGCAGACTTTGGCATTTTGGCTCTCATAGGCAGAATTTGGACCCTGAGCGACTGGGTTTTAATCCCCGATTTTCCCCTTCCGTATACCATCTCCATAGGAAATCTTCGGATTCCAAAAAGATACCTCGAGAAGGTTTTCCTCATGGGACCCATCCTCCCAACCTATCCGGAAGACCTTCCAGATGCCGAAGACCTTAGGAAAAAGCTCATGGTCGACCCAGGGCATCCCCTTATCTTCGCCCCTATCAGCGGTCCTACGAAGGAGAGGGAGCCTCTTGTAAGGCTTCTAAAGGATGCCTTCGCCTCTTTCCCTGAGGACTATGAGGTCGTAATGTCTCTTGGGAACGTCGGGAGTTCCGAATCTGTGATCCTAAAAGGAGGGTGCTTTAGGGTATATTCATGGATTGAGAACAGGTTTGAGTACTTGAAGGCATGCGATCTTGTCGTCTCTAGGGCTGGTCATGGGACCGTATCTCAGACGATGGTTTATGGAAAACCATCGATTCTCATCCCGACCCCGGACCATACGGAGCAACTGCAGAATGCTATGAGGTTGGAGGAAATAGGAATTGCCAAAGTAATAAGCCAACATGAAGTTTCGTCCAAGGTCCTACAAACCGCAGTCACGGATGTTCTTAGAGGCGGAGAATACATCAAGAAGTCTTACGAAGTAGGACAGGCTATTCGGCCATATAATGGCGTCAATATGGCTCTAGAGATTGTGAAAAAATCCCTCGCCTTGGGGTAAGCCCTTAGCCTTCCATCCCTAGGCTCTATCCCTCGCCCCATAGCCAAAGGTAAAGCTATACCTTATGTTCCTTAAGGTCTCTAAAAATCTCTAAGGGAAATCTTAAATCAATAAGAGGAAGGAAGGTTTTCGTCCGAACTATAATAATCGAGGAGGACATGGCCTAATGGAAAATACTCCATCAAAATCGATCCCCTCTATTGAAGGAAGGCCACGAAGGCCACCAAGCTCGATGAGAGGCCTTCACTCTAACCGCTTAATCCAATCTTCTGGGATGTCCAAGACTGAGCCCTCGACCTCCTCAGCCCAGGTCCCTCCCAGGAGCCATGCCCTCTCCGTCGCCCTCATAGTCATATCGGCTGCCCTTTATGCCGCCGCCATAACGGTTACGGCCCCTATTCCTACACCATGGGGAATTGGACATTTTAGACCAGGAGTTATCGTCCCGGCCTTCTTTGCCGTCGTATGCGGTCCTATGATTGGAGGGGCAGGTGCTGCCTTAGGCTGTTTCATTGGTGATTATGCCCTATCTCTCTTTGGTTTGACGAATCCCCTTCTGAGCCTAATAGCCGGCGTTCCAGGAAACTTCGTAGGCTTCTACATGCTCGGTTGGTTTACCTCAAGGTACAAATCTTGGCTGGCCTTCCTCATAGGAAGCCTTTTATCCCTCATTGTGGGAAACCTTATAGCAGCCTCTGGAGTCGTAGTCTACCTAACCTTTATAATGCCTATATGGGCTCCATGGCCCCTTGATGTCAAGATAGCAACCGTGCTAGGCTTCACCCTTTTTTGGTTTTCTACAATGCTTCCCTTCGTTGTTCCCATCGTTCCTATACTGGTTAGACGGGTAGCGAGACACGCGCAGGGCCCCTTCAGGAATCCTGGACTAAGCTGGGGGAAACCTAGGGAAGTAGCCTCCTTATCCTTTAGTATTACCGTTGGCTTACTGCTCCTTTATGCCTTTATCATGCTGACACCCTTGGGGGACTTCCTTTTCATCCGTGTGGCCGAATCCCAGTACATCTTTTGGGTTAAGACCCTTATTCTCATTGCGGCGATAGTCATGCTATTGTTCGGAATTGTGGTCAGCCTTCTACTAACTCGACAGGAGAAAGAAACCATTGATCATAGGTCTTTAAGGGAAGGTGGGTAGAAGGAGCATATGAAAGGGCTAATCATCGGAATAGATATCGGAGGAAGCACTACAAAGGCTGTAGCCCTCCAAAACGATAGGATTGTGGGCTTTGCAGCCATCCAAAGCCTAGAGCCTGTGGCTGCAGCCTCTGGTGCCCTAGGAAAACTCCTCTCCGATCTTGGAAGAAGCCTATCGGATGTGGAACTCCTAGCAGCGACAGGGGTTGGATCCCGGAGAATTTCCGATAGGCTCCTCGACCTTCCAGTTCAAAAAGTGGACGAAATTACGGCTATTGGCATAGGGGGCCTTGCCCTAACTGGAAGGAGGGAGGCCCTCGTTGTCAGCATAGGCACGGGAACAGCCCTTGTGGCCGCCTATGAAGGGGGTAAGCGCATTATCCATGTAGGGGGTACAGGGGTTGGTGGCGGAACGCTCCAAGGACTATCAAGGCTCCTCCTCAGAACCAATAGTGTAGCCTCGACTGAACGCCTCGCGGAAAAAGGGGATCTATCAAAAATCGACTTGACGGTTGAAGATCTGGCCGGAGGGAATGTCGGAAGGATCCCGGGCTACGCAACAGCTTCGAACTTTGGAAAGCTTCTGGATGAGGCTAATGAGAATGATATAGCGGCAGGGATCGTCAACCTCGTCGGGCAAGTCATCGGAGTCGTTTCAGTTTTTGCTGCAAAGGCTTATGATTTGGAGCACAGCGTTGTCCTAGTAGGACGCCTTGCCCAGAGTCCAAGTCTTGTAAGGAGAATATTTAGTGTGGGAACGCTCTTCCAAATAACATTCACGGTTCCTGAGCAGCCTGACTTCTGTACGGCTATTGGAGCAGCCAAGTGGGTTCAAGATCCTAACAACCTTGATTTAAAGAAAGTTTCTATCACGAACTCATATCTCTGATGAAATTTCAACTTGGTTTCAACCATTCCATACAGAGCACTTTGCCTAGCGCTTGTTCATAATAAAATTTTAGTAATGTATTTAGATCATATATCTTATGACATCTTTCTCGTCGAATATTTCACATATTGGCAAAAGATCTGAAAATCAGCTTTTATTGGATAAACAAAAACGATCATATTATGCCTATAACGAATTCACCTTCAACTATGAACCTATAAAAAATGAACCTATAAAAAAAGATTTTGAGATAAACATTCGCTTAAAAGCCTCATACGGGACAAAGCTTTTTTTACTTTTGTAGATCATTATCAGGGATGAGGATCTAATTGCTATACTAACTCGAAACAGTCGAATTTGTAGACCATATCGATTCCAAAGGATGTGAGGCGCTCATTCTGAGAAGCTGAAGAATTGAACCTATGGCGTGTCGTGTAAAGGACTGAAATTCGAATTCATATCATAAGGAATGGCGGACTGTATCCTAGGAAGGGAAGGAAAAAGATTATCTCTTAAGACCTAAAATATCAATCACGTAATTTGAGGTGCGGATCCTTGGAAAAGGAAGAGTTCCTTAAGGACTTTGAGAGGGCGATGGCTGAAGTGGTAGGGGTCGCAGAGATCAGACAAAAAGTCGAAGAAGGGCTGCGCATGAATATTGACCCCCTCCAAATCATCGAAGCCATGAGGAAGGGCCTTGATGAAGTAGGAAAGAAGTATGAGAAGGGCGAATATTTCCTCATGGAGCTGATCCTATCAGGTTTGATGGCAAGCGAGGTGGCAAACCTTCTGAAGCCTTTCCTGAAGGCTCAGGGTCTAAGATCAAAGGGGAAGATCGTCATAGGAACCGTGGAGGGAGACCTTCACGATATAGGAAAGAACATTGTGGCAACGATGCTGGTAGCCGGAGGCTTTGAAGTCGTCGACCTCGGAGTTGATGTTACGGCAGACAAGTTTATTGAAGCCGTGAAGAAGGAGAAGCCAGACATTCTGGCCATGTCTGCCCTTCTTAGCATAGCGCTGCCTTATATGGCTGAGGTCATCAGACGGCTTGAAGAGGTTGGGTTGCGGAGATGTGTAAAGGTAATGGTTGGAGGAAGGCCCGTTACGGAGGAGTACGCCCGCCAGATAGGGGCTGATGCCTATGGGTCTGATGCCATCGAAGCCTTAAGGATTGCCCAAGAATGGATGAAGGAAAGGGAAAAGGGTTCGGAGGGAGGGAGATGAAAACAGGTAGGGAAAGAGTTCTAGAAACCCTGAATTTCGAGGAGCCTGGCATGGTTCCAATAACAGAGCTGGGGATCGATCCATGCCATGTAGAGGCAATAGCCGGCTCAAAGGGGCTTTTAGAATGTTATAGAAGGCTGAAGTTTGACATCATCATAGGCGGTGCATCCGAACCAGAGGGATGGAAGCCCACTCCCCTTCCTGACGGTCGCTTTATCGATGAGTGGGGAAGAATCTACAGGTTGGACCATAGGACTAGGACCTCAATTCCTGTCGATACGACGATAAAAAGCCTTGAAGATTGGAAAAACCACAGTCTTCCTGATCCCGAGGCCCCTGGGCGGATAGAGGGCTTCAAAAGACTTGTAAAGGCAGTTGAAGGAGGGGAGATGCTCGTAGCTGGAAGTACAAGGTCTCCCTTTGCCATAGCCTGGGAGATTTTTACCCCTCCTATCTTCTGCCGGCTTCTCCTTGAGGAGCCCAGGGCCATAGCCCGAGTTATCGATGAGATTACTGACTTCAATGTTCGAATAACGAGGCTTTTGATCGAAGCCGGAGCAGAGCTCATAGTCCAAGCCGGCGATATAGCGGAGAAGAAGGGACCCATGGTGTCACTAAAGTACTTCAAGTCTATTATCTTCCCGAGCCTAAGAAGGGAAACGGATGAAGCCCATAAAAGGGGGGTCAAATTCATAAAGCATACGGATGGGAATGTCCTTCCCCTTTTGCAAGGTCTCCTCGAAGAGGCCCATGTAGACGGTGTGCATTCCCTAGATCCAAGCTCAGGCGTAGAAATAGGGAAGGTAAAGGAGATGTATGGAGATCGGCTCATTCTTATTGGTAACGTGTCCGTCGATAACCTAGCTACTAAGTCAAGGGAGGAAGTTATGAAGGAGACTAGGGAATGCTTAGCTAAAGCCTGCCCTGGAGGGGGCTATATCCTTTCTTCCAGCAATTCCTGGTATACGGATTGCAAGCTCGAGAACTGCCTTGCCATGGTCGAGGTCGGGCGAAAGTATGGAAGGTATCCCTTTCGTCTTTCCTAGCCAATTTTACACTTCTCTAGACTAAAGTTGGGATTCTTGACACGGATGCTATAGCCTTAAGCCATAGGGAGCCCATCTTCCTCGATGGATTATGATGGAGAAGCCCTTCGAGGGTGGGAATCTTCCAGAGCCTGAAATGAGGTATCCGAAGCCTACATGAATCTTCGGAATCAATGGACAATAGGGAAGAATTTAAAAACTTGACATGCGATAGAAAGAGCGAGCCGATGAAGAAAGTACCAAAAACGACTCTATGTATTGAATGAGTGGAACCTGGGGTATCGGAGGCTCCTTCCCTCCCTGATCCCTGCCTTGTATCCATTCCCAAAGAACATGCTCCCCATAAAGACAAGACCCCTCATCGATGAACAGTTTGCCACTGCCAGGCGAAGGTTCTCCGGCTCCACCTTATCGACAGCGTCGTGGCGGGTATGGCTGTAACCTCCTCCTATCAGAATAATACGGGTTGGAACGAGCTCCTCAGGCTCTCCTCCACTAGCTGATGGGACTCCTTTGAGAAAGAGGGGCTAATAGTCGCTGTAAGGGCTTATTCGCTGGAAGTAAGGTAGTTCGCTCCTCATCTCCCTGCCGCCCTTCGAAAAAGACCTCTAGCTCCGGATAGCCGTGGAAGATGATGCCCTTCCTTCCTCTTCCCCCCATAGCATCCAAATTGAGCATGAACCTTAGGCAATCAAGCCCTTCATTGTGCTGAGCCAGATAGTTTGTCGAACCAAAGAAATATATCTGCTTCGACTCCGAAGCAGATGAACCTTATGCGCCTCTTCAGCCCATCCCTTAGCATGTTGATGATTCGGACCATCTCCAAAATCGCTACTACACCCGAGGCAGAGTCTAAAGCTTCATGGAGATATAACGACCGTGATAATGGGAGCCTGCTAGGACATAACTCAGGATCATCAAGGGTTCTGGGTCTGTCCCAAAGGAGGTTATAACTCCTCATTTCCCTATGCCTATCGCTCGTCTTGATCCTTATCCTTACACCCCCAAATCTTTGGAGAAGGCGTATGAGGGGGCTCCCATCTTCATAGGAAACCCCAACGGATGGTAATGGGACTGACGCTTTCTGTCACTGGATTGCAGGCTGGATTGTGATTCATGAAGACTCAACCCTTAGCACCAGCTAGGATGTTGGCATGAATTTTTCCGTTCTATGGAGAGTCCTAGTCATCCCTATGGGATTTTGACTTATCACCATGACGATATTCCCTTCGATATCCTTTCTGAGCCTTTCATAGATGCCCAAAGGATCATTCCCAAGCAGGACCCATGGGAAGGGAGATCCCTTCCCCTTCCTATCCCTTTCCACAGGGGATAGGATCTTAAGCCTGGAGGGAGCACGAATACAACCTAGGAATTTGAGGAGCTCATATCGAGCATCCTCTATACCGTAACTTCTGAGCCTTTTAACCATTCATTTGATGGAGCTGAAGTCTTCGGGGCTCCTTGGAAACCGGCTCCCATGAGAATCGCCGAGAATCCTAAGGTTTTCCATAGGCTCTGAGGGGGTATAAACCCCAGCAACGATCTTTTTTCTCGATACTTAGTAGGGGTTTTCTGATAGGCTTAACATGCATGAAAACATTGTTTAACCTCTATTAAAAAAATAAAAAATAAAGAATTCTAAAACTCAGGAGACTTAACCTTGAAAAAGATCCTTGTCGTAGCGGACATCCACGCCAACCCTATCGCCTTAGGGGCGGTCCTTAAGGACTCGGGACCCTTCGACCTCCTTCTCAACGCCGGCGACATAGTAGACTACAATCCGTGGCCTAGGGAAAGCCTAGCAAAGATAAGGGAGTTGGGAGCCCTTTCTGTCCTAGGAAACCATGACAGAGATTCAGCCCTTAATGCACCTGTGGGCTATAATCCCTATGCTGTCATAAGTTGTCATTGGACCCATGGAAGGCTATCCCCATCAGATCGAAGCTTTCTCCTCAACCTTCCCCACCAGTTGAGGCTAGAAGTCGATGGAGTAAAAATTTCCATGTTCCATGGATCTCCTAGGAATCCTGTGGACGAGTACATAACCCCAGAATGCCCTAGGGAAGTCCTTAGAGGCTTTCTTAGATCAACAGGAGCTCAGGTTCTTATCCTTGGTCATACCCACATCCCTTTTCTAGATGAGCCTATTTCAGGAAGCTTTGTCATCAACCCAGGCTCCGTGGGGCAGCCTAGGGATGGGGACCCTAGGGCAAGCTATGCCCTGCTAACCATCGAAGGTGGCGCCTTGATCCACGCGGAGCATTGTAGGGTTTCTTACGAAATTGAAAAGGTTGCCGAAGAGATCCTTAGGGTTGGGCTTCCTCCCTTCCTTGCTGAGAGGCTTTACTATGGCATTTAGGGGTAAGGGGACACCTGTCGAAATGGGCTACTTCCTTCATTTTTTCATTGAGTTTCACGTTCCCTATTTTCAGGGCTTCTATAGGACCTGTGTATCGGGTTCTTAGCTTGATGGATCTTCTGTTGTAGTCTATTTCATCGATGAGACCCAAGCCCATAAACTCCCCATCCTTTCCTAGGAGACCAGCAATAAGCCCCTCCTCCAATCCTTTCTGAAGGATGAAGACTTTTCTCCCCCTTCTTTCAGAAAATTCCTCGACCACTTTGGATGGAGGAATTTCTTTCTCGAGGATAAGAAGGGTTCCTTCATCCCCCTCCTCTCCGTAAAGGATTTTTGTCCCAAGCTCCTTTTCAAGCTCTCCGAGCCTTTCTTGAGGTATGGGGAGACCCTTCCCCAAGATGAGGTTCTCCATCTTCAGCCAGCTCAAGGGTATCTTTCGGAAGACAAGATCCCTGAGCTCCTTCCTATAGCCAAGCTCCCTTAGCTCTCTCCTTACCTCCCTCGAGCGTCCCATGATACCTGCAGGGGAATTGAGAACCCTAACCTTGATTCCTGCCTCCAGAAGCCTCTCCGGAAGGTCGGAGATGAATCCCTCAGACCTCAGAAAAAGGACCAAATCCAGTGCCAACCTTCTGGAGAGGGAAAGCTTGTAGGCCTCCGCCCCCTTCCCCTCCACCCATCCATCTGTGTTGAAGATGATCCTTTGGACACCGAACCTTAAGGCTTCCTGCTGAAGACGAAAGAGCCCCTCTACAACCTCCTCCTCCCTTCCGGACGGTGATGTGGCACCTATGAAGATGATTTTCTCAGGCTTTGCATTGAAGAGATCTGCGATAGGTCTTCTCAGAAGGGCCATGCTTATGGTTGTTGGTGGGCCAATATCGGACTGGCCAAGATCGCCATCTATAACAGCTGTCCTAAAGCCTTTCTTGATCGCTTTATTGGCGATGAGGGTGCAGAGGGTTGTCTTGCCAGAGTCTGTGGCTCCAAAGATTGCAAGCTTGAAGGGGCTTATAGGAACTGAAAGGATCTCATCGATAACCTTGAACCATTCCTCAGGAAAGGGATTTTGGTGGATTTCCTGAACCATTCCACCCTCTCCTAGCAAAACCTCGATGGAGGAGTTTTCTAACGAAAGGACCGGTATTGCCTTTCCTCTTCGGATTACTAGCGTCTGAGGGGGGGCAACCTCAGCTCCTAAGATATCAAGCTTTCCAGTTATTAGCCTCAAGGATGCCGATCCATGGATCAGAAGGCCCTTTCCAATCTCTAGGTTTTTTTCGAGGGTGGACCCCATATTTCTATGGATAGAAACCCCAAGACTTTAAGCTTTAATCCAGAGCTCCATAACTCTACAAAGGAAGATGACCCAGGTAATCGGGGAAGCCTTATCCACGGGCTGCCGTCCCTTGGATGAGATGTTGGGTGGGGGTTTTCCAAGGGGCCTTATATCCCTTTTGTATGGAGAGGCCGAAACGGGAAAAACAACCCTTGCCCTTCAATGTGCCAAGATGGCGGCTCTCCGAGGGTTGAGGACCCTCTACATCGATGCCGATGGGGGTATAAGCCCCCAGCGCCTCGCTCAGATAGCTGGGAAAGGGGAGGAAGCAATTGTAAATGTAAATGTAAAAGACATCGCCTCCCGCATCATATTCTTGGCTCCCCGGGACTTTCGTGAGCTCGTCCTTCTTGGGGAAAGTATCGACAGATACATAACCCCTCAAACTGTTCTCCTTGTGGTCGACACAGTAACGGGGCTTTATCGGGTCCAATTGGCGGAAGGGGAAGAACCCTTTTCCATCAACAGAGAGCTGAATCGCCTCATGGCTTACTTGAAAAGGCTCGCAAAAACGAGACGGATTGCTGTACTAGTCTTAGGACAGGTGAGGAGCCTCATCCATTACCCCCCTGAAGCTTTAGGGCAGAGGGAGGATGGTGTGGAACCGACGGCTAGAAGGGTTCTAAATTACTGGTCTTCAGTAATTCTTAGGGCTTCCTCAACCCTCAGGACGTCAGTTAAGGAGTTCATCCTAGAGCGGCCGGCTGCCATGGAAACTCGATGTTTCCTTAGGATAACAGACAGGGGCTTAGAACCCTCCATAAGTCCATGACTTCGGGCCAGACTTCCCGGTTAAGCTTTGCTTGAGTCATCTCCCATAGGATATAGAAAGAGAGAAGGACCAGGCCCATCCCTAGAAAGAGGGCAATCTTCCCATACTTGGCTCTAAAGGCATACCTGAGGCTAAGAAGGCATGCAAGGAGTCCCCCGATGCCTAGGCAGAGGAGGGATGCCACAAGATAGGCCTCGCCTGAGGTCTGAACTGAGGTGCTTGGATAAACGACGGATATAGTCCCCTTTTTCGTCTGTAAGGCTAATCCAGTTTTTTCGATTTGGATGTAGACGCCACCGCTCATGATAAAGATCGATACGGCCATCAGAATGATCGTTACCAGGGTAGAGGAGAAGCTAGGAATTCCGATCTTAGGCTTGCGCATGAACCTGATCTTCCTTCCAAGTCTCGTTCGCTTGAGCCTTTCGAAAAAGGCTTGGAATCCCCTATTCCTTCCAGATCCCATAGGAAAGCCTTCCGTATTTTCCTCCTATGTGCATTATTGCTTGTATAGCCCTTTATTAAGGGTTTCAAAATTTCGTTATTTTAAAGGGTTAAAGGATGATGTTCCTTAACTCCTCAATCTTAACGGTTCTCTGATCCCTCCTTTCCATATCCCTGAGACTAACAGTGCCCTGAGAAATCTCCCTTTCTCCCAGGAGCGCCACATATCGAAGGCCTCTAGCCTCGGCGTACCTTAAAGCCCTCGTTACGCCTCTTCCCATCACATCAACCTCAACAGGTACACCATAGGCCCTCAACCTAAAGGCTAAATCCATGGCTTGCCCCATAAAATCTTCCTTTACTGGAACCAAATACAGGGGCTTCTCGAGGCTAAAACCTTGGAAAAGTCCCTGTTCTTCCATGACCAATTGAATCCGATCGATGCCTGCGCTAAATCCGACGCCTGGAGTAGGATCTCCGCCATAGAGTTCCACAAGCCTATCGTACCTCCCGCCTCCCAATATGGCAGATTCCAAACCCATTGTAAATCCTTCAAAAATGATCCCTGTATAGTATTCGAGACCCCTTGCAAAGCCTAGATCAACCATAAACTCGACCTCGGGGAAGAGCTTTCCAACAGACTTGATAACGAGCTGAAGCTCTTGGAGGGCCTCCTTCGCCTCTGGAAAGTCCTTTAGATATCCAAAGGCTTCCGTCATCACAAAGTCGACTTCCCCCTTTAGGCTGAAGAGGGCGGAAAGGAGAGTTATGATAGCATCCCGTATGCCCCATTCCTTTAGCTTTTCAAGGGCATCTTCATACCTTTTCTTATCGGCTAAAGAGAGAATTGCGTTCTGGCGGTCTTCCTCTATACCCTGCTCCGCCAAAAGAGATCGGAGGACCTTCACATGACTTACCTTGATAAGAGGTTTCTGTAAACCAAGGATCTTCATGAGATTCGCAGCGATCGTCAAGATTTCTACGTCAGCATGGATGCCTGGGGCTCCAAGAAGCTCAAAACCGCCCTGATAGAACCTCCTAAGTCTTCCTTTCTGGGGCTCATCGTAACGGAAGAAGTCCCAAAGATATCCAAGCCTTATGGGCTTGGGGGCTGTTCGAAGTTTCGTAGCCATAAGGCGAGCTATCGGGGCGGTCCCCTCAGGCCTTAGGGCCACCATTCTTCCCCCGAGATCCCTAAAGGCATACATGCTTCTTCGGGTTTCTTCGCCCACCTTAGCTGCCAGGACTTCGTAGCTCTCAAGGGTGGGGGTTTCGACCTCGAAGTATCCATAAAGGCGGAAGAGTTTTCGCACAGCTCCTTCGATGAGCTTCCGCTTTCCCAAGTCCTCTGGAAGGTAATCCTTCATTCCCCTAACTGTTTGAAACTTAGGCAAGGATCCTCAAACCGCTCCGAAGACCTTCCCTTACAAAAAGGCAAAAGGAGGAAGCTCTCTATAACGGTTTCGATCTAGACTAATCGGCAGGAGGAGTGTTCCTTTTCCTTTTCCTTCTCTTTTTCCGTCTCCTTCTCCTTTCTGCCTGTAAAGGTTTAAGGGTAGAAGGGCTTATGTAGATGAGCTGGGCGAAAAATAGTATGGTTAAAGTAACCGTTATCGGAGTCGGAAACCTAGGTTCCTGCATAGCTTACGAAATCGCTACTCGTGGCCTCGCAGATGAGCTCGTCCTTGTTGATGTTATCAGGGATCTTGCGGAGGGGCAGGCGGCAGATATTGAGCAAGCAATAGCCTTAAGGAAAGGCATCGAGGTTTTTGCAGGAAATTATGATGATGTTAAGGGCTCAGACTTGGTCCTTGTGGCGGCTGGGAAGGCTAGGACTCCAGAAATGAAATCGAGACTCGAGCTATTAAGCATCAACAGCCACATAATAAAGGATGTAGCGACGAGGATAAAGCCCTTCCTTTCTAAGGAATGTATCGTAATAACCCTGACGAATCCATTGGACATCATGAACTACTTAATGTGGAGAACCTTAGGAATTGAAAGGCGTAGGGTTATCGGTAGTTCAAGTCAGCTGGATTCCGCTAGGTTCAGAGTCCTTCTGGCAAAGAAGTTTCATGTGAAGCCCTTGGACATAGATGCCTATGTCATTGGAGAGCACGGGGAGAATCAAGTACCTCTCTTCAGCCATGTTAAGGTTTTTGGTAAGCCCATATCCTTTGAGGAGCATGAGAAGGAAGAATTACGGGAGACCCTTAAGGACTACGCTCTGAAGGTAGTATCCAAGAAAGGTGCCACGATATATGCCCCCGCCTCTAACACAGCAGACATGGCTCAGGCTATCTTAAGGGATGAAAGACGCCTTATGTGCTGCTCGATCGTACTGGAGGGGGAATATGGGCTTGAAAGCGTCAGTATAGGAGTCCCCGCAATCCTTGGAAGGGGGGGCGCCGAGGAGATACAGGAGTGGAAATTAGCGGAAGAAGAGGAGGCCCTTTTCAAGCGCGGGGCCGAAGGGATGAAGAAAATTCTCCAGAGCCTTTTTTAGGCATTGCTTTCTTCCATAGAAAGGCTTTCAAGGTAAATGGTTCCGGGTTACATTGATTGCTGAGATTCCCATCGTTTAAGGGTTTATAAATAAGAATGCTCGTCTCTAATGCCGAAGTGTGTGGGGGTCCCTTGCCGACGGTTTACGATGTGCCAGTCGATGCCTTCATAGCGAGACTTGCCCTCGAGCTAAAGGAGGGGGTCGAACAGGTGAGGCCTCCTCTTTGGGCGGCCTATGTTAAGACGGGGGTTCATGCCGAGCGCCAGCCAAATTCCGAAGACTGGTGGTATGTAAGGGCCGCATCAATACTAAGGAAGCTCTATGTAAAGGGTCCAGCAGGAGTTTCAAGAATATCCCGGGCCTATGGGGGTCGTACGGGTGGAAGGTTGGCTCCAGGCCATGCAAGAAGCGGGAGCTCAAATATCGTTCGGAAGATCCTCCAGCAACTCGAGGCTGCAGGACTGGTGACCAAAAATAAGAGGGGAAGGGTTTTAACAGATAAGGGGAGAAGCCTCCTCGATCAAGTAGCCACTGATTTAAGGAAATCGATGGAAAAGAAGATTGAATCTTAACCCAAGTATAGCGTTTGGAGGGGTTGAAGACTTGGGAGAGGAGGACTTTGAGCTGGAAGAAATCAAGCGAAGGCGCATGGCAGAGATACAGAGGCGCCTTATCGAGAGGGAGATGAGCCGCCAAGCTGAGGAGCAAGCTAGAATCGAGAGGCAGGTCCTTTTGACGCGAATCCTTAGCCCTGAAGCAAGGAGAAGGTTGACTAACCTGCGAATGGTTCGTCCGGAGTTCGTAGAGCAACTCGAAATTCAACTCATCCAAGCTGCCCAGGCAGGAAGGATTACTGCACCTCTTAGCGATGAGGAACTGAGGCAGATCCTTCAGAGGCTCCAAAGTCCTAAACGTGAAATAAGGATTAGAAGGGTATAGAATTAGGAGGGTTTTTGGTGGCTCGTAACAAACCGATGGCCATGAAGCTCCGCCTTAGTAAGGCGCAGAAGGTTTCCAGACCTGTACCCTCATGGGTCTATGTGAAAACTATGGGAGCCTTCCGAACGACCCCAAAGGTTCGCCACTGGCGAAGGAGTAAGCTGAAACCATAGTTAGGCTAATCTGAAGGGGGGCTACGGAAAACCTTGGCTGAGGAAGGGAAGAGCGAAGAAAAGATTCCTAAGGCCGAAGGAAGGGAAGGTGGCAAGGAAGAGGCGAAGAGCAGAGTGGAAGGTGAGGAAGTGGCAATCTTCACAATTCCCCTTGGCGATCTTTGGAAGGAATCCCGGTGGCGCCGGACTCCGAAGGCCCTTCGAATCCTCAAATCCTTCATTCTTAGGCATTTGAAGATGGAGCCGGAAAGCCTTAGAATAAGCCAAGACCTCAATAAGATCCTCTGGATGCGTGGCATCGAAAAACCTCCAAGGCGGATAAGGGTTAGGGTCATGAGGGATAAGGAGGGAGTTTACACCCTATATCCAGTCCAGAAATGAAATAAGAGGTTTATAAAAAAGACGCTCTTAATCAGGAAGTTTGTTGGTGACGATTTAAGCCTTTACTATGAGCTTAAGCCTTTGAAGACTTGGGATCTGGCTTGTGGTTCTCTGGAAACGGAAGAGGCTTAAGTATAAGCCGATGTTG
>Ga0315298_1004740_pt1 | contig 19974 bp, 19 predicted proteins | sample WHS_1_MG_FD_203077 | JGI IMG/M metagenome (GOLD analysis project Ga0315298, IMG submission 203077) | Extremophilic microbial mat communities from Washburn Hot Springs, YNP, Wyoming, USA - WHS_1_MG | ecosystem: Environmental > Aquatic > Thermal springs > Hot (42-90C) | place: USA: Wyoming...
AGCGCGGCCGATATGGCCACCGACCCCAAGAGGGTCTAATTTTTAAGCGCAGGTTGCAACCTGCCTGCTCGACGGGGGCCCCTCTTCATCTAACACGCTCGGCGGTCTGAGGCGAAGCCTCGTTAGACGGATGTCCCCATTTCTTTCCCAGAGAAGGCATTGCAAAGCGGGTCTTTCATGACAGAGAAACCGGCCGCCACATTCCAAGCTGATGTCGTCATTGCAGGCTCAGGGCCGGGCGGGGCCACAGTGGCCCGCGAGCTCAGCCGCAAGGGCAAGAAGATCATCGTCTGCGAGGCCGGCAGATACCACAAATGGTTCGGCTATACCGCTTCCACGATGAACATCCTCGAAGGGAAAGGAATGACCTTTTCCAAGGAAGGAAACTGGATTTTCTCGGCCAAGACCGCAGGCGGAGGCTCGGTGGTCTACGGCGGGCTTGCCTTCAAGCCACCCGCGTGGCTCAAGGAGAAGTACGGGATCGACCTAGAACCAGAGGTCGAAGAGATTTACGAGGAAGTACCGATTCGGCCACTGCCCGAAACGCACATCGGTCCCGGAGCCCTGAAGATCCTAGAAGCTGCGCGTGATCTGGGTCTTGATTGGAAGCCGAACGACCGGTTCATCCGGCCTGACAAGTGCAAGCCCGACTGCGGACGGTGCATGCACGGCTGCAAGGAAAGCGCCAAATGGACAGCCCGGGAGTACCTGGAAGAGGCCGTCCGGTGTGGCAGCCGGCTCTTGCTCAGGACAAAAGTCGACCGGGTGTTGACCGAAAGCGGCCGCGCCGTGGGCGTGCGCGCCCGGGGCCCTGGTGGACCGATCGACATCCTCGCGGACACGGTCATCGTCTCGGCAGGCGGGCTCGGGACGCCGCCGATCCTCCAGCGCTCCGGACTCTACGACGCCGGAATGGGCTTTGTGGTCGACTACGGCCGGTTCGTGTGCGGCCCTTGCGGCACAAAGCCTTCCCGGCACGAGATTCCGGCAGCTTGCGGCGTGAACTTGGCCGAAGACGGGATCATCCTTGTGGACGCGACGCCCAAACCGCTTCTGTATGCGGCCATGCTCGGCCTTTCGGGACCGAAACAATGGCTCTCCTTGCCCAAGGTCCTTGAGAATAAAAAGACGATCGGCATCCTGATGATGGTCAAAGACGCGCTGGAAGGCAGGATCAACCTGGACCGATCCTTCTCCAAGCCGATCGACCCATCGAGCTGGGCCAAGCTCAACCAGGGAACCGTTCTGGCGGAGGAGATCCTTCAGAGGGCCGGGGTGAGGCGCAAGGACATCGTCACGACGGCTCCGTTCGCGGCCCATCAGCTCAGCTCCGTCCGCATTGGCGGGCTGCTGGACAAGAACTGCCAGACCCCGATCAAAGGCTGCTACTGCTTGGACGCCAGCGTGATTCCCGAGGAATGGGGCCTGCCGCCCATGGTGACGATCGTGGCCCTTGGCAAACGGCTGGCCAAACACCTCGCCGCGACCGCGCAGGCCAAAATGCAAGAGCAGAAGACCGCCTGACCTGCGCCGCTCCACCAAGCCGCATCGAGCCGAGCCCTGGCAGATGGATCCGCTCCAGCCCTTTGACAAGGAGCGGCAGAAGCAATACAAAACAGCACGACGACCCAGGGCCGCTTTCTGGGCGCAGCCATGTCCTCCTCGTCTCTCGACAGGATCTCTACAAAAAATGGAGCCGTCATGACGCCGGATGATCTGAAGGTGAAAATCCTCGGGATTGTGGGAACACCGATCAAAGAAGGCAACTGCCAGTATTTTCTTGAACAGGCCCTGCAGGTCGTCGCGTGCGGAGGCCTGGCAACAACCGAACTCGTCCATCTCAAGGATTACCGGATCGAGCACTGCGCCGGCTGCGAGGCATGCCTCCGCCGCGTGCACAAAGTGCAGAAAGAGGTCGGGTTCGACGTGATCCCGGTTCCGGTCAAGGAGTACAATTGCAGCATCCGGGACGACATGGAGATCCTTCACCGGAAGATGCTCGAAGCGGACGGTCTTCTCCTGGCAGCCCCCGTGTACATCGCGACAATCCCGGGGCAGGTCAAGACCTTTCTGGACCGGTGCCGGACCTTCGTGCACGATTTCCGGCTCCGCGGCAAGGTGGCCGCGCCCCTGACCGTTGCCTTCTACCGGAATGCCGGCGAGGACACGGCCCTGCAAGTGATGGCCTTATCCCTGCTCGCCCTCGGATTCACACTGGTCTCCTTTGGGGCCTCGGCAGTCACGACCAGGGACGGATTGGGCATCCCGATCCGCGAGACCCGATTTGCCGTCAAGGAGGACCTGGTGGGCATGACCTTGATGCACATGGCTGCCACGCAGGTTGTCCAGGTCGCCCTGCAGATGAAGGCAGGCAAGCGCGCGCTTGAAGAGGCCGGAATCCGCGTCAAGAGCGGAGGCTGGGTCACCTCTTCCTGACCCGGAGGAGCAGTCCCGGCACGGAGCTGCCAGCCGGTCTCCCTGCCGGCCGGCTACAGAAGATGGATGCGGGTGCCGCAGACGACCACATGTTGGTCCGAGTGCGCGCAACCCCTCGCCCTAGCCGCTGCCAGCAGCCGCTCACGGTCCGTTGTCCTCACGTAGAAACCGCCCACGCCCGGACCCCGCCCGTCCAGGTCGGGGACAAAACGAAGCACCCCGTTTTGGAGCGGAATCTCCGGTTCGCCGCGTCGGTTCTCCTCCACCGGAATCCCCAGGATTCTCGACCATAGCTCGGCCAGGCCGCGGGGGTCCTCGCTCTGGATTTCCGCACCCGCAAGCCCACGGACCACATCGGTCCGCACCGCTCTTTTCCAATCCGGTCCGCCCGGCTCCCACATGCACATAGGGTCCGCAAGATCGGCCCCTGGGGCAACGGAATCCACCGATAGGAGAACGCCGCCCGTGTCCCGGGGATGAAAGTGCGTGCACCGGTACTCCGGATTGTCCAGGGTAAAGACCGAGCGGATGCCGACCGCCGTGATACGCGCCCGTTCGGCTTGGGCGTCCTCGCACTGAAGCAGAATCATGTATCCGCCGTTGCCGCCCCGCCGCGCGAGATAGCGCCCGGCCGCCGTGTCCGGCTTCACCGGCGCCACCACCTCCAGGAAATCTCCGTTCACCGGCATCACCGCGTTCTCGAGCCCGAAATAGATCACGAGGGGATCCCGGTAGGCCACCTCCAGACCGAGCACCGCAGTCAGATCGGCCACGGCCGGCTCCAGCTTTTCCGCCACCAGACAGACCTGCCGAAGTCTCATGTTGTCTCTCCCCTTTCGGCCGACGAAGCCGGGAGTCGTCCCATTCCTCCCGACCCGAAAGCTGAGATAGAAGGTCCCCCTAGAAAAGATCCACGATCAGCCCTGACAGGTTCATCTCCCAGGCGGGAGGCAGGAACCTCGTCCACAGAGCCAGAGCCTTTGGCCTTTGCGGGTCCGCTGTGACGAGAAGGTTCTGCACGGGATAGACGTCGAACTGGCCGTTTACCAGGTAGGTGAAGGCCTGAGTGCGCAGCTTTCCGTCCAACGTGCCTTCAGGAGCGAGCCGTTGCGCGGACAGAGCGCCCGACATGGAATCAAAGAAAAGATACCCCGCATTCTTGGGGGAACTGATGACCAGGGAGGGAGTAGGACTGCTGCTCGCAACGAGCGCCGACCAGTCGACATGCGCCCGGAAGGGCCCGCCGATCAAAGTGCCGGAAGGGGATACATGCTGTCCCAAGACCACCTGGAATCTGAATCCTCCAAGGTCGACAAGCGTCTGGACAAATACAACGTAACGGCCTGTCCATGCGAGGTAGGATGCCTGCACGACATCCTGCGAGATCTCCTGCGAAGCCGGGAAAGCCAGGATCGTGAACCAAGGGCTTACCGGGGATCCGTCTGCCTCGCAGATTCTCCCGTAGATCTCTCTTTGGCCCCCAGCATCATCGGCCGCCCCTATGCCCATGTACTGATTCGTATCGGTGTTCAGGACAAGACCCAAAAGGGCATCCCCCTCCCCGCCCCGACTCAAGGGAAAGACATCTCCCAAAAGCTCTCCTGCCGCGGAAAGCCTCTGTCCTACTCCAGGGGCTCCGGTCCCTGGAATGCTCCCCATGGCGACGGTATACTCCCCGGTCGCTTGATTGTAGATGATGTCTCTGACAAGACCGTTGCCGATGAGGAAAGGACTCCCAACGTCGCCTTCCAGGGAAACAAAGGCACCCATCACGTTGGAGGCCGCCTCTGTCCAAACCATGAAAAACTTTTCTTCAGCCTCGTGGAAATAGAGCTTCATGGGAAAGGGAGCGATCGTTCCTGCAGAAGTATAAATGGTTCTTTTGGGCTGCAAGATATCTCCCTCTGGAGAAAGGGCCACTGCCCGGATCTGCCTGCCGCCCAAGGTGAGAGACACGGAGTCGTGCCAGACCACAAAATACGCATCTCGGGCTGTGCAGTAGGTTGCGGCAAAGCCTTCGCCGGCCTCTCCGTAGTCTGCAATCGGCACAACGTCGGGGGCGCACCCTGCGCACAGAAAGGCAATGAGGATCAGATGCCACGTCGGGCTCTTCAAACGAGGAGAAGGCCACCCAGAAGGCGGATTGTTTTGACCTTCCATATCAGGCTCCTCCCTCATGAGACTGTTGGGAACTGGTATCCGCATAGGGGAAGAGTACCGCGAAACATAATGGTATGGCAAGGGAAAAAACGCCCGTGGATTCCCAATCCATCCGGCCAGGCAGGGGGAGAATAGGCCGGGCCACGCCCTTCTATGATTTTCCCTCCTTCTCCGAGAGTCCCAATTCCCTGGCGACGATCCCTCTTTGAAAGACAGCGTCTCCAAACTGCAGATCCCCGCAAATCGACCGGCAGTGGTACACGTGCATGGGATGTTCCATGGGAAATCCGATCCCGCCGAAGATCTGACGGCCAGGGGAGGTGACACGGCGATACGCCCGTCGGGCGGGGGAATCAGCTTATGAAGTCCTTTGCGAATGGCCTGTCTCTGCTCAAGTTCGTAAAAGAACGATCCGATGGATCAGATGCGAGTGTGGCCGCGCTGTCGTGACTTTCGGGGCTTTGCGGAGAACGATTGATGAACAAGGCAATAGAAATGTCCGGGACATCTTGTGTCGAGCTGGGAACGAACGCATCGGCCTTCTATGAAAATTACTGGAAGCAGGGGGAGTGCTCTTCGAATACGGCAGGTATTTTGGGGAGCAGAAGGACACGCATGGGATTCGCAAAAAACCCATAGAGGCCATCGACCTGTTGCGGTCGGCCCACCGGCTGGACCCGACTCTTTTTGAAGCCGCCGGGCTGCTCACGGTGGCGCTGGTCCACCGCTTTGTCAACGGGGAGAAAGACGAGTTCTTGGAAAAGGTAGACAGCCTGATGGACGAGATTAACAAGAACGCTTATCCCCGCAATATGGTTTCCGCATATTACCTCATCTTAACCTGTCTGGAATTGAAACGGTTCGGCATTCAGCTTGTCACTCAGGAGGAACTTGCAAAACTGAAAGCCTATCTGTCCCTGTTTCCGGCGTCCTCACCCTATAGAACGCACATCGACGAAGTCGAGAGGAGTCTAGAAGGGAAAAGCCGCGTCGAAGAGATTGTTGCTCCTCACCAGTCGAGATGAACCAGCGAAAGGGCGCCTTCTCCACTGAATCCCCTTTGTTGTCGTCCAAGATGTCTCGATTCCGACCGGCTTTTCATACCCAGACCGGTCAAGGTTAGGCCTACCCCCCGACGAGACGCAAGACCAACGGATCGGGCTTGGTTTTGGAGAGCACTTGGACAGAGGCCTGGATGAATTCGGCGTCCAGCCGGGCGATCTCCTCCTCGGATCGCCGGACGATCTTGACCGCCTTCTCCTCGCACCCGACCGCGCACGCCCCGCACCCGATGCACTTGCCAAGATCCACCACGGCGGTCTTTTCCAGCCGAATCGCGCCCACAGGGCACCGTTCCACGCAAATGCCGCACGTCGTGCACGCGTCCGGGTCCACGACCGAGAAAAAATGGTTCGGGCAGTAGGCATGCATCTTGCCCATCTTCATCGCGTAAAGGTTTACGCAAGCGTGCCTGCAGCAGTTGCAGATGATGGCGCCTGGCAGGCCCGAGTGGACCTGGCCCCTCTCCGCGCAGGCTTCCAGGATCTCGATCGCTTCCTTCTCGGTCACTGGGCGCGCGTGCCCTTGCTCCACGGCCCAGCGGGCCATCTCCCCGAAGGACATGCAGCAGTCCGTGAGGCAGTCGCAGACCTCACCTCGCCTGCTCTGTCGCTCGATGAGCCGGCACGGGCAGCCGGCAACGGCTATGGCGTCTTTTCGCTGCCGGATCTGCTCGTAGAGATTCTCGTCGGGCGTGGCATCCGGGGGAAGGGCGCGCACCATGCACCAGGCCCTCATGTGTGGCCCAAGTTCCGAGATCGCCTCGTTGACGTACACGGGCCTGAATCGATCCCAGAGTTCGAGAAGTCTCTTCTTGAAGGGAGTGCCCACGTCTCCCCAGCCCGATGTCTCGGCGAGGCCGGGCACTTCGAGCCCCAAGGGTCTATAAATCGGGTTGTCCGAGCCTGGCTCGGTATAGATCGTGCCTTTCTTCTCCATGCTCTTGATGAGCGGTCTCAGGGCCTCGCGAGCCATCCCGGTTTTGGCGGCCAAGGCGTCCAGGGTTCCGCCCTCGGGGCCCATCTGGAGGGCGAATCCTGCTTCTTCCGGCGTGTACAGGAAACGAAGAAGATCCAAGAACTCCGGTTTCTTGATGCCGGGCAGAGCGCGAAAGGTCGTGGCCAGCCAGTCTGCCAGTGAATCGTATACGTCGGTTGCCATGGCGGCTTCCTCCTGCTGCCCCTGTCAGAATCGCTTCTCAAGACCCCCATCGAACGGCTCGAAGATAGCCCCCGGCGCAACCGGGCGTCAACAAGAAAAACGCTAGCGCGCGGTCACGAAAAACGCATACTCAAAAGCACCGCAAGGAGGTCGAGAAAGGATCGTGGAATCCTTTTTCACGCTACCCATCCTCCACAGGCCGAGAGGATGAAAAGGTGCCGACCAGGAGAGATTCCATTGGAGGGACGCTCCGTCGCGTCCGTCTTCGGACCTGCCACCCCCGCATCCTCCCCTGCGGCCATGACGGAGCATGGCCCTCCAGGCCAGGCGACCGAGACGGACCGTGGCCCTCCGTTTGGAGGGACGCGCTCCGTCGCGTCCGTCTTCTGCCCCCCTGCGTATCCGAATGAAGGACTGGCCCGAGCCTACGGGCAAAGAGTAGTGCACAAAGCAAAAAGATCATCTGCTTCCGGGCAGGCTTGACGTAGTCCCGGGTCAAACAAAGAGCGCCTTGTCCTGCCCAGCTCTCGTCTGGTACATTTCTGCGAGGCCTTGAAGGAGATCGTCAAGGGCTGGATCGCTGCGGACGGACGGCCGAGAGAGAAAGTGTTCGACGTGGCCGGAGACCCTGGAAACGGCGCGGAAGCGGTTCCGGAAACGTGCGAAGCTCGCAGGCAGGGTTTCGAGGCCCTCTGCGTGGTCTGGACCGATCCGAAATTCGATCCGAAGGAGCCTGCATTCTACTACGCCCGCGTTCTGGAGAATCCGAGCTGCCGATGGAGCACCTACGAGTGCAACCGCCTGAGCCCTGGAGAGAGACCTCCCGCCTGCAGCGACCCGGCCATCCCCAAGACCGTGCAGGAGCGCGCCTGGGCCAGCCCGATCTGGTACCGTCCCGGCACCTCTGCCTTAAGAGCCGAAAGGATCTCGCACATCCAAAAAGGGGAACTTTAAGAAATCCCGGTCACGGGTGAAGAAGGTCTTTACGCCATGTTGACGCAGAATGGCCGCAACATGTGCGTCGGGGACTAGGTTGCCTCTTATGGGTATCCGGCTCGTAACCGCCCGATAGACCTCCCAGAAGCCCTCCTCTTCCGAAAGGACCCTTGCGTGCGGAAGATGGATGAGTGACTCAACATTGTTCATGGCTTCTTGAGGTGTCAGCGGATTCGCAAAGACTGCAGGGTGTGTGGCAATGCGCAGGTAGCTCATCACCGTAGGCCAGGTCATGCAGAAAAGCTCTTCCTCTCGGACGCATCGATGGAGAAACGCCGCGGCACGGGCATGGAGGGGGCTGCCGGAATCCGAAGCATAGAGAAGAATATTGACATCGAGTGCGAAACTCACGGCCGCTTCTTGTTCTTCTCCCGTGGGGAGGGCCGGTCTAAAAGGGCATACAAAGCTTCCTTGTCGGTCAGGTCGATGCGAGGGCCCATGGGCCTTGCGACCCACGCAGGGGGTTCGAACATCTTTCGCTGCCCCCGGTTGTCCCGTAGGGCCTGAGCGAGCAAATCTGACATGAGCCGCCCGAGGGACTTTTTCCCCTTTTTCTGGAGCCTCCTGAGCTCCTTGAGAATCGGGTCGTCGATGTTTACGGTCGTTCTCATGATGCTATGATGGTAGATAGACGAACATCTGATGTCAAGCCTCATTCCCTTCACACACTTCACCTGGATCTGAGGTTATCCATAAAATGAAGGACTGACCCCTCCCGCGGATGTCACCTCGGGTCGATGCGGATCCTCGACTCCGCCACGCTGGTCACGTCCTCCCAGAACAGAAGCTGCGGCCGGTACTGATTCGACAGCCACAGAGGAATCTGGTCTCCGTAGTGGGTGGCCGCATCGATCTTGACCGGGTTCAGGATCGACGCCTGGGGCTGGAGATCGTTCACGCCGCCCGGCAGAACGTTCCACGCCTGCATCACGCCCTCTTCCAGCTCCACCACCATCCGCATGGCGGGCCCGGACCCTGTGGAGAAATCCAATCCTCCGAGGCCGTAGTTGGCCGGATCGACCGTCTGGTAGCCGCCGCTGCGGGGATACCCTTTCAGGTCGTCGCCGAACAGTTGATCGAGGATGCTGTACGAGGGAAGGTTGTAGGCGAACAGGACGCTTCCAAGACCGTCCAGACGGAAAGTCAGGGTGTGAATCTTGCCCCACCTCCAGGTTTCCATGTCGGCGCTTCCCATCAATCCCTCGAGGTCCTGCAAGGCCCTGACCAGGGCCTGCACCAGGATTTCGTCCCGGGTTTCCCGCTTGTCGAGCGTGTCCCGCTTGTCCCAAAGCAGGCTCTGTCCGTCCGGGCCCAGGGTATGGACCTGGGAAACCGACCCTTCGGGCTCGGCCACATCCTCGAGGATATGCAGAAAGGCGGCAACCCGTTCGTCCGATCCCAGCCCGACCGGAGAGCCGGCGAATTCGTCGTCGAAGGCCTCCTGGGTGGCACGGTTCAGCCAGACGAAAAAGAGGCTCGCCGCAACGGAGGACTCCACATCCTCGGCGGACGGCTCTTCTCCGGTAAAGGGGTCCGGCATGCCGGCCGCGCACCGCAGGTCCCATGCCTGGATCCGCCCGACCGCTTCTTCCACGCGCGCCAGGGTTTCCTGCGACAAGCCTTCAGTGGCTTCTGGGTTTGCCGCGGCTTCGAGCAGGAAAGGACGCACGCGCTCCGCGATCAGGGACACGTGGTCCGACTGGATCTCCTTCATCTTTTCGAGATCCCGCTGGTCCTTCTGCAAGGCGAGGAGTCTTTGGGTGATCCGGCCTCCCCGGAAGCCGGGGTTGGTGGAGTAGTACAGGTAAACGCCGTCGTTGAGAGCGTCGTTGTCCTGGACGGTTCCGGTGACGTCATTGTTGGCCGTCACAAGCCACCCGCGCTCGGGGTTGCGCACCTGGGGGATTTCCTCAGGAGGAAGGAAGGCCGGCCTGCCAGTGCCGTCGTCGAGCCATTCGTATCCGCCGGTGCCCGGCATGGGAAGATACGGTGGGTTCTCTGGCGTGAGAGCGGCCGGAGAGCGAAGCGGGACCAGGGCGTGAGGATAATACGCGATCTCGCCGTTTACGTCGGCTCCGACGAAGTTTTGCGCGCCCACGCCGAAGTTGGCGACCGCGGCCTGGAAATCGTCGATCCCCGTGGCGTTCAGAAGCCCGTAAAAGGCCGCGAGGTCCCGGGTCACGAAATGGCCGGTCCAGCGGACCGTGAGATTGTTTTCCGCCGTGAGGGTCGGATCCGCCGCATAAGGATCGCCCGGCACTTGCGGCCCATGATGGGGCACATAGTCGATGGGAATGACGACCGCAGAGCCTCCCCGGATGCGGAATGTTTCCTGGATGGTTTCCACCGGCACCCACTCGCCCTGGAAGAGCACGCGGTCCAGCCCGTCCGGACCTGTTTCGACCGTCTCCTCGTAAACGTCCTCCACGTCGTAGCCGACCACGGTGCCGCCCCAGGCCAGATGTTCGTTCATGCCGAGCATAAGGCCCGGGATTCCGGGAAAGGTGCAGCCGGAAAAATTCAGGTCTCCGCTGTCAAAGGATTTGTTGTCCCCGTGGACAGGATAGAAGATCGAGGGATTGGACAGAGACAGGTGCGGGTCGTTGCAAAGAATGGCAAAGCCGGAAGCCGTCACGGCCGGCGACAGGATCCAGTTGTTGCTGAAAGGCTTTTCGCCGAGATTCGGCAGATGCCGCTCGACCCTCCGCAGACGCTCCAGGGCCCGGCCCAGGGTTTGGCTCTCCCCGCGGTCCTTGGCCATGGCCATGCCCGAAGCTCCGGTCGCCAGGGCGGAGGTGGCGGCGCGGGTCGAAGGCTTCTCGAATCGAGCGGCTGATAAACCCGCAGAAGCGGGTCCCACGTACCCGGGCTCCCCCTCGGCCAGGATCGTGGCCGGGTCCGGCGGCTTTGCCCGAAAGACATCCAAAAGAGTCCCTTCCGGAATGGCGGCCGCAGCCTCGGCATCGAGAACCCAGTCCCACATGAGTTTGCGCTCGATCTCCTCGGTCAGGGTGCTCGAAAGCTGATACTGCAACAGCCGGCCGATCGCAGCGACCTGTTCCACGGTCATGGGCTCAATCTCGTAAGGGCCCAGCAAATTGAGCAGCTTGTGCTGCTGGGACAGCGTCGCTCCGTTGCGGCCTTCCTTGAGGTCTTCGATATAGGCGTTGACGCCCTCGACGAAAAGCCCGACCGCCTCGAAGGCCTCTGGGGTGGAGATCATCATCTCTTCCACCAGGGCCTCGTCCACGTGGCGCACTCGGCCTCCCTCGTAGGTGAGGAACATCGTCCTCAGGAACAGATCCGTTTCGAGAACGCTGGGATCCAAGGCCGTGCCGAACAGCTCGGCCAGTCTCCCCTGGGCCACCTTGCGGAGGAAGTCGATTTGAAACAGCCGATGCCTGGCCACCAGGTAGCCCTGCACCCGCAGCAGGTCGTCCGGATTTCCGCCGGTCGTGTAAATGTGAGGCACGCCCCAGGGGTCGATGAGCACCTCCACAGGTCCGTCGAGCCCCTCGATTTGGAGCGACTCCTTTGCCTCCACGGCCTCGATGGGCACGGGATCGAACGTGAAGACCACCTCTGCGGAGACCTCGCCGCCGCTCGAGCGGGGAGCGGCGACCAGAAGCGTGTTCGATCCCGGCACCATTCCGGAGGCGAACCCTTCAGCCTCCAGGCCGTTCAACCGAGCGTGAGAGCTCACATCCTGGCCGTTCAAGGCCACCCGCAGGCCCGAGGGATCCAGGGCACCGGAAAGCGACACGGCGAAATGAGTGCTATGGGTCCTCACCACCTGGCCGGGCTGCGGCTCCAGAATGCGAATGCCGGCCGTCTGCCCTCCTTCTGGCTTATTGTCTCCGTCTCCACCGCATCCACCCGCCAAGAGCGCCACCGTCACCGCGAGACCGAAAATCTGGACCCTCCCCAGCCATCCGGTTCGAATCCGTTTCGCTGCCATGGCCGCCTCCTTTCCCAGGGGTCAGTCCTTTCCCAGGGGTCAGTCCTTCATTTTACGGATACATCATGCGGCACCCCTGCGGCGCGCAGGGCCGCCTGGACAATGGCCCGAGCTTCTTCCTGGATCCTCGCAAGGTGGTCTTTGCCCTTGAAACTTTCGGCGTAAATCTTGTACACGTCCTCGGTGCCTGAAGGCCGGGCCGCAAACCAGCCGTTTTCCGTGACGACCTTCAAGCCTCCGAAGGACGTTCCGTTCTCCGGCGCCTTCGTGAGCCTGGCCACGATCTTCTCCCCGGCCAGGCTCGAAGCCGTGACCAGGTCCGCCGAAAGTCCCCCGAGCACCTCCTTCTCCCGGGGCGAGGCCGCCACGTCGATCCGCTCGTAAGCAGGCGCTCCGAACTTCTCCTCCAGGGCTTTGTACTGTTCGGCGGGATCCTTCCCGGTGCGGGCCGTGATCTCGGCGGCCAGCAGATCCATGACGATCCCGTCCTTGTCCGTGGTCCAGACCGTGCCGTCCATGCGCAAGAACGAGGCGCCGGCGCTCTCCTCGCCGCCGAACCCGTAAGAGCCTGAAAGCAGCCCATCGACAAACCACTTGAAACCGACCGGAACCTCGGCGAGCCGCCTGCCCAAATCCCGCGCGATCCGATCGATGAGGCTGCTCGACACCAGGGTCTTGCCCACGGCCGCGTCCTTACGCCAGCCGGGCCGGTTTTGGAACAGGTAGGAGACGGCCACGGCCAGGTACGCGTTCGGCGCCAGGAGCCCGGCCGCCGGCGTCACGATCCCGTGGCGGTCGAAATCCGGATCGTTGCCGAAAGCCACGTCGAAGCGGTCCTTGAGACCGATCAGGCCGGCCATGGCATACGGCGACGAACAGTCCATGCGAATTTTGCCGTCCCAGTCCAAAGGCATGAAGCCGAAGGTGGGATCCACAACCGGATTGACCACCTCGATGTTGAGCCCGTACCGTTCCGCGATCGGCTCCCAGAACGCAACGCCCGAGCCTCCCAGCGGGTCGGCACCCAGGCGCAGGCCCGCGGCTCGGATTGCGTCCATGTCCACGATCTTGGCGAGATCTTCGACGTAAGGCCGGACGAAATCGTACGGCTGGACCGTGGGCGCCTTCAGAGCCCGCTCGTAAGGCATGCGCGCCACGTCCCGGTTTCCCCTCTCCAGTAGCTCGTTCGCCCTTTTTTCGATCTGCCGGGTCACCTCGGTGTCCGCAGGGCCGCCGTGGGGTGGATTGTACTTGAACCCTCCGTCCTCGGGCGGATTGTGGCTGGGCGTGATCACGATGCCGTCGGCCAACCCTGTCTGCCTGCCCCGGTTGAACGACAGGATCGCGTGGGAGATCACGGGCGTCGGCGTGTATCCGCCCCCTTCCTGGATCCGCACCTCCACGCCGTTGGCCGCCAGGACCTCCAGAGCCGTGGCCAGGGCGGGCTCGGAAAGGGCATGCGTGTCCATGCCCATGAAAAGAGGGCCTGGAGAGCCCCGGCGGCTGCGGAACTCGCAGATCGCCTGGGTCGTGGCCAGCACGTGGTCCTCGTTGAAGGTGGCCCGAAAAGAGGAGCCCCGATGTCCCGAGGTGCCGAAGGCCACTCGCTGGAGTTTCTCGGACGGGTCCGGCCGCACGATGTAGTACCGGGACACGAGCCTGGGCACATTGACGAGCATGGATCTGGGCGCGGGTTTCCCCGCCAGGGGGTGAATCGCCATGGGTATGCCCTCGAGTTGCGGGTTCCTTTTGTAAATTTTCGTTTCCAGTTTGTCCAGGACCGGCTTGGATTGCAACCGGCGTTTGGCCCGGCGGTCCGGTCCGAGCTGGCGTCCGGCCACGCCACCATCCCCATTCCGGCCGCGCGACCGGGCCACATTCCGTCCGCGCGTCCTTGACAACGCGGAAAGGGCCAGCTAACTAATTTTGAGATCGTCCAACCCTCAACCTCCTGGAGACAAAGGCGTCCATGATCTGCCCCCATTGCCGAAAGGAATTGCCCTCGATCGAATGCCCGAGCTGCCTGGCCCGGATCGCAGAAGAGAGCGCCTACTGCTCGTTTTGCGGCGCAAAGGTCCCCGAGTCCGCCCGTTCGGGCGACGAACAGGATCCTTTCGAGGATCGCATCCTCTGCTCCGACGGCACCTGCATCGGCGTGATCGGCCCGGACGGCCGGTGCAAGGAATGCGGTAAACCCTACCAGCCCGAAGCCTGAACGATCGGGGGCCGCAGGCGGCTCGCCCGCCCAGCGCTGCCAAGCGGCGCGGGGTCCGTTGGGAGCGCCGCTGCCGTACTCCCCGAGGAACAAGGAAAATCCTCCCGTGCCTTTGAAACTCGTGATCCTGGACTGCGACGGCGTGATGTTCGACTCCTTCGAGTCCAACGTGACCTATTACAACGCCATCCTGGCAAAGATGGGCGAGCCGCCCATGCCGCCCGAAGCGGCCAGGCTCTGCCACATCTACTCCACGCCGCAGCAGATCGATTACCTTTTCCCGAACGATCCTGAAAAAGCGCGCCGGGCGAAGCAGATCGCCGCCGAGATGGACTATACGCCCTTCCTCGACCGGCTCGTACCGGAACCGGGCCTCCACGACATCCTCGCCCGTCTGAAGCAGCGCTACCTGCTGGCCATGGCCACCAACCGGGGAACCTCGCTGCCCTATGTGCTCAAGAGGTTCCGTCTCGAGGACACCTTTGCCGTGGTCTCCTCGATCGTCCACGTGGCGAATCCCAAGCCCGCGCCGGACATGCTCCAGTACTGCCTTGAGGCGGTCCGCGTCCAACCCCGGGAAGCGGTCTACGTGGGCGACATGGCCAACGACCTGGCCGCCGCAGAGGCTGCCGGCGTCCCGTTCATCCTGTGCGGGAACAACATTGAGTACCCGGTCCGGATCCAGCGCCTGGCCGAGCTTCCGGATCTGCTGGCTTCGGATGGGTGGAAGCAAGCCTTGAACGCGGGCCGGAACGCCGGCTGCTGATTGCGGAGGGAGAGCCCCATGCTGAGAGAGGTCTTCTGCGGCGACGAGCGCATTGCCATCCGGCTGCCCGAGGACGCCCGCATCGTCTTGCCGCCCGAACCGGTCGCAGCGCTCAGGGATTACGCGGGCGCGGTGCGGCGGGCCCTCCGAAACCCCGAGGGCTCGGCTCCGCTGCAGGATCTCGTCAAGCCCTCCTCCCGGGTGACCATCGCCTTCGACGACCCGTGCATCCCTCTGCCGCCCCTGTGGCGGGACGTCCGCGGCCGGGCCATCGAGGTCGTGCTGGAGGAATTGTACAAGGCCGGCCTGGATCGTGACCGGGTGCGGCTGGTCTGCGCGAACGGCTTGCACCGGAAATGGACTTACGGCGAGCTCAGGCACCTGGTGGGCCGCCGGGTCTGGCAGGAGATGGGGCCTGAGCGGATCTCTTGCCACGACGCGGAGGACCCTGCCGGCGTGGTGGAGCTGGGCAAGAGCGCTTCCGGTCACCCGGTCGAGGTGAACCGGCTGGTGCGCGACTCGGATCTCCTCGTGTACGTGAACGTGAACTGGACCTCCATGAACGGAGGGTTCAAGTCCATCGTGGTCGGGTTGGGCACGTTCCGCAGCATCCGTTGCCACCACAACGTGCGCACCCTTGAGCAAGGCACGCTCATGGATCCCGAGCGCAGTCTCTACCACAGGGTCATGGAGGACATGGGCGCCGTCGTGTCCAGGGAAGCCAACGTCTTCACGGTGGAGACCGTGCTGAACAACCGCATCTGGCATCCGCTCCTGGCTGGCTTCTTGTCCTTGGCAGCGGGTTCAGACAACGGCGATCGGCCCTTGCCGCAAACCGCCCCGGGCGGCGGTCTCGTTGCGAAGCTCGTCCAAAGCCTTCCACGACGAGCCAGAAGCCTGCTCCAGGACCGTCTCCGGAGCGCCTACCAGCCCATTGCGGTTAACGCCGGCAGGATCGAAAACGTGCATCCTCTGACCCTTGAAGTCCTTCACCTGCAGCAGAACACGGTGGTTCAAGGCCAGACCGACGCCTTGCTCCTGGCCCTTCCCAACTTGTCTCCCTACTCGGTCTTCTCCCGCATCAACCCTCTTCTGGCCATGAACATGGCGCTCGGCTACGCCTACAACCTCCACCAGAGGCGGCCCCTCGTGCGGGAGGGAGGGGTGCTCATTTTGATGAACCCCTTCTCGCCGGGCTTTCACCCGGTGCATCACCCCTCGTACGAGGACTTCTACAATCGCGTCCTGCCCGAGACCCGCGATCCCCAGGAGATCGAGGACCGGTTCGAAATGGAGTTCGCGACCAAGGCCGAATACGTGCACCGGTACCGCTACAAGTACGCCTACCACGGAGTCCACCCCCTTTACGTCTGGATCTGGGGGGTGCTGGCCATGAAGAGGCTCGGCAGGATCCTCGTGGTCGGGGCCGAGGACGACGAGGTTGTCCGCAGGCTCGGGCTCACGCCCGCGCGCAATCTCGACGAAGCCTATGGCATCGCCCAAGAGATTCTCGGCAAAGGCTTTTCCCTCACGCTGCCCGTCATGCCGCCCATCTTCTGCGCCGAAGTTCAGGCCTAACCCCACCCGCCCCGCCATGGGGTCAGTCCTTCATTTTACGGATTGGGGCAGCGCGGCCCGCCCAAAATCAGGGTCTGGAGTCTCCGTGCGCTTTACGGCACGATCTCAAAGCCGGCAGACCGGAAATGGTCATCGCAAGTAAGCACCTTTTTCAAGCCAAGTTCGCGCAAGATGACAAAACTTGTACAGTCCGTGAAAGAAAACGTCTTGTCTTTCCACCCGAAAAACCATTCCAGTGCCGCCTGAAACCGGGAAACGTCAACCCTTTCCCACCGAAGCCTGGCACTGCCCACGGCCTGCTCATAAAACCTCCGACTGGCATCCAGGCCGATCCGCATCCGGATGAGTGTTAGGGTTTCGTCCATTACGTAGTCGGAGGTAACAAGAAGACCTCCTCTTTTGAGGTGAGCGTCCCGGGCCCGTCTGAACTCCTGATGAAGCGGATCTCGTTGGTCGGCCATGGCCATCCAGCCGGCAGTGTCAACAAAAAGCAGCTTCACCGGGTTTTTCTTCCGTAAAGCACGATGTCATGGTCCCGTGCAGTAAGGCCGTCGGAGGAGGCTCCAACAGCAGGAGCCCGATAGAGAGGATCCTTCGCCAGAGGGACCGTAATCTCCTCGTCTGCCTCGACCGGTACTATGCGGAAGGCCGGTTTACTTCTGTAAAGGATCGTAAACCTGTCTCCTTGTCTTACGCGCCTGATGATTTCTGGAAAAGACGAACGAAGCTCTTTGACATTGAGCACATTTTTCATAACCTCGCCCCATATAGATGTTCAACTTAAGTTTAACTTGGCATTCCTGAGCCCGTCAAGGCCCCGAGGGGCGAGGGCCGAGATCATGAGCCTCAGATTCCCCATGGCACCCATGTGCCCACCGGCCCGCCATAAGCTGCCCTTCCGAAAAAAGTCGCAGTCCAAATGCAAGCCTTGGGACCTTGCGACATCCAAAGCTCCTCAGGCCTGCCGCTGTCGCCTGAACCCGCTTGCCTTCCCGGGGCCAAACTGGTTCGGTCTCTGCAGGGCCGCGGACCCTCGTGGCCACAAAACCAACACGGACGCGACGGAGCGCGTCCTACCATGGGGCCCCCACCAATGGAGGGCCATGCTCCGTCATGGCCGCCGGTGTGGGAGAACCGCGCCAGGGTATAGGTTGAAAAGACTTACCTCTACCAGCCGCGTCCCGCACCACAGATTTTCCTGCCCTGAACGCCGATACGGCTCCCACCTCTCTCCTCTTGTCTGCCGCCTCTTCGTGCTGCCATCCAAATCCTGGCCCTGAGCCCGCCCCAGCAAAAAGCCCCCTCCTGCTCCCGCAGCCTCCGAGTCTCTTCCCCAAGCGGCCCCTCTGCGGCGGAACGGGCCGAAATCTTACGCGGAGAGCACACGGAAACGCGGGGAGCCTTTCAGGGCCTTGTCAAAAGTCAACGTCTGCAACGCTCCGTGTCGCTCGTTGGCACGCCCGAGGTAGTAATCTGAGAAATCCGCCTTGCCGCGGCGGTAATCGCCAAGGGTCTGCCACACAGTGTCCTTGTCCACCACCTCGAACTGGCGCGTCCGGACGATCTGCTCAAGAATATCGAGGATCTGAGACTTGGCGAAGCCGTAAGCAGTTTCCAGAACCCACACAAGCTCGCACAGAACCAGTGGGTGGATGAGCATCTTCTCGCCCTTCGCTGCCGCTCCTTCGATTTCCTCCACCGCAATTGCCGCCTGTTTGGGCTCATCCTGGGCGAGGTAGCGGACCAGGACGTTGGTATCGAGGGCCTTCATCGCCGCCCTCCCCGCTCTCGGATTGCGCGGTTCATGGTCTGCACGGATACCGGCGTGCGACCGGCGCGTCTCAAGATGCCCTTCAGGCGCCGCACATCTTCAAGGGCGGGACGAAGCACGACGTCTCCGTCATCCTGCACGACGAAATCCACCGCGTCGCCTGGCTGAAGACCCAAGCGCTCGCGGATCTCCTTGGGGATCACGGTTTGTCCCTTGCTGCTCACCATGGAGGTCGGCATGAACATATCCTCCTCGATTGTCTTACGCTCTAGTTGGACTTCTGACAAATAGTAAAACGATCCGTTTTCCCCGTCAAGATCCGCCCTCCTGCGGCCAACCAAGACCGGACAAGTCAACCCTCCATTCCGCAAAGAGCTGTGAGCGCCGGCAAGAGGTAGTAGATGAACGTATGCCCTCTTGGTGCAGCGGCCAATGCTGTTTGGCCCGGCCAAGCACCGTTCTCGAGGTCGATCGGAAGATCAAGATTCCAGGGAGCCTTTCAGCGGCCCGAAAAAGGCAGGTCATGGCATCCCTTCAGGATTCCGTAGCCCAGAGACAGGCACGACAGAGACCGTCCCTCCAGAACGGAGGGTTTGGGTCTTTTGTGGCCGCAAAACCAACACGGACGCGACGGAGCGCGTCCCTCCATGGGGATCCCCCATCAGGAGAGGGCCATGCCCCGTCATGGCCGCATCTTACCAGGAAGCCTCCGTTGGAATCCCAATCCCGCCACCCCCGCAAAGCATCACGACGACCTCCTCGGTGATCCTTGTGTCACACTTCGGGCTCTTTGCGCGGACCCGGCCCAAGAGCCCCTGAAGCATGGCGGCCAAAGGCATTTTGGCCGATGCTTGGAACAGTTGTCCCCTTTTGTCCATCCCCTTTCGGCCCGATTGGGCGACAGGACTTCGAATAGCGTTGGTGCCCACGACTTCTCCGCGCCCCGCTATGGTTTGCTTGGCTTGCTTATCCGTCCGGATGGGTCGGCCGTTGTTGCAGGCGGCAGAACAAAGACCCTTCTAAGGCGGGATGCTCATCCTTCGTCAGTCCAGCGTTCTTTCGAGTCCGTCTCCCCACTAAAAGGTATCCTACTGCCCTCACGAGTCTTTGTGCAAAGGTAACCTGCTTGAGCGGAATCGAGGCACTCCCCCCTCTTGTTCTATGCCCCATCGGGACTCTTCAGTCATCCTCCTTGACGGCAGTAAGAACATCGACGAAGGAGTCAATATCTTTGACCCCAAGGCTATACCCGACGAGTCTGGCCATATTACGGGGGGTAACGCCGTACGGGCTTAATTGATTAACTGCAGTATCGATTCTTTTGGAGAGATTGATCATAGTCTTTCTCACGAGATTCCAATTGCCCGAGTCTCTGACGCGGTCGATCCCGATTTCAAAAAGTTTGCGGATGATCTCGGGTTCGGAGGCATCAATGGGAATCTGAAAGGAAACATTCTCAAGTGGAGTAGCCTTTATGCCCGGATGCCGCAGCCGGGATCTATGCAAGGCGATCTGCCCGTCTTCAGCAGCTATCTCAACTCTGCCCTGATCGATGGTCCCGAGTAAATGGAGAAACGCAGACCAGATAGTATAAGGGACGACCACACGCCCCCACTCCAGCGCCTCGCATTCGACTTCAACGGAAAGACCCATGCCCGTGACCGTGAGCGACTCGGACACAGTGAGCGTCACGGACGTGGATCGAGCCACTTTACGATTGGGCCTGGCAGCCGTGAAAACTCTCCGGTGTTCCAAGAGATCACTGACTTGTACGATCGCCTTCATTCGACCCTCCGCTCGGAGGCAATTCAATCCACGCCCCCGCGCGGGGGGCGACAATATCGCCTGCGATCTGACAATAAATGATCGCATTG